>Ga0315899_10004866_pt1 | contig 14495 bp, 11 predicted proteins | sample LakEriMetagenome_2_FD_203518 | JGI IMG/M metagenome (GOLD analysis project Ga0315899, IMG submission 203518) | Freshwater fungal communities from buoy surface, Lake Erie, Ohio, United States - Buoy 4 MA112 | ecosystem: Environmental > Aquatic > Freshwater > Lake | place: USA: Lake Erie, Ohio... | reverse complement strand
GCAATTAACCGGATTACCACCACCCTTAACGGTGGTAAATTCATTGTATTTACGTACTTTCTTTGCCATGTTATTTTAAATGTGAATTTATCTTGATTGCTATATTGTCCTTTTATTCGGGACAAATATAGAATTTTTCTTCATATAAAACTCCAAAAACTTAAAATAATGATTAATCAATAAGATAACGATATATGGCATATAAACTGCAATAACTTCAAATATCAAAAAAACAAAATGTACAATTTTTTTCATTTAGACAAACATAAACAAATGAATCTAAATCCCAAAACTGACCATTTAACCCCGTGGCAACGTGGTATGGTTTCACCCAATCCCGCCGGGAGGCCACAAAAGTTTATCACCTCATTAAAAAAACAAGGTTACACACAATCGCAGGTGAATGATATAATACTGGTAATGCTGACACTCGATGAAACCGAATTGAGTGACATAGTGAATACAGGCACGGCCACAATACTTGAACTCACCATTGCCCGTGCATTGTTGAATGGAGCAAAAAAAGGCAGTTTATATGCAATAGAAAGTTTGCTAAATCGTGCAATCGGGTTGCCACGTGTCACACAGGAGTTAAATATCGAGGCAAAACACATTGTGCTGACAATGGATTTGGGGTAGTGCATTTATTTTGGCCAAACTTTTTTAATTTCAGCCACATATCCATCTCCAGCATCATATAATACTCTATAGATACCACTCGCTCCACCAACAAAAGAATAATATGCGGCCATTGGTTTAGTTTTTAAATCTTTTATTTGCGCATCGGATAACTTAATATTTATGCTCCCATCTGTATTTTTAGGTACAATCTTATTCAGTTGTGCATCAGACAACGTTACATTGATTGAACCATCAGCATTGACAGGAACCATCATAACTTTGGAATTGCCCTGTGACGCATAAACAGGCGAAATTGAACGAATGAGAAATGCCGTCGACAAAATCAAGGCTGATGCACCCAGCATCAATTTGAGCCCATTTTGATAAAGTTGTGTTTTCATTGTGTTTTCAATTAGTTTCACAATGTTAGTAAAAATTCCAATACAGTTTTTGTTGTTGTTTGCTGTTAAAATACAAAATCCACAAAAAACGACAACAAAACCGACAACAATAAAATATAAAACCCTCGAAAATCAATTTTTACAAGGGTTTTGTTTGTTTAGTTGTGGAGCTGGCGGGAAGTGAACGATATTTTGTAATTAATTATATAACAAATACTTACAAGCTTAAAAAGTTTTCCACAAAACCCGGGTGAAACAGAAGTGAAACACTTTTTACAACTAAATAATAGCTCATATAAATCTACAGAAAATTCATTTTATATTAATTGTAAGCACCTGAAAATTCGAAGGAATTACAGCCGTTTTGACCAGTGTTGCCGGGGTGGTTTTTATCCAATTGAAAAATTTCTAACTGGTTTTCAAAGGAAAATGCACTATTTCGGGGAAGTTGCGCAAAATTCAAGGCAACTAAATCATCTATTGAAATTCAGAAAGAAAAGCAACTTTTCTACTCGTCCAGATTATGCATTAGTATTTCTTTATGAGGCCCCAAAGCCAAAGGAAACAGCACTATGATGAGGAAGGCATTGCTAAATGATATGATGACTGAAACAAATAGAGCATAACTCCTAATTTCAAAGATATTTTAGAATATAAAATATACAAATTCCTATTTAACTAAAAATGCAATATTTAAAACAAAATTTGTTAATCAAATCTTTCGAACTACAAATTGAGGTCAATTATGTGAGGAAAGTGCGTTGAAAGATTCCACAAGTCCGAATTGGTTAATTCAAGGAATTCTTCATTCCATGAATCATTGTGATATTTACCGATATTATTTTCAAATGTTTTAAATTTGGTCAAATCAAATGATTTAATTACCGGTATTTCAAACTCAGTTCCGCTTTCTTCATCATATCCGAAGTAAATATACTTTCTTACCTCATCAATCAAATCCTTTTGGATCTTACCTTCTTTAGCATCCATCCATTCATAACAATCTTCAATATCAACATCAAACCACTTGTTATTTTTATTGAATTTTACGCTTTTTATTAATGTTTCAAATTCTCCTGACCCGACTGACCTCGAGCATTTTCCCGTTAACAACTCTTCCGCGTCATAATTTAACTTGGCATAAAATTCTTCAAACACTCCACCTCCTGCATATCCAATAGCCACCATGTAGGTGTAATTGTTAATTTGCTTTTTAGTGATCAGCGTATGAAATTTGTTCTCTTCTGAAACACTGACGTATACCTGTGTCATGTAAAGAGTAGCATCATAACCAATTATATTAAAATAAGCTTGGGTGTTATAAATTAAGTTATTAATGATTGCTCATTAATTTGGAATAATAATCATTTCCGGTCATATCTCTTTCCACCCACACATCATCCTCATCATACCAAAAACCTATGCGCTGCTGCGTTTCATGATCATATACGAGCACATAGATTTCGTTATCGGTACCCATTTCCTGAAGCTCATCCCAAATTTGGATATCTTCCATTTTCAGATGGCTATAATTGAGCAGAATACTGTAGGAACTCTCTTCATCGTCTTCATCATCTTTCACATCCAAACGCTTGGCGGGTTCGCCCAATAAAGAAACAACAATGTCAACGCAGGCGTCTGCCTTTTCAGGCTCTGACGGGAAAAAATAATTAAGGTCTATGGTAAGCATGGGGCAAATATATGAATCTTTTTTATTGAATAACTAATTTGTATTTTATATTTCAATATTTTTAATCTACCCAGATTGAAAATATATTACTTTTAAGCATTTAATTAATTGAAGCAGAACTCGAGCTATTAAAAGGGGGAACTTCTCCAAATTCCGCAATATATTTTTCTAACACTTTCGCTTCCCGATTCTTGGCAGAAGAACAAAGCTCAAATCTAACCATTAGGGAATGAATAGGAAATTTGTTGCGGGCCTTCTTTATATGTTTATACTTCTTCCCAAATGTATGAGCCTTGGCTAAATAATCTTCTTGTATGGTCCGCCAAAGCATACGAAGCCTTTCTCGTAAATCTTTGGACTGACCTACATAAAGTAAACCTGTGGGATCTGAGCCAAACAATCGATTGATTAGGCACGGTTTGCCATCTGGCTCCAATCCATAAATCCAATACACGCCTTCTTCTTTTGGAACTTCTTTCCAGAAATCAGGTTGAGATAGCTTCTGTTTTTTCACAGTTTTAAATTTTTTATCCATTGAGGTATAAGCTTTTCTTGTTGTATTTGTATGGCTATTTTTTTTGCGTTATTTATTGCTTCGAGAACTAGATCATCTGCTACTCCAATCTCTTGATCTTCTTTACCAATTTCTGCGGATTGAAGGTAATACTTAAGTGCATTTATTTTATCATCTATTTTAACAAAGCATACAGCTATTTTGTTAGCGATTAAAATATTTTTATTTATGTTGTAACTGTTAATATATGAATTAATTGCTTCTTTATTATCTCCAATAATTTCATATATAGAGCCTATTTTATTATGCAATTTAGCAATTGACGGATGTACTTCACCAAGCACCACAAATCTTGTTTTCAAACTTCTGTCGAAAAATTCTAAAGCCGTTTCGTAAAAACCTCTGTTGCACCAAACTTCACCTATGTTAAAGTAAGAATCAGACACATCAGGATGTTCTCCACCAAGAGTTGAAAGTCTCATGTTTAAACTTTGTTCATAAAACTCCATTGCCTTTTCATAATTGCCATTATCATTCCAAAATTCACCTATGTTATTATACGAATCTGCTGTGTCAGGGTGCTCACTTCCAAGAGTCTCAAGTCTTATTGCCAAACTTTTCTCGAAGTACTCCAACGCTTTATCAAAAAAACCTTTATTATACCAAGCCACACCAATGTTATTATATGCAGTAGCAACCTTTAGGTGAACAGTTCCGAAGTTCATAATCCTTATTTTAATACTCATTTCGTAGTGCTCTAAAGCCTTATCATATTCACCCTTTTCATCCCATACTACACCTAAGCTGTTGTAAGAATCAGCCACGTCAGGGTGCTCGCCACCAAGAGTTTCAAGTTTTATTCTCAGACTTCTTTGGAAATAATCCAAAGCATTATCATAATTGCCTTTATTAAATTCCATTTTGCCAAATTCATGAAGTAAATCCTTATCTGCTGATAGATTTTCCAAAATAGGAAAAAGTTGCTTTGTAAATTCTTCCGTAATTTCATTGTTTAAAATTGAGCATGCCTTCAATCCTAACCATACAGCATCTTTACTTTGAAATTGATTCCATTTCATTAGATTAGTTAGAAATTCCTTTCTGATTATATGCATTTCCAATATTTCAAGGCGTTTATCCAATTGAAAAAGCGCTTTCCAGTCATTTTCTGTGGATTCTGCCAAAACTTTTTCTATAGTTGGGCTTACACCATAGGACTTTAAATGTAAAAGCAGGGGTTTAATACAGGGCTGTATATAGTCCTCCCCTGCATCTATAAGCTGACTCACCAAAGTTAAATCACCCACCACAGAATGTTGACATAGCATTTCTTCAACAGCCGACTGCTGTAATTTACTTCCATTTTTCAACATTTGTCGCAAGTCTAATTCAGCTAATGCTGGCTCCTCCTTTTTCAACCTGAGACCGAGGAGGTACAACAAAGCTCCCTCCACTGTAAAAGACACACAGGCATTAAGGTCTTTTGAATAGCGGCTAACCCAACCATTGTTTTTCAACCTTGGGTATGGTGCATTAATTAGATCCGTGTTGAAGTATGGTCTGAGTTTTTCGTCTTTCAACAAATCATCCAACAACAGCTCATTTTTTCCTTGCTCCCATATTACATCAGCCAAAAGCGTTAAGAAAATTTGTTCATCAGCGGAAAAAGTCTCCAACCAATCATGCCAAATATTCAAGTAATTACCTCCCATACGAGGTAATCCCTTTCCGTGATAAGTTTCCAAAAACAACCGCAACACCAACGGATTTGATAATTGATCATATAACCCACGGTCAAAAGTAGCCAGGTCATCAAATGAAAAACGCGGTTTAAATTTACTCTTATCTGACTTTTCATAAGTCTCCCAAGCCCCTTTCATTTCTAGCATATTCAATGGTGAAAGCCAATAAGCATAAGCATTAAGGCCAGCTTCATGCTCTTTTTTCTCACCATAAACAAACAACTCGTTGTCGTTTTCAAGTAAATATCGTTGATTGTCAGCTTTGCTATTTGCCCTGCTAGTAATGATAAATTTGAAGCTGCCGTAAGGAAATTGCCGACTAAATTCGAGCACCTCAGCCCAAATAGCTTCAGCATTGTTCGATTCATTTAGACCATCAAGCAACAAGAATGTAGGATCATCCTGTGTGCCTGAGATTGCTGTATATTCAAAAAGCTCTGCATGCTCAGAAATATTTAGTATATAAGCCAGTTGTTTGCGCAAGGTTGGTTTTTCCATACGCCCCGCTCGAATGAGAATACATGGCAGATCACGCGCGGAATACTGTCTTTGAATTTCTGCAAGCAAATTAGTTTTTCCGCTTCCAGCTTCAGCCGCAATGAAGAATATATTAGCCCTTGCACCTATCCATTCTCGCAACTTAGTTTCCATTGCTACACGGTTAACATAAATACCTGGTATAATCTTCTTCTCTGCAATCAGTGTATCATATACAAGCTTATTTTCTGCTTCCACCCTCGCCTTAAACAGTTCCTTGCTGAAGTTCTCTGGGGTACATGGTTCTTCTTTTAACTTTTGCCTCAATAACAGATTTATCCTCTCAAGTATTTTACCTGATGTTTGCTTTTCAGTTCCTTCCGGACTGAAAAATTTGACAGTTTTACCTGTGTACGATTCATAAGCCAGCAACTGTTCTTTGGTTTCTTTCCCAAGCGATACTTCGCCCGGAACCACAAAAAACGGTAATATGTCCATGCTTTCCCCACTTGGGTTCTCTATCCAAACACGTGCAGGTGATTGACTGCCTTTTTCAACTTTTTGTAGCTCTGCAGACTTCAACAAGTAGGTTTCGCCATGCTCATGTTTAAACATGGGGTATTGCTCTGAAAAAGTCATTTGCAGTAGTAGATCTCTAAAGATTGGAAAATACTCATCCCACAATTGCTTTGAAGCATTTTCATCCAGCGTCAAACCGTGGCCTAGGTAACGATTTCTGAAATTTATCAGCATTCCAATAGCTGTAGCTTCTTGTTTTTTCAGTTGGACATCACCATTGCTGTCGATATACTGAATCTCCCCTCTGTACAACTTTCGCTTCTTTCCTGTTTCCACCATCTCATAATAGGCTGGTAAGTCGGCACAGAATAAGAAGTGGTTTCTTTCTCTGAAATAATTCAACATTTCACGGATATATTGATTCCAAGATCCGAATGAGGGTTCAGATAGGGCATGCTGAAATAACGCAACCATATTTCTATCCCTGAACGGACTATTGAAAAATTCAGAAGCACTCAGCAGACCGAGGTACTTAAGATAATTAAGAAAGGTATCTTTAAGTAGGTTTATCCTTGTCCATGCATGTGTTTCGCTAATGGCCCTGCGAAGCGGATAAGCTATCACATAAGGCAAATTGCCAATTAGATTGGTTTCGTCTTCCGAAAAATTGGTTATTTCTTCAAGAGGAAAATCACAAAATGGACATTCCATTGATATAGGGTAAACTTTTCCTCTTTTCGGCTCAGGAGCCAGACACTCCGGATTTTTGCAAACAAAACTCATATGTTAAAAGTTAAATTTTCACTATTTCTATCACCATTTTGCATTGTATCTCGTTTTTCAGATGTAAATACTGAAAACCCAATAGCGTCCACTGTTATCCTTGAATTTTGGTCCTTACTTTGCTGCTTCTTTTTAGTTGCAATATGCTGCAGGATTTCTTCAGCAAGCTCCACCAGTTCGTCAGCAGCATAAGCCGAATCTTCGGCATTTACGGCTGCTATTTTGGCAACAATAGAATGGGGTAAAGCATGGTTATCGATAATTTTTATCATCACACAATGCAGGTTTGTTCGAATAGCAATAATAGAGCAATCAATCTGGTTTTTAGAATGTATAATTAAGAAACCTAAAGATTTATTTACAATAATTCAAAGTGCTAAATACGCTAAAAATAGGATTAAATCACGGTAAACCCTGATTTCTGCCCCCTTAAACCCCAAAACCCCTTCTCCCTTTCGCCATTTTCCAGCAGCCACCGCAGCATGCCGGCGTGGCCTAGCGATTTGGCGATGGTGACTGCCTGAAAATCGTTGGCAGGGTGGTAGTGCTTTTTGAAGAGCGATAGTTGGGTTTTGGCTGGCAAGTGGCAGTGCCGCACCGCACGGAGCATGCAGTTGCTGCGTATCTTGTCCAGATTGTCTTCAAATACCCTTTTGCCGGCCACCGCATCGGGCAGGGAGAACTTGAGGATCTGCGAGTAAGTCATGGGCATTTTCATTCCCGGACGAATGGGAAACATTTAGTTAATCCTGTACATTTACAGCAGATTCTTTTTTTATTAATTAAAAGCCACTGAAATTTCGAAGGAATTACACCCATTTTTACCTGAATTGCAGGTGCGGTACAAAGGATGTCGTAAATCGCCTCCTAAAATCGAAAACTAGCTGAGAACACTGAACCCTCCGTTTTTTACAGGGATTAAACATTTGAGGGGAAATGCAGGAGATGTTAATTTAAAAATACACCGCAGGAAGTGCGGTGTAAATGTGGTTTTTTCACCGCAAAATCACAAGCAATTCATCACAGCATTTTAGTATTCAAATTATACCCTTTCGGATAATCATGATATAATAACCAACCCCAACTTTGTTATAGCAAACAGACATTTTTACCCTAAAGCTATCACAAGTTTGGTATTCATTTGTAATAAAATGAGGCATAGAAATGATATACCCGGAAAAGCAGGTGTGGCCTTTAGGGATGCTTATACAACCGATTCATCCTCTCCATCAAAATGGCTTTATACCGCTCTTTAAATTCATCACTCATAAAACTGCGGTCTATCATCTCAATCCATTTCGGCAGTGCTTTTCCCATTTTATTAAAGATGTTATCCTGCTGTTTTTCTCCCACCATCATGGTATTCATTGCAGTTACAAAATCTTGTTTCCTCAGTTTGTTCTTTCGCCCGTTGAGCGTTAGTGCCATGTCTTCATCATCAGCCGGATTTACCAACGCTGTATTTAATAAATCATAAGCAGGCGATAATACCATGCCCATGCCGGGTTGCTCCAGCAGAGAGAAATTCTTTAAATGCATATCGGCATTGCCGGTAAGGAAGGAAAAGAGTACCAGCTCAAAAAAATTCACCACATCCAATCCCGGTGTTACAGAATACTTTTGAATGGCCTTAGCTATCTGCTCGTAACTGCCATGGTATTTGTCTTCGGTAAGCCGTTCGGTAAGCTGACACATATCTTCCATGGCCAATTTCCCTTTTGGGGTTCGGTCTATTCGTTTCGTTATATAAGCCAAATTGCCCGACTGCAAACGGACTAAGCTATGCGGTGCTGTTTTTATGGCGGCAATGCGGGCCAAATGCATGGTTACATCTTCTACCTCCGGTAATTGCAAAAACGAAGCAGACGGCGGTTTCATGATATATCCTCCCCATAAACCCACGATCGTAAACCTTCGGTCTATACCCTGTTTACTATTACCTGTAATATGCAATGACAGTTTGGCTTGTACACCTGTCACGGCTGTTTGGCTCTGTATAACTTCTTTGGCCAGTAGCTCCAGGTCTTTATCCGGATAAGGCAAGACCGGTGGCGTGGACTGACCGAATATTTTATTTGAACAGGATTCATGAAAATCCTGCTCCCTCGCTGACAGTGGTTGATAGCAAAACAAACAATTGTTCATGGTGCATCCTCCACTTTTACTTCCTCAACGCTTACTGCACCGATGCAATCTTTGCAACAAGCCAGCAACAACCCCATCCGATCTCTGGGGCTCAGCTTCCAGGTTTTTTCAGCAATGTTCAGCAACCATCCTTCGGGAATCAAGCCGTCGAAAAATGGGAACAGCACGTTGGATGTATACGGTTCAACACGCAACGGTAAGGTTAAGCTTACAGGCCGGGCATTGGGTTGTGCTGCATACGTTTTATCATACACAAATTGATACCCCAGCTCATCCTGGGTGAGCCATCCGGCCACCTGGTCCTCTATTTTTATGGCTGCTTTACGCAATGTTTACCTGTTTAATTCAAACAACGTTAGGAATCGGGATAGTTTGTTTTGGGCACAGCGCCTACCTCAAAACCGAAGAGTTGCAGCACCTGGTTCACCTTATCTATGCGCAGGCTTTCCTTGCCCTGCTCCAGCTCACGGATAAATCGCAAACCCACGCCGGCCTTTTCGGCCAATTCGGGCTGGGTGAGCTTCACCAATTTTCGTTTGTCTTTTACAAAGTCCGCCAGATTCATTTTATACCCTTTAGGGTGCAAATATAGTATATTATTGGCTTAATTACACCCTTTCGGGTATATTTATTTGCAATTATGCTTATTTATACCTTATCGGGTATAATTTTAGACATTTCGGCTTTTTTATACCCTATCGGGTACGCTTAACAAAACCAGCAACCCCAACTTTGTTACAAAAAACGAGCAAAACTACCCTAACGCTGTGACATGGAATACCAAAACACCCTCTTCCAAATCACCAATTATGATAAATTTTGGTGATTTGGGCTGTGAAATTAATTACACCGCTTTTGAACAGCAATCCAATCTTCCCCAATCTCGCTCTTCCTGTCAATAATTGACCCGAAGCACAAAAAATTAGTACTTTATACTCATTTTTTTGTCGACAAAAACGATTTGTTTTGTCGTTTATAGTCGATGATAAAGATGCGGATATTTTTGTGTTTACTCTTGCTTGCCGGGAAAGGACTGCTTGCCCAGAACTTTCCCGTGCAGGCATCCCTGCAGCTGTTTCCGCCCTATACCCCGCAGCTTTCGGCCCTGCAAACCACACCCCAGCGCGTTGGTATTACCTTACTGAATAAAGACCTAACCGTCCCCCAGCTGGATGTGTTCCTGAAACTGCAGCTGCAAGGCCCCGGCATCACCCTGCAAACCCACAGCGGCTATATCCCGGCCACCACCTTCACCCTCACAGCCGGCGTGCCCCTGCAACTCAGCGGTGCCGATATTGCCGAACTGCTGCAACCCCAAAACCTGGATTTTCAGGGGCTGGATAAAGGCAGCTTCATCCGCGGCGGACAAATACTGCCCGAAGGACTGTGGCAGTTTACGGTTACCGCTTTCAGCACCGCCCGCAACCTGCAGGTAAGCAACCCCGGAACGGCCATGGCCGGGCTTTTTAAGCACAAGCCGCCCCTGCTGAATTTTCCGTTCGACGGAAGCCGTGCCGGCTCTGCACTGCCGCAATACCTGGCGTTTCAGTGGACATCCCGCCACTACGCCTCGCCGTTTGCCGCGGGCAGCATTCGCTACCGCTTCAAACTCATAGAACTGATACCCGGTAACCGCAACCCCAATGAGGCCATGCAGGCCACGCTGATACCGTGGTTTGAGACGTTTACCGACCAAACTTCCTATATCTATGGCCCGGCAGATCCGCCCCTGGTACCCGGCCGTGCGTATGCCTGGCAAGTGCAGGCGGTGGATGTGGATGGCAGCGAGGCCTTTGAAAACGACGGCTACAGCCAGGTGTTCGGCTTTGTATTTGGCGAGGCCTGTTCAGCGCCACTGCGCATCAGCGTTCAAAGCGAGCCGGGGCGCGCTTTCCGCGTGCACTGGACACCCGTGCCGGGTACCCAATCCGCGGCCTACGGGCTATGGTACCGCCAAAAAGGCATCGGTGAATGGAAAATGCTGATGGTGACAGACACCACCGCCACGGTGGGCGGCCTGCTCCCACAAACCGGATATGAAATGTATGTGAACCGCATGTGCATTGGCGGGGAAAGTCCTCCCACTGCCACGGTGAGCATCACCACCGACGCCGAGCAGGGCGCCTGGAATGAGGTGAGCAAACAGTGCGGCAAACCCGCTCCGGTATTTGATCTGAGCAACCGCAAAGCCCTGCCTTCACTATCGCCCGGCGAAACCTTTACCGCGGCTGATTTTACCGTGAAGGTGTTATACGCCACCGGGCAAAACGGCGAATTCAGTGGCAGCGGCACGGTGTGGCTGCCGTTTACAGGCAAGGTACCCATTCCCTGCAGCTGGGAGAACGTGAGCATCAACAGCGACAGGCGATTGATGAGCGGCATGGTGCGCATCCTGCGTCAGCCGCTGGTTATCAGCAACCTTGCCTTTGAAAAGCTCGCCGACCGCTGGCGCGATTGGTTTGGCAGCAACTGGAACCGCAGTGAATACAAGCCCGTCAGTGCTCCCGTGAGCGGCGTGGAGGCAACCCAAGACGGACGCGTGCGCATACGCACCGGAGCAGGCGAAGAAACGGTCAGGGGTGGCAAAAACACCGTGATTATAGACCCCACCGGTAAGCGTTGGTACGTGAGTGCCGGGGGCAAGGTTACAGGTCCCGAAGGTCCAGGCGAAAAGCCCATCGTGGGCAATGAAGCCACCGGCGAGGGCATGCCCGGCTCGGTGCTGCCCGACGGCACCATGGTGCTGTTTGACAACGACAGCAAAAACACACTGGCCTGGGATGCCCACAACATACGCACCCAAACGGGCGGCGACCGCTACGACCGACTGGATGGCCCATCGGGTGGCTATATGGCGGGCTGGAAACTGCTGAACACGGGCAAAACTGAAACGCTGAGGGCCACGCTCCGTAAGGGTAAAATCAAGCTGCACCCCGACAGCACCCGGTTTGTGCGCAGCGATGGGGTGCGGATAAAAGCACAGAAACTCAATGACTCGGTGTGGGTGCTTGAAGTGCCCGGCCGGCTTCACTTGTGGGCCGATGCGGTATGGGCGGTGGGAAACATGCTCCCACAGGACAGCGGCAAGGCAGGCGGACGACGGGTGCTGGGAAAAGTGAATGTATTGTCGGTAGACGAGCGCAGGCTGCACGTGCGGCTGGTGCCCGTGGATGGCAGTGGCGGCGGTGTGAGTGCTGCCAATGTGGAGCAGGAGATGCAACCGTATATGCAAACGCTGGGCATACGCGCTACAGTGGCGGTGGAGAAGAATCTTACCGTGCCGGGCTACAGTGCAGGCAATGACAAGTTGCCTGTGAACCGCAAACGGCTGAATACCGCTTATGGCAAGGAGTTGCAGCGCATCGTGACGGCATGGGAGGCCGCAGGCCGCGTCCCAAGGGGCGATACGGCGGTGGTTTTTCTGACCGGCTCTGCGGCGGATGATACCAAGGGTTACATGGGGCTGAACAACCCCTACGGTTTCGTGTTTTGCGGTGGGGAAAAACCATCGGTGCACACGCTGTCGCACGAGCTGGGACACGGTTTGCTGGTGCTGGAGCATCCGTTTGGCGAAGACGAGGGCAAGGCGGGCCAAACCCGCAACCTGATGGACTACAATGCCCCGAATGGCCTATCGCACATGCGGCAGTGGCAGCGTATCCACGACAAGGAAGAGGTGGGTAATTTTCTGCGGGGGTTGAGGCAGAAGGAGCTTGAAGGCAAGATGATGGACTGGACGCTTTACAGTCTGGATCAGCTTGGCTTACAAAAAGGCAAAGGCGTATATCATAGCTTTATTACACCCAATGGAAAGGTAATTACACTGGCGGCCGATAGTCTGGAGGGCGTTACGTTTTCACGCAGTTATGTGCATAACGGCACCCAGCAGTTTTATTTTCCAAGGGCGGGCAAAGCCAATGGGGCCATCACCGCATTCATTTATGCAGGTAAGAAGTATGGACCATTTTTGAAAGGCAAGTGGTTTAGGGGGTTTTATCCTAAAGAGACAAATTCCACGCGCCGCTTCGATAGCGGTTGGGTAATGCGCAAGAGCAGTTCTGCAAAAGAGCAGGTAGTGGCCGGTGTGGAAGTAGAAACATGCCAGTTAAGGGTCTATCGGGCAGGTTTTTCCCCATTAACCCTCGATACCTGTCCTTGGGAATTTAAACTGTTGGATAGCAGCTTCATTTCCAGTCACGATTTGGGAAATGCGTGTTATGAATACTTTGATGAGGAATCCCTTACCAAATATGCCAAACAGTTTTGGGACTCAGCAAAGCTTAACCCGAATTACCCGGCTAATAAGGATATTGTAAGGCGCATAGTCAGGCTTATTCATGATTTTGGTGATGAATATCCGTTTTACGATGTACGCAGTTATGACCGGTTCATTACAAAATACCGGCCCAAATTTTCGCTGCCTTCACTTTCCCCATCCACTCCCTTTAAAACCGCCTCATTACAGACCTATGAAAATTATCTGAGGTTGCACCAAGGTGTCCTCGTAAACATTGAGGCCGCGTTCGCAGAAGTCAAAACGTATGAGGATTTGTGTGAATTGCTGTCGACGCTACCTGCTCAATATTATCCCAAACTCACTTTTCGGCAACGGTTAAGTAGTTTGGAAACACTGGCCACCAATGGGCTGAGTGTGCTTAGCTGGAGGGGATGGCTGGAAAATGGGGGGACGGAGGCCATTGCGTTGAAACTGCTGTTTACCACACCGGAGTCGGAAAGATCCATGATGCTGGATTCTTTGGTTTCAGGGCCTGCCATAAACGGCAGGGCGCACTTGCTGGCTGCGATGTGTGCCGATGTCAGTGGATTAGATAATGACAATTTTAACCGCTTTATCGGTGATCTTACCAAATGGATTTTCGAATACCGCAAACCGGCAGATGAAAATCTAGTTAAGAGCGTTGAAGAGGGCCGTTATCTCATTTTTGACCCCGGAATTTGGGGCGATCCGGTCAATTACTGGTTCAATAACAAAGGGCAGATTACGGTTTCTGTTCTCAAAAAATTCACGTTTTATACGTTTGAAGGGCGTCTTCATCCCTATGACTGGCTGAATATTCAATTCACCGGGGCCACCCAGTATTTAAACATGCCTATTCGCAAGGGCAGCACGCTTAGACTGCCGGCTTTGTTTGCGTATGGTATATTTAATCACGTACACAGGGAACGCCTTAAGGCCACACTCGAAACAACCTTGGATATCGCACTGTTGGCAGTGGGGGTAGGTGAGATAAGTCTGGCACTGAAGGCCGGCAATGGCCTGAGGAAAGCTTATTTGGTCACCAAGTCGATTGCTGATTTAACTGCAGGCCTTGGGGATTTGGTGGTAAGCAATGTGCTGGCCGACAAGCTCAACGAAACAAGTAGCGGTCGTGAGTTTTTAAATTCCTGGAACACCTTTCAGTTGTATTATGGTCTGGGCTCCTTAGGCCTCAGCGGTGGTGAAGTATTGATGAAGCAACTGCGCAAGCAGGCGGATGATATTACCCAAACAGCAGGCAACCTCACCCGCGCAGAAAAAGATGAGGTGGAGAAAATCGTGGCGGAGGTTGAGAGGAAGGTTGCAAACGGGGGGAGACTTTTGA
>Ga0315899_10004865_pt1 | contig 14495 bp, 16 predicted proteins | sample LakEriMetagenome_2_FD_203518 | JGI IMG/M metagenome (GOLD analysis project Ga0315899, IMG submission 203518) | Freshwater fungal communities from buoy surface, Lake Erie, Ohio, United States - Buoy 4 MA112 | ecosystem: Environmental > Aquatic > Freshwater > Lake | place: USA: Lake Erie, Ohio... | reverse complement strand
GACGATCGCGATCTCGTCGCGGACGATGAGCGACAGGGCGGATCGCATCGGCAGAGCGCGCGCGCCGACCGCCAGCGCCATCGTGGTGACGTAACCATCCTGAGAGGCTCTGACGCTGGTTTGGTCCAGCTCCCATTCCGCCTGCTCCAATTGCGCCTGCAATTGCGCGACGGTGGTGTTCACCCCATCGATTTCCGATCCAAGCGCGAGCCGTGCGTTGATCTCCCGGGCGCGCGCAGCCTGCAATTGCGCATCCAGAAGGCTCACCTGCGCGACCGCGTCCTGTAGTTTGAATTCGGTCGTCGCGCTTGTTTTCGCGAGCCTCTCAAGGTCGTTGCGGCGTCGCTCAGCATAGTCGAGCTGCGAGGCCAGTCCTTTCACGTCGGCGACCGCAAGTTCGACCTGCGCCTTCAACTGTTCGACCTTTTGTCTCGCCTCAGCGACCGCAGCCGTCAATTGTTTGACTTTCGCTTCGTAGGGAGCCTTGTCGATCTGGAACAGAAGCGCGCCGGCTTTAATGGGAACGTTCGGCTCGACGGCGATTTCAGTGACGGAGCCGGCGACGTTCGGCGTGACTTCGACAACGCGTCCAATCACCGCGATGCGCCCGGATGGCGTTAATGTGTTCAGCAGGGCGACAAAGACGGCGATGATCGTCACGCCAAGAAGTCCGGCGACCGTTCCCCACGTCCAGTTCATTGGCGCGATCTTGAATTTGAAGAAGACGAGCCAGACCACCAGCAGATAGAGAGTGACGATGATCAGCATTGTGCGCGCCTCTGTTTCGAAACCGCCTGGGTCCCAGAGGCCAGCCATTAGCAAACGCATAGACCCAGCGCCTAGCGCACGGGTGGCGTCCTATCCTTCTGGCGTAGTGTGATCATGTCGCGGCTGAATGACGCCGAATGGTTCGAGGTTTCATTCGTCAGGGGATGGAGGATCGATCCACGCCGCCAAGCTCGATTTTGTGCAGTCCCTTCGCGAGCGCCTCCAACTGATCGGCGGCGGCGTTCCATCCGGCGTCAAAGCCCATGGCGCGATGGGTCTCCATATCCTCCGCGCGCCAGTGGTGCGCCATGGCGACGTAATGCGTGCGCCCGTCCGGCGTGGGCTCGAACAAAACCTCGCCCGTCATGAAGGGTTCAGGCCGTGGCTTAAAACCTTCCGTGAAGGCGTCGGTGAAGACGAGGCGTCTGCGCGGTTCGATGGCGAGCCAGACGCCGGGCGCGTCCTGCCGCTCGCCGTTCGGCCCCTCCATCACGACGCTGAAGACGCCGCCGGGGCGCATGTCCATCTGCGCGCGCGTGACGCGCCAGGGCAGGGGGCAATACCAGCGCATGAGCAGGTCCGGCTCGCTCCAGCATCGCCACACGGCGTCGAGCGGGGCGTCGAGCGTGCGCTCGATGCGCAGGGTGAAGGGCGCAGCGGGGGAGGCGGCGGCGGGTGTGTCGTTCATGGCGGGTCCTTTTGCGGGGTGGGAGAATGGCGCAGGCCGCTCCCGTCCGCCAGCCGTCCCCGCAAATCCCCTTGGTTGACCCGCTGGCCCGGCCTCCCTACCTTGGCGCGCCTGCCGCTTCGAGCGGCCGGAGCTAAGGGGAGGAATGACATGCGCGGTAAAGACATGCGCCTGACGACGCGTCGTTTTCTGGGAGCCGCCGCCGCGCTTGCGCTGGCCCCGCTCGCTTTCTGCGGCGCGCTGGGCGGTCTTGCCGCGGCCCCTGCGGCCGCGCAGGAGTTTCCCACCCGCGTCGTGAAGCTCATCGTGCCGTTTCCCCCGGCGGGCGCGACCGACATCGCCGCGCGCCTCATCGCGGAACATCTTTCCAAGGTCTGGCCCTACGCCATGGTTGTGGAGAACCGCAGCGGCGCGAGCGGGCTCATCGGCACCGAGGCCGTGGCGCGCGCGCCGGCGGACGGGCATACGATCCTCATGGGCACGCTCGCCACCAATGTGATGGCCCATCTGCTGCAATCCAACGTGCCCTATGCGCGCGACGCCTTCGAGCCGGCGATCCTGCTCACCTCCGCGGCCAACATCCTCATGGCGAACTCCAAAGTGCCGGCCTCCAACCTGCAGGAGCTGATCGTTTTCGCGAAGGCCAATCCGGGCAAGGTGAAATACGGCTCGTCGGGCGTCGGCCTCTCTGGCCATCTGGGCGTCGAGCTGTTCGCCGCCGCTGCGGGCATCAAGCTCGTGCACGTGCCTTATCGCGGCAGCGCGCCATCGGGTCAGGCTTTCGCGACGGGCGAAGTGGAGTTGACGCTCGGTCTTATTCCGCAGGCCATGTCGGCGATGAAGAGCGCGCCGGGGATCAAGCCGATCGCCATCGGCGCCAAGGAGCGGGCGCCGCAATTCCCCGATACGCCGACCTTCGCGGAGCTGGGCTATCCCAACGTGCTCGTCTACGCCATCAACGGGCTTATGGTCCCCAAGGGCACGCCGAAGCCGATCATCGATAAGATCCATCGCGACGCGCTCGCCGGCCTCAAAGATCCCGCGATCAAAGAGCGCATGGAGCAATTGGGCCTCGATGTGATCGGCGCCTCGCCGAAGGAGTTCGGCGAATTGCTCACGGACGAATTCGCGCGCTGGGAGCCTCTGATCCGCGCCAACAACATCAAGGCCGAATAGGCCGGCTTCTTTTTCAGGTGCAGGATGAGCGATCTGGGCGGCGCGCCGCAGGCGGGCGTGGATAATTTCTGGTCGGCGCACGCGAGCGACGAATGGTCCGACGCCATCGTCGCGGCCATGAAGCTCGGCGGCGTGGATCATCTGTTCTTCGTGTCGGGCACGGAGATCAATTTCTTTCAGGAGGCCATCGCCAAGGCGCAGGCGCGCGGGACGCCCGCGCCGCGCCTTGTCACCATGGTGCATGAATCCGTGGCGCTCAACGCGGCGCTGGGCTCCTCCATGATCTCCGGCAAGCCGGCGGCCGCCATTGTCCATGTGGACGTCGGCACGTTCCATTACGGCGCGGCTTTGCATACCGCCTGGCGCGGCGGCTATCCGGTGCTCATCATGGGCGGCACGGGTCCGCGCGCTTTTCCCGGCTCCATGCGCGGCGCGCGGGATTCGCTCGTGCAATGGCATCAGGAGCCGCGCGACCAGAACGGCATCCTGCGCGATTTCACCAAGGCCGATCACCGGATGGAGCATCAGGACAATCCGGGCCTCATCGTCAGCCGCCTGTTGCAGATCGCCCAGAGCGAGGCGAAGGGCCCGGTCTATCTCGCCATCCCGCGCGAGACCGCGATGCTGCGCACCGGCGGCGTCTCGCATTTCCCCACCGTCGATCAATTGGGCCTCGCGCGTCCCGTCGCGCCCGCAGAGGAGGACGCGCGCGCCATCGCCCGATGGCTCGTGAAGTCCCACGCGCCCTGCGTCTTCGTCGAGCGTTCGGGCCGCGATCCTCAGGCGGTCGCGGAGCTTGTCGCTCTGTCCGAACTGCTCGCGCTGCCGGTGATGGAGAACGCCGCCGCCGACCGGCTGAACTTCCCCAATGGCCACGCCCATTTCGGCACCGGCCCGCAGGCGCCGCAAGCCGACGTGCTGTTGATGCTCGATGCGGTGGCGCCGTTCATTCCCGGGCGCGGTTCGCCGCCGGCGGACGCCAAGATCGCATGGGTCGGGCCCGATCCCGTCCATGCGCGCTACAAGACGATGGAGTTCCGCGCCGATCTGTGGGTCCCCGCCAATGTTGCGCTCACTTTGCGCGCCGTGCGCGCGGCTGCGGAGACCATGCTCGACAAGGCGGACCTTGCGCGCATCGCCGCGCGCGCCGAACGACTCGCGCAAGCGAAGAAGGCGCAGCAGGCGAAGCTGATGGAGGCGGCGGCCGCGGATGCGCGCCTGTCGCGTCCCACGGGCCGTTTCGTCGCCCATGAACTGGGTCGCCTCATCGGGCCTGATGCGGTGCTTCTGAACGACGCGATCAGCAACAGCGAATTCGTGCGCGCCTATGCGGGTCGCGAAAATGCGGGGACTTACTTCCGCAGCGGCGGTAGTTCCGGCGGCTGGGGATCTGGCGCGGCCTTCGGCGCCAAGCTCGCCGCGCCCGACCGCGAGGTCGTGCTGGCGAGCGGCGACGGCTATTATATGTTCGGCACGCCCATGGCGGCGCTGTGGGCGGCGAGCCACCACAAGGCGCCTTATCTTTCGGTGGTCTTCGTCAACGGCTCCTACAGCACCGGCACGACGGGTCTGAAGAACCTCTATCCCGAGGGCGTCGCCGTCACGAGCGGCAATTACACTGGCGGCGTGTTCGATCCCCCGCCCGATTTCGCCAAGCTCGCGGAGGCCGCCGGCGGCTTCGGCCGCCATGTGACGGAGACGGCGGACGTCGCGCCCGCTCTGGCCGAAGGGCTCGCGCAGGTGCGCAAGGGCTCCCCCGCCGTGGTGGCCGTGCGCGTGCCCGGCCCCGTGGACGCGGCGAAGGGCTGAACGCGCCGGGCCGCCTGCGGCTCGCGCGCGGATCAGAATCGTCGTAAAGCCGGGGCATGTCCGCGCCCGGGGCGAAGAAGCCCGCATCCACAGCTTTCTCGAAAGCCCAGCTCGTCGGCGAGGCGCTGACGCTCGGCGTCGGCTGCCTTGGCGCGGGCGCCTTCATGCTGCTCAACATTCCCGGCGGCGCCATGTCCGGCTCTGTTGTGGCGGTGGCGCTGCTCTCGGTGTTCGGCCGCGCCACGCCCATCGGCGGCCCGCTGCGCGTTCTTGGCATGGCCTCCATCGGCGTCGCCATCGGCTCCGTCGTAGGGCCCGACACTTTGGAGCATGTGGCCGCCTATCCCGCGAGCATGGCGCTGATGGCCGTCTGCGTGGTGGCCATGACGCTCGCCTCCGCCGCGGTCTGGCGCTGGCTCATGGGCTGGCCGCCCTCCATGGCGCTGCTCGCCTCGGTGCCGGGCTCCATGGGCTATATCGTCTCCGTCTCCATGAGCATGGGGGCGGACGCCGCGCGCGTGGCCGTGGTGCAGATGTCGCGGGTGGTGTTCCTCGTGACCATTCTGCCGTTCATCATCGTCTGGGAGCAGGGGCGGGACGCCGCGGCGATCGGAGCCGCCGCCCCTCTGGCTCATGCGGCGACCGAACTCACCGTGCTTGGCCTTCTGGCGGCTGGCATAGCGGTGGGCTCTCTCCTGACGCGGATCGGCGCGCCCGGCGGCATGATTCTGGGCGCGATCATCGCCTCCGGCGCCCTGCATATTCTGGGCGTGGCGGAAGGGCGCGCGCCCAACTGGCTCATGAACATGGGGCAGATCCTGCTCGGCGCATGGGTCGGCTCGCGCTTCGTCGATTTCGACTGGAGCCTCTTCTTCCGCATCTGCCTTGGCGCGGCCATGGCGGTGGGGGCGGCGCTGGCCGTCTCCATCGGTTTCGCGTGGAGCGCCTCGGAATGGCTTGGCGTGCCGTTTTCAGCGGCGCTGATCGGCTATTCGCCGGGCGGGCAGGAGGCGATGGTTGCGCTCGCCCTCGTGCTCGACGCGGACCCGATTTTCGTCGCCACCCATCATCTGGGCCGCTATTTTCTCATCAACCTCAGCCTGCCGTTCATCGTCGCCTGGATGCGGCGCACCGAAGGCGGATCGTCAGGAGACGCATGACATGCTTTTGCGTTCGAGCGGACCTTCGCCTTTCGGCCGCAAGGTGAAAATGGCGGCCAAGCGCCTCGGCCTGCTGGCGCGCATGGAGGTCGTGACCGCCGACACGACGAACCCCGACGATCCGCTGATGGGCGACAATCCGCTCGGCAAGATCCCGCTGCTCGTGCTCGACGACGGGCGGCGCGTCTATGACAGCCGCGTCATCCTCGAATGTCTCGACCATATGGCCGGCGGCGGCGTGATCCTGCCGCGCGACTTCGACGCGCGCCTTGCGGCCCTCACCCAGCAGGCGCTCGCCGACGGCGTGCTCGACGCCGCTTTGCTCGTCGTCTACGAGGGCCGCTTCCGCCCCGCCGAACTCGCCCATAAGCCGTGGGTCGACCGCCAGCTTGGCAAAATCAGCCGCGGGCTCGCCGCCTTTGAGCGCGACCTGCCGGACCCGGCGGCTTTCACCGTCGGCACGCTCACCCTCGCCTGCGCTCTGGGCTACCTCGACCTGCGCAAGCCGCTTGACTGGCGCCCCGCCCATCCCGGCCTCGTCGCCTGGCTTGAGGCTTTCCGCGCGCTCCACCCCGAATATGACGCCACCGCCGCCGCCTGACCGGGCGGTTCATCCGACACGCGCGCCGCAGGGATTGACGCCCGCGCGGCCATCTGGTCCATCGACGCCATGACCGACGCTCCGGCCCGCCGCAAGTCGCATAACTTCAGCCTGCCCAACCTGCTCACCTATGGGCGGGTGGCGGCGGTGCCCGTCGTCGCCGCATTGCTCATGTGGCCGGCGGAGGACTGGGCGCGCTGGACGGCGCTTGGCGTGTTCACCGTCGCCGCCATTACGGATTTCTTCGACGGCTATCTCGCCCGCGTCTGGTCTCAGCAATCCTCGCTCGGCCAGATGCTCGATCCCATAGCCGACAAGCTGCTGGTCGCGGTCTGCCTTCTGATGCTCGCCGCCAACGGGCCCATCACGGGCGCGTCGCTGTGGGCCGCCATCATCATCCTCACGCGCGAAATTCTCGTCTCGGGCCTGCGCGAATATCTGGCGGCGCTGCGCGTCTCCGTGCCCGTCACGCGGGTGGCGAAGTACAAGACTACGCTTCAGCTCGTGGCGCTGGGCTTCCTCATCGCGGGGCCTGCCGGCGAAAAGGTTCTGCCCTATACTGAGATGATTGGCCTGACGCTCCTGTGGGGCGCAGCCCTGCTGACCCTTTACAGCGGCTGGGACTATATGCGCGCAGGCCTCAAGCATATGACGGACGAGTGACGCGACATGGCGAGTGTGAAACTGTCCTATTTCGCATGGGTGCGCGAACGTATCGGCAAGACGGAAGAAACCCTCGCGCTTCCTGAAAATGTGAAGACCGTCGCCGATCTGATCGCATGGCTGAGCGCGCGCGGCGAGGAATACGCCTACGCCTTCGAGAGCGCGGCGACGATCCGCGCCGCCATCGACCGCAAACATGTGAAACACGATGCGCCTGTGGCGGAGGCGCGCGAGATCGCCTTCTTCCCGCCGATGACAGGCGGCTGACATGGACGCGCGCATCGACGTGCGCATCCAGCGCGAGGATTTCGACGTGGCGGCCGAGATCGCCGCCCTCACGAAAGGCCGCGGCGACGTGGGCGCCGTCGTCACCTTCACCGGCCTCTGCCGCGACGAGAGCGGCGCGCTGAGCGCGCTCGAACTCGAACATTATCCCGGCATGGCGGAAGATGAGATCACGCGCGTGGCTGAAGCCGCCGCGCAGCGCTGGCCCATTCTCGGCGCCACCGCCATTCACCGCTATGGCAAGATAGCGCCCGGCGAGAACATCGTGCTCGTGGTTGCGACTTCGCCCCATCGCGCGGCAGCCTTTGAGGCCGCCGCCTATATCATGGACTTCCTCAAGACGCGCGCGCCCTTCTGGAAGAAGGAGCATCGGCGCGACGGAACGCAGGGCGATTGGGTGGACGCCAAGGAGTCCGACGACGCGGCGGCCCTGCGCTGGGGCGCGTGAGGTGGCGGCGTCCGTCATCCGTCCGCATATCGTTGAGCGCTTGATCGCGCGGCGCGGGCGCCTGCGCTGGTTCGACGCGCTCGATCCGAAAAAGACCGCGCTCGTCGTCATCGATATGCAGGAGACGTTCTGCGCGCCGGGCGCTCCCGCCGAAGTGCCTGTCGCGCGCAGCGTCGTCGAGCCGATCAACGCGCTCGCCGCCGATCTGCGCGCCATGGGCGGGCGTGTGATCTGGGTTCTGCACGCGAACGCGCAGGCCGACGGCCGCAGCGACTGGGAGATGTTCTTCGATCACGTCGTCGCTGACGAGGTGCGCGCGCGCACGATCGAAAGCCTGACGCCGGGCCGTCAGTCGCTCTGGCGCGGCCTGCGCGAAGATCCGCGCGACCTGACGATCCTCAAGAACCGCTACAGCGCCTTCACGCCCGGCTCCTCGCCCCTTGAACGCGTGCTGCGCAGCATGGGAATAGAGAACGTGCTCATCGCCGGCGTGAAGACGAACGTGTGCTGCGAGTCAACCGCGCGCGACGCGATGATGCTTGATTACCGCACGGTCATGGTGGCGGATTGTTGCGCGGCGCTGTCGGAGGACGAGCACCGCGCAACGCTGGAGACCTTCATTCAGCAGTTCGGCGACGTGCTGACCTCAGGCGAGACGCGCGACCTTCTCGCGGCCTGGCAGAAGGCCTGAGGCGAAGACGCGCATCTGCGCGCGCCATGCGCTTGCGCCGCCGCGCGCCCCCATCATCCCGAGAAACGCCAGCAGTCCGCCAAGGCTCGCCGCATTGAGCGGAATGGGCGCAATTTGCGGACTGTCGCTGAAGGAGATCGCGCCCGCCTCCATCGTCGTGCCGCTGCCGCGCAGGACGACCCTGTCGAAGGTCAGCTCCGAGAAGGAGAAGGTCGTGTAGCTCGTCGTGGTTCCATTGAGCGCGATCGTCGACGGGCGAATGCTGTTGCCGGTCGCGGACGTCACGAGCTGGCCCTGATTATAGAAGGCTATGTTGTCGCCATTGCCCTGCGTGCCCCAGCGCATCGAGAAATATCTTTGCGCTTGGGAGAAGTCGAGCGTGACGCTGCCCGTTGCCGAGGCGCGCAGGTAGTTGGTGTCAACCGGCGCCACCGCGAAGCCGGACGTCGTTCCGTAATAAAGGCTCGAACTGCCCTGAAACGTGATCCCGAGATTGACCGATCCATAGGACAGGCTCATCGGCATCTGGCTCACCACGCCCGTGACGCCGGCGGAGCCGAGATCGACGTTCGTAATGCCGGCGCCTGTGCGCGCCCCATTTGTGAGGGTGAGATAGGACCCGTTCGCGAGCGGCGTGGCGCTTTGCGCTTGCGCCGCGCCTGACGCTGCGGCCAGTGAAAGAGCTGCGAAGGCTGTGGCGAAAGCAAGCCTGCGGGCCATGGTATGTCCTCCTGTCGGATGGATGTGCGGATTGCGAGTCTTTGCGAAACGCGATGCGATCTGCGTCGCGCCGTGCGGCGGCGACGCGGTATTGGGAGGCGCGCGTCTGCGGGCGCTGGTGGGACTGCTCCGCGCGGCGGCTGGTTTGTTGCGGAGTGATTGACGGTTTCGTTCCAATGTGAACATGACGACCTCCTTGCGCGCTCATCGAGCAAGGCCCGCGCCCGAAACCGCGCGCGCAGACTCGGATCTGCCTGCAAGGTGAGTGAAAAATCATCGACGTCAGCGCAATTTGATGAGAATTGCGCGGAACCCCGGGCGCTGGCCTGCGCTTTGCTCAGGCGCGTTTCGTCTCTCGTGCGGAGTTCGGATGCTTGCATCTCTCTCCCTGCGGCGCCTCGCCGCTGGTCCGTCGCCTGATCTCCTGATCTGCCTCGCCGCCTGCGCGAATGGGCTCGTCGTGCGCGTGGTGGAGGATGTGCGCGCGCCTGCGCCCTCACTCCTTTTGGGGTTGAGCCCTTTCGAGCTTCTCGCCGCCGCTCTCGCGGCGCGCCTGCTGACGCAGGGGCAGGGCGCGGAGGCCCCGCGCGTGGGCCTTGCGCATGGGCTCGCCGCGCTCGCCATGCTGGCGCCGAGCGCCTCAGGCGCATGGGCGGTCCTGTTCGCCTTCGCCGGTTGGCGCGCCTTGCGCACGCGCGGGCCTGCGCGGGCGGGCTTTCTCATCTTCGCCGCCTTTGCGCTTGCGCAAGCGTGGGGCGCGATCGGATTCAAAATGGTGAGCGGGCCCTTGCTCGCGCTCGACGCCGCGCTCGCCGCGCAGGCGCTGGCGCTTCTGGGCATGGCGCCGCGCGTTCTGGGCAATGTGGTTGAGGTGGCGGGCGGCCATTCCATCGTGGTGCTCGTCACCTGCGCGACTATGCATCGCCTGCCGCTCGCCCTCGTCGCGGCGCTCGCGCTCGCCGCGCCGGCTTCGCTGCGCGATTGCGTGCGCATATGCGCGCTGGCGGCGGCGGGCTATTGCGCGCTCAATCTCGCGCGGCTTGTCCTCATGGGTCTGTCGCCCCAGCACTACGCCTTCATGCACGAGGGCGCTGGCGCGGGCCTCTATGACGCGGCGCAGACCATCCTCGTGTTCCTCGTCGCGGGCCGTCGTCCCGGCGCGGAGCGCGCGCCATGACGCCCCGGCGCCTCGCAGGCCTTGCGCTCGCCGCGCTGCTTTGCGCGGGCCTTGGCGGACGCATCGCCCGCGCGGCTCTGAAGGAGGGGCCCGACATCGCGCGCGACGAAGCGGCCGTCTCCGCATTCCTTGAGGCGCGCGGCTGGCGCGCTGACGAACGCCTGCCGGTGACGGCGAATTATGATTACGCCGCCCGCGTGTTCCGCAAGCCCGGCTGCCCTGCGGCGCTGGTGGTCTCGCCCATAGGGGCGGGCGCGGAAGCGGGCGGCCTGTTTCGCGGGGCGGGCGGGCTCGACTGGCGCTTCGTCCATGGCGGCGCGAGCCATGCGGCGCCGCCGACCGTCTGGCATCTCATCGACCACGGCGTCGCGCTGGTCCTGCGCAGGCCTGCGCCGCCCTCGATCCTCGCCATGGCGAGCGCGCCAGCGCAGGCGCCCGTCGCGCAGGAGGGGCCCTGCGCGCCGCCTTCAGCGCCGGAGTGGCGAAGCTATGTCGATTACGAGGGCTTGCGCACTTCCGCCGAGTAATCCTCGATCAGCGTGCGCGAGAGATTGCCCGGCGTGAATTTGTAAGGCCCGATTTCGGAGACCGGCGTGACTTCCGCGCCGGTGCCGCAGATGAAACATTCGTTGAAGGTCGCAAGCTCCTCGGGGAGGATGCGACGCTCATGCACTTCGACGCCCCGGCGCTTCGCGAGCGCGATCACCGTCTGGCGCGTGATGCCGTCAAGGAAGCAATCGGCGATGGGCGTGTGGATCGCGCCGTCCTTCGTGAAGAAGATGTTCGCGCCCGTGCATTCGGCGACGCGGCCCTCCCAGTCGAGCATCATCGCATCGGCGTAGCCCTTGCGCTCGGCGCGGTGCTTGGAGAGCGTGCAGATCATATAAAGGCCCGCCGCCTTGGCGGAGACAGGCGCGCAGCGCGGATCAGGCCGGCGATATTCGGCGATGTCGAGACGGATGCCGCGCATTTTCTCGTTCACGTCGAACATGCTCGGCCAGTCCCACATGGCGATGGCGACATGGATGGTCGAGTGTTGAGCGGCGACCGCCATCATTTCGCTGCCGCGCCAGGCGACGGGGCGCACGTAGCAATCCTTCCAGCCGTTCTTTTCGAGAACGAGCTGTTTGGCGGCTTCCAGTTCATCGACTGAATAGGGAACCTCGAAGTCGAGGATCTGCGCCGACTTGCGGAATCGTTCGGAATGTTCGCGGCTCTTGAAGATGCGACCGTCATAAGCGCGCTCGCCTTCGAACACGCACGAGCCGTAATGCAAGCCGTGGCTCAATACATGAAGCTTCGCGTCCGCCCAGGGCAGAAGGCGCCCGTTGAGCCAGATGAAACCGTCACGCTGATCGAAGGGCAGAACGGACATGAAATCCTCACGACGTCGCTGTTTTTCGGAGGTTTTTAGCCTCTGAGGCGAGCTTGACGAGTAGCAATTGACCTGAAATATGTCAATCAGGCTGACGTATTCCCGGCCTGCGCCTTTCGCGCGGCGGGACCGTCCCCAGGATTTCTGGACCTTGAGCGGAGGGGCGATGGCCCGCCAGACCGGCGAGAGGATGGACCAGCAGCAGCCCGATTTCGAGCTGATCGAACTGCTGTTCTTCGCCTATCGCGACTTCATTGGCGACGCCGACAGGCTTCTGGAAAGCCTGCGCTTTGGCCGCGCGCATCACCGCGTGCTTCATTTCGTCCAGCGCCACCCCGGCCTCACCATCGCCGAATTGCTTGAGATCCTGCGCATCACCAAGCAGAGCCTCAATCGCGTGCTCAAGGAATTGCTCGACGAGGGCTATGTGGAATCCCACCCCGGCGCGCTGGACCGCCGCCAGCGGCAGCTTAAACTCACCCTGCGGGGGGAGGAGCTGGCGCTCGACCTCGCCCGCCTGCAATCGCGTCGCTTCGCGCGCGTGTTGCAGGAGACGCCGGAGGGATCGCGGGCGGCGGCGGTGCGCTTCCTGCTCGCGATGATCGACCCGGAGGAGCGCCCGCGCGTGGAGGCGCTCGTATGGCCGAACGGAGCGCGCAGCGCATTGGTGGAGCCCTCGCCATGAGGGCGCGCCCACAAGCGGAGCAGAGAGCATGAGCGGGGCCGACGCTGATCCGCGCCCGCAGTCGTCGTCCGCCCCGCAGGCGGCGGGGCCTTCGCCCACGGGCGCCCCTGAACTCGCGATCGACGCCTATCACGTTCTCGTCGTCGACGACGACCGCCGCATTCGCGACCTGCTGTCGCGCTATCTGCGCCAGCAGGGCTATCGCGTGAGCACGGCCAGCGGCGCGCGCGAGGCGCGCGGGCGGCTGTCGATCTTCATCTTCGACCTCATTGTGCTCGACGTGATGATGCCGGGCGAGAACGGAATTGATTTCGCGCGCGCCCTGCGCAAGGATTCCGATGTGCCCATCCTCATGCTCACGGCCCGCGCCGACGCTGCCGACCGCGTTCTGGGCCTTGAGGCGGGCGTGGACGATTACCTCGCCAAGCCCTTCGAGCCCAAGGAACTGGCGCTGCGCATCGCCTCGATCCTGCGCCGCGCCGCCCCGCGTGAGGAGGCGCCGGGCAGCGTGCGCTTCGGCCCCTTCGAGTTTGATCTCGCCCGCGGCGAGCTTATGCGCGAGGGCGAGGCGGTTCGGCTGAGCGAGAGCGAGCGGCGCATTCTCCTCATGCTTGCGCGCGCGCCCGGCGAAGCGATTTCGCGTGAGGCGCTGGCCGGCGATGGGCCTGGCGGCAATGAGCGCACGATCGACGTGCAGGTGAACCGGCTGCGGCGCAAGATCGAGGCTGATCCCGCCGACCCGCGTTTTCTGCAAACGGCGCGCGGCGCCGGCTATCGCCTCGTGACGGACAGGTAGCGCGATGGACTTTCCCCTGCCGCCCGCGCTCGATCGCATTCGCGCCCGCTGGCGCAGGAGCATGGCGGCGGTGGGCGCTGTCATGCCCAAGGGGCTTTATGCGCGCTCATTGCTCATCGTCATCCTGCCGATGGTGCTTCTGCAATCGGCGGTGGCGTGGTTCTTCATGGAGCGTCACTGGCAGCTTGTCACGCGTCGCCTGTCCTCCGCCGTCGTATCCGACATCGGCGCCGCCGTCGATCTCGTGGAGAGCGGCGCGAGCCTTGCGAAGGTGGAATCCATCGCGCAGGAGCGCTGGGGCTTCGATCTGAAGCTCTTTCCGCGCGAGCCGCTTCCCGCCGCGCTCCCCAAGCCATTTTTCTCGCTGCTCGACCGCGCGCTCTCGCGTGAAATGTCGGCGCAGGTGCGCCGCCCCTTCTGGATCGACACGGTGGGCCGCTCCAAGCTGGTGGAGGTGCGCGTGCAGACCGAGGTCGGCGTTTTGCGCATCCTCACCCAGCGCAGCGCCGCCTATGCGTCGAACTCCCACATCTTCCTCATCTGGATGCTGGTGACCTCGCTCGTCCTGCTCGGCGTCGCCGTCGCCTTCCTGCGCAATCAGATCCGCCCCATTCTGCGGCTCGCCCGCGCGGCGGAGGATTTCGGCAAGGGACGCGAGTTCGATTTCAGGCCCCACGGCGCGCGCGAGGTGCGGCAGGCGGGCTACGCCTTCATGGAGATGCGCCGGCGCATCGAGCGCGCCATCGAACAGCGCACCGCGATGCTCAACGGCGTGAGCCACGATCTGCGCACCGTGCTTACGCGCTTCCGCCTTTCGCTCGCCATGTTGCCCGAAGGGCCGGACGTCGAGGCGCTCCAGCGCGACGTCGATGAAATGCATCGCATGCTTGAAGCCTATCTCGACTTCGCGCGCGGGGCGGGGCTTGAGGCTGCGGCGCCGACTGACATGGGCGCGCTGATCGAGGAATTAAAAGCCGACGCCGAACGCCATGGTCACGCGACGCGGATCGAAATCTCCGGAAATCCGGTGGCGACCGTACGGCCTGACGCGTTCAAGCGGTGTCTGGGCAATCTCGTCGCCAATGCGCAACGCTATGGCGATTCCATCGCCATCGAAGCCTCGCGGGACGACCGCTTCCTCACCATCCATGTGGACGACGACGGGCCCGGCATTCCGCCTGAAAAGCGCGAGGACGCGTTCCGCCCCTTCCACCGGCTCGATGAAGCGCGCAATCAGGACGACAGCGGCACGGGCCTTGGCCTCGCCATCGCCCGGGACATCGCGCGCGCCCATGGCGGCGACGTGACGCTGAGCGCAAGCCCCCTTGGCGGTCTGCGCGCGAGCGTGCGCGTGCCGGTATGACGCGCAAGACAAGGAAAGGATCAGGGGATGGGGCTGACGCTTTACGGCATCAAGGCGTGCGACACGATGAAGAAGGCGCGCGACTGGCTC
>Ga0315899_10004862_pt1 | contig 14496 bp, 12 predicted proteins | sample LakEriMetagenome_2_FD_203518 | JGI IMG/M metagenome (GOLD analysis project Ga0315899, IMG submission 203518) | Freshwater fungal communities from buoy surface, Lake Erie, Ohio, United States - Buoy 4 MA112 | ecosystem: Environmental > Aquatic > Freshwater > Lake | place: USA: Lake Erie, Ohio... | reverse complement strand
CCCGCTTCTCTCTTGATGCCGCGAGAAAAATCCGAGCGGCGAATGATTACCCTCTGCTCAATTATCAAGCCATCAGAGGGTCACTTAACCTAAAAAGCGGACTCTTATATCAAGGACTAAAACATGCTACGCATCAAAACACTACTACGCCCGAGTGCCTTTCTGATATTAACATTGAGTGGCACGTTTTGTTTTGCTCAAGACAAGCCAGCACGTACTATGTTTCGGCTCTTCTGGCAGGACACGAAGACCAATCAACTGATGTGGGGCGATGTTAAGCGAGCGGACAACAACTGGTCCATTGAACCACAATCCGTGCCTGGTTTTCCAAAACTGGATTCAGAGCGACAGGGGCTCGTCCAGATGCAAGCTGTTGGTGGCACCATTGTTGTCGGTGTCCGGGACGAAGAGGGTGGTAAGTTTCAGAGCGGTTGGGTCTCTATAGATGCCGGCGTCACTGTTGAAGATCATGGCGACCACTCCCATTGGTACTACAAAGCCCCCCCCAAAGTAATCGTCTCGAGGCTGGATGATCAACAAGGAAACCCTGCTCACGTCTACGTGTACGACGAACAAGTCATTCTCGCCAACGATTCGAAGAATGGCTTCACGGTTTTAACTGCAGACCAAATCAAATCGAATGACCCTCGCAATTCCGGAACATTCTACTCGGGCGGAGGAAACCACATTACACTGGCCGCGCATTCTAAGCAGGTCGTCTATTCCACCTGGGTAGACCGCGAAGGGGGTAATGTCGGGCGCATCGATGTCGTGAACATCGATTCGAAGCGTAGCAACGCCGGCTACTCGTTTAAACTTCCCGTCGGTGGCCTACATGGCGCGACGACCGCCGCAAATCGGGTGTTCTTTGCTCCGAGCGATGGCGTCTACAGTTTAATCGCAGATGTAGGACTATCGAATCCTCCCCATGATGCCGCGATTGAGCATATATCACTGGGTAGTGACAGCAAGACTGGCAAACCTAACCGAACAGGAGCTTTTGCCAACTTGGATTCTTGGGTTTTGTTCGCGTACGGTTCAGGGGAAGATTCCAAGATCGGGATGATTGATGCGACTAAACCTAAGCTAAACTTGGTCAGTCTAAATCTTCCCTCAGGTCAGGGGTTAAGTTTGGTAACTCCGATTGTTTTTAAAGCAAATGACGGGCGAAAGCTGGCCATGGTACCTCACGATCGAAAGCAAAGTGAGAATCAAGAAAAAGTGACTGTCATTGACCTCGATCCAAACAAAGATTCGGACCTTAGCGATGCTAAAATAGTGAGCTCTATTGAAGTTGGGCCGAGTATGGTAGAGGGGCACTCAGGACATCATGACGTGTCCGTGTCACCGAACAATCGTTTGGCATGTATTTCCAATTCGGGAGATGGATCTGTATGGATTGTTTCACTGAGTGACTTCTCTGTCCAAGCGAAATTGTCCGTGGGTGGATCACCCGCTAGAGTGATCGCTCAGTAGAGCATAGGTATTCTTTTAGCGATTCTTGAAAGTCAAAATCACGTCTTGCGGTCGTAACTGCCCTCGAGACGAGGACTTCAAATCTTGATCTTGCTGATGAAATTCCGTCGAGGCTTACGTAATGAAGTCCGCCCTACGATAGCGTCGACGAATGGGCCGTGGAAAGTAAATTCTGCCTCAGAGGGTAGTTGAGAAACTGCGAGCAAGCGTTTATTCTGCCGTAATGAACGCAAATGCCAATCAGTCGATCGAGGACAACCGTACGATCGAACTCAATTCCTCTTCAATACTTGATCCAACAACCGAGTTACCTTCGGCTCTTTTATCGGAGGAATCGCAAGGGGACGAAACTAAGCGGCAAATTCAAGTTGGACTCATCGAAAATCGCAAAACACCCAGATTTTCTGAGGAGACCAACAAGCTACTGCGAAGTCGACTGCAATATGCGGCTCTCGATATTTGGATCGTGTTGTCATTGAGCTTCGTAGGAAACTTGATCGCAGCGAATCATGAATGGATTGTGTTGCGCGCGTTTGTGCTAGGAAGTGCGATTGGATCTTATTTGTTGCTTCGAGGATCGCGTCCTTTTTCTCAGTTGGGTCTCCGACTATTCGAACTGACCCTATTTGGAGGGCTCGCCATCCAGCTCGGATTGATGATGGCGACAAGGCTTATTTATTTCGCCGGTCTTAATGATGCCGTTTCCGTGGCAAGCACGAAGTACTTGTACTTTACGGCATTCTGTCTTCATGTGCTCACCTATAGCATCTTCATGCCAAACACATGGAAACGAGCCGCCGTTGTTACGACGTTAATTGCAATTGTACCTTATGTAATCTGGTATTTCCTAATTGACTTGAATCCTGCCGTGATGACCTTGGATAATCAAAACAAGGCAATCGCGCCGATTCCCGTCACTTTAATCGCCGCGTTGATTGGAACCTTCGGTTCGCACATTATCCATAGAGCGCGACGTGAAGCCTTTCAAGCTAAGCAATTGCTACAATATCGATTGCTAGATCGACTGGGGCACGGAGGTATGGGCGAGGTTTATCGCGCAGAGCATATACTGCTGAAACGCCCGTGCGCGATTAAGCTGATTCAACCAGGGAAAGCGAATGACCAGAATACAATTGATCGATTCGAAAAGGAGGTGGTTGCGACTGCGAAGCTTAGTCACTGGAACACAATTGATATTTACGATTATGGACGAACACCAGATGGAACGTTTTTTTATGTGATGGAATTACTAGAGGGCATGAACCTCCAGGATCTGATTTATCACCACGGACCTATGGATCAAAGTCGTGTAGTCTATCTTTTGATGCAAGCTTGTTTAGCACTTAACGAGGCTCATGAATCGGGGATGATCCATCGCGATATCAAGCCCGCGAATCTTTTCGTAACGAAGCGAGGTGGATTTTGGGACGTCCTTAAAGTACTCGATTTTGGTTTAGTTAAAGAGACGACTGACGATGACGCCCGCCGCGAGAAGGGAGCATTTTGTGGCACGCCAGGATTCATGGCACCCGAACAAGCTTTCCGCTACAACGAAGTCGACGCGAGATCGGATATTTATGCGTTAGGAGCTGTTGCCTACTATTTGCTTAGCGGCAGACCTATTTTCGCAAAGAAGAGTGTTGTGGAGTTAATCGCTGCTCACGCGAATGATCCAGTGCCGCCCCTCACCTCGTTCGTGCCGAACATCCTACCCCAACTAGACCAGATCGTACTTCGTTGCTTGGCCAAGTTTCCGGAAGAACGCTATGCGACTACCAGCGACTTGTACGACGATCTCAGCTCCACTGGCTTACATGATAAGTGGGATGCCACCAAAGCGAAGGCCTGGTGGGAGAATGTCTCACGGCCAATCGGTGAATCCTCTACCGGAGAAGCCACGGCAACAATGGTATCTGAGGGAAGCGTTTGATACTCATCGTAAAGAACCAACAGTTTCTTAAAGAATAAACGGCAGCGTTTGACCAGCAAACTGTTACGATCGACTAACGCTTCAGGAATTTGATAGCGTCCTTAACTCCCTCGACCAACTGTTCTGCTTCTTCTCGTGTGTTGTAGAGATAAAAGCTGGCACGACACGAGGAATTGATACCAAGCTTATGGTGCAAAGGCATGGCGCAATGGTGCCCTACTCGTATCGCAATTCCACGTGCATCGAGTAGTTTTGCAATCTCTTCGCCGTGAATCCCATCGCAAACAAACGTCACAATGCCCGCTCGGTTTTCCGAGTCTGAAGCATAAACCCGAATTCGATCGATTTTGCGGAGTCCCTCTATCGCAATCCGCGAGAGCGTTCGTTCGTGCTCTAGCAATCGCTCGGCACCGAACTGTGAAAGATACTCAATCGCAGGTTTCATCGAAATGATCTCAGCGATTGCAGGTGTTCCCGCTTCAAATTTATGAGGCAATCCTGCTTGCGTGAATCCATCGAAGCTAACCGACTGGATCATATTGCCGCCGCCTTGCCAAGCAGGCATAAGCTCAAGACATTCTTTCTTGCCATATAGCACACCGACACCAGTCGCAGCCAACATTTTGTGCCCGCTGAAAACGACGAAATCTGCGTCCCAGTGCTGAACATCTAATTCACCGTGCGGTACAGCCTGTGCAGCGTCAACGAGAACACGAGCACCGGATTTCCGCGCTAGACTCACGATCTCTTGAACGGGATTAATGGTTCCCAAAACATTAGATACTGCAGTGACTGCGACAATCTTCGTGCGTGGTGTCAACATGCTCTGGTAGGCGTCAACATCAAGCTCGTAATCTTCTCGGACAGGAACCCAGTTGATTTTTAGACCGCACCCCTGCGCCAACTGTTGCCATGGCACGATGTTGGAGTGATGCTCCATTTCGGTGAGGATTATCTCATCTCCCTGGCGAAGCTGCGTTCGTCCCCAAGTTTGAGCGACGAGATTGATCGCCGAAGTCGCTCCGCTCGTAAAGATTACCTGCTCAGAAGTCGGGGCATTGATAAAACTCGAAACAGCCAGTCGAGATTCCTCTACTTTGATCGTGGTTCTGGCCGCGAACTCGTGCCCAGATCGATGAACATTCGCATAGTGTTCGCTATACAGTTGCGATATCGAATCAATCACCGATATCGGACGCTGAGACGATGCTGCATTATCCAAGTAGACAATTTGGTGCCCGGATTCCAGCTTGGTCAAGAGGACAGGGAAATCTTTTCGGATGGATTCGATGTTGGATTGAATTGGTCCGTAATCATCAAGTACAGTTTGGCCGTGTGATCGTCCATTACGCGATGTAGCTGTAGATCGTGACGATTTCGATAGCGCATGCTCTCGGATCTTCGCCACCATGGAGTTGAATCCGTTGCTTCGCAAAGGTGACAGAAAGGACTTGAGATGTAGCGTCTCGAAGAAACTTTCGATTGGATAAGAGAGAATCTCATCAGGGGTTTTGCCAGAGTAGGCGGATACAAGCACCGCCGCCAGGCCTCGTACCATTGGCGCATCACTCGATGCGTTAAAGAAAAGTCGCCCATCATCCCATCGAGGCACGAACCAAACCATGCTTTGGCACCCAACCACGCGATACTGCTCCGTGCAATATTCCTCGGGCAATGGTGGAAGCGACTTTCCGAGTTCTATCAAGGTTTGAATACGTTCTTCAGCCGTTTCAAGATCCTCGAACTCCGACTGAATTTCTTCGATCGTATCGATCATGGGTACTTAAAAAATTCCTAGTTGATCGCGAGCATCTTCCGTCATCTTCTCCGGTGTCCAAGGCGGGTCCATGACTACCTTGATGTCAACCGACGCTACACCATTCATCGACTCGATCGCTTTGCGACTATCTGCAACTAGTTGCGGCCCGGCTGGGCACATGGGACTGGTCATCGTCATTTCAACAGCAACGTTATGCAACCCGTCTTCGTTACGTTGGATATCGACCACATAGATCAGACCTAAATCAACGATATTAACAAACAGCTCCGGGTCGATCACCTGTTTCAGTTGTTCCCGTACGTGATCTTCTAGGATAACAGGTATTTCACTCATCGACGCTCACGTATACCTTTCCGTCTTCGACTTTTGTTTTGAATGAGTTTGTTGCTTCTGTAGCGGGCATTGTTAACGCCTCTCCAGTTCGCAGATCGAATTTCGCCCCGTGCCGTGGGCAAGCAATACAATGATCTTCGGTTTCTCCATCACCTAGAGCACCACCATCGTGAGTACAAACATCTTCGATGCAATAAACCTCATTATCGATGAGGGTTACTATAACGAATCTCTCGTCGACTTCTGCCGGGAAGGGTTTGTTTGGGACGAGCTGATCATAATTGCAAACGAAATGATACACCGAAGACGCTTAATTCTTAAAGAGGGATAGTGATTAGTGTAAAAAGGTGATGGCCGTGTGTCTGCCAAATGCGAAGCACAGCAGACGTCCTCTCACTTTAATCGTATTGTCGTACTTGGCGAGCAATCGCAGCGCCCAAAGCATCGCGAACGGATTCAATCGTGATACGGTCGAAGATTTGCTGGAAAAATCCAGTGACAATCATTCGAATTGCTTCTTGGCGTGTGAACCCTCGAGAACGGGCGTAGAAGATCAGCTCTTCATCGACCCGTCCACTGGTGCTTCCGTGAGTACAACGGACATCATCGGCCAAGATTTCTAGTCCCGGGATGGAGTCTGCGCGAGAGTTATCGCTAAGCATCAAGTTGTCATTACGCTGGTAGCCGTCTGTCTTGTCCGCCCCCTCATCCACTTTGATCATCCCACGCCATACGGTGCGAGAATTATCTTGGAGCACAGACTTGTACAGAAAGTCACTGGTGCAATGTGGAGCACAGTGTCGTTGGATCGTATTGTAGGTCAAGTGTTGACGATCGCGAGTGAACATGACTCCATTCACATAGCTGCTTGCCCCTGGGGCAATCATTTCTACTTGTTGATCAACCTGAGCGAATCTAGCTCCCATAGCAGCTACGGTCCACTGGATTGTTGCGTCCCGTCCAACGCTAGCTCTCTGGTGCGAAAATTTCCAAACTTTCTGTCCCCAGTCTTGCAATGAAACGAATCGCAAATTCGCACGATCCTTGACGATCAACTCCAGACCGCCACAGTGAAACCCTGCCGCTTGATCCGTTGGGCTGCTGCATTCGGACAAAACCGTTGCCTGGGCACCTTCCTCAAGGATAACAAGCGTATGCGAGATATCCGTGCCTCCCTCCGTCATCGCGGCGTGAAGATGGAGAGGTTGCTCGATTGTTACATTACGTGGTACGTAAAGCAAACACCCATCCGACCACATTGCAGCTTGCAATGCAGCAAATCGATCTGGCGCCTCACCAATCAAGGAATGAAGCGCTGCTCGTACGATTTCCGGCTTCTCTCGCGATAACCGAGACAACGAACCAAACAAGACGCCCTTTGCTTTGAGCGATTCATCGAGCGTCTCTGCCACAACTCGACCATCGACGCTTTTCACGCTGCCAGAAGCATTTACTCCGTCAAGCAGCCAAACAGGCGCGGAGGTTTCGGTTGGAGATTCAGCCGTCTCAATCGGTGGCGCATAACGATTGAGCTTAAAGCCCCTGAGCTCCGATCGCATCCAATTCTCGTCGCGAGGGTTGGGCCACTCCATAGCGGAGAAAGTCTTCCACGCTTCGGTGCGGAGTTCTGTTAACCACGCTGGATCAATTCGGCTCTGCAAAAACGAAGCAAACCCTTCGTCATTGAACGCACCCAGTTGTTCATTTGCCAACATAACAGCATTCATACTAGCCCACCGAACCTTCCATTTGCAATTGAATAAGGCGATTCATCTCGACGGCATACTCCATAGGAAGTTCTTTAACGAGTGGCTCAATGAATCCGTTAACAATCATGGTACTTGCTTCTGCTTCGCTAAGCCCACGACTCATAAGATAAAAGAGTTGCTCTTCTCCAATTCGTGATACGCTGGCTTCGTGTCCAATACTAACGTCCTGATCCATAATCTCTATGTAAGGATAGGTATCGCTTCGGCTTTGAGGGTCCAAAATCAGTGCGTCACACACCACATTACACTTGGATTTTTTGGCATCTTTTTCAACACGCACCAAGCCTCGGTAGCTACTTCGTCCACCGTTCTTGGAAATCGATTTGCTGATAATCTGTCCTGTGGTGTGCGGAGCGCAGTGAACTAGCTTTGCTCCTGCGTCTTGGTGCTGTCCTGCGGAGGCAAATGCAATCGACAGAATCTCACCACGTGCACCCGGTTCCATCATATACACAGCTGGGTACTTCATCGTCAGCTTGCTGCCGAGATTGCCGTCCACCCATTCCATGGTTGCGTCGGCGTACGCAACCGCACGCTTCGTGACAAGATTATAAATGTTATTGGCCCAGTTCTGTATCGTAGTGTAGCGACAGCGACTACCTCTCTTGCAAACGATTTCCACGACGGCGGAGTGGAGCGACTCAGACGAATACATCGGGGCGGTGCAACCCTCGACATAGTGTACGCTTGCACCTTCGTCGACGATAATCAAAGTACGTTCGAATTGGCCCATGTTTTCGGCGTTGATTCGGAAGTACGCTTGGAGCGGGAACTCGATTTTGACTCCTTTGGGAACGTAAATAAACGAGCCACCCGACCACACGGCTGAATTCAATGCGGCGAACTTGTTATCCGTTGAGGGAATAATGGTTCCAAAGTACTCGCGTACCAAGTCCGGATACTCTTTAACTGCCGTGTCGGTGTCGGTAAAGATTACACCCTGGTTTGACAGATCTTCCTTTAGCGAACCGTAAACCACTTCGCTCTCGAATTGGGCTTTAACCCCCGCCAAGAACTTTTTCTCCGCCTCAGGAATACCGAGTTTGTCAAAGGTATCTTTGATCTCTTGGGGGACTTCGTCCCAAGTCCGGCCTTGTTTGTCGGTCGGTTTCAAGTAGTAGTAGATATCCTGGAAATTCACGTCGATGCTACCGCCCCAGGTCGGCATCGGTTTTGAGTGAAAAATATCGAGTGCCCGCAACCGATAATCTCGCATCCATTCGGGCTCATTTTTCATCTCCGAGATTTGATTGACGATCTCGCGATCCAGGCCCTTACGGGCCTTGAAGACAGCCTTGCTCTCGGTTCGGAAATCGTATTTGTTGATTTCGCCGAGGTCTTCAGATGTTCCTGCCAAATCCGTTGCCATGGTATATGTCTAATTCTAAATGAGAAAATTAATGTACTTTCAACCTACTAAACCGCAACCGACTCTTCTTTTGCCAACATCTCTTGGTTAGCCGCATCCGCGTCTGGGTAGGTTCGACGAATTCGCTCGTAGCCGTGATCGTGGAGTTCACGGGCAAGTTCCGATCCACCCGTTTCAACGATCCGCCCACCCAACATCACATGAGTGAATTGGGGAGGGTTGTGTTCGAGAAGCTTGTCGTGGTGAGTGATAATGAGCAGCCCCATTTTGTCCTTTCCGATTTCTGCGATCGACGCACTCGCCAACCGTACCGCATCAGCGTCGAGACCGCTGTCGGTTTCGTCCAAGATCGAGAACTTGGGAGCGAGCATCGCCATCGTTAGAATCTCAGCCCGTTTCATCTCACCACCCGAGAACCCATCGTTGACATAACGGCGAGCAAAGTCGGGATCAATTTTGAGTTGTTCCATCTTCGACTTGAGCTCCTTGCGGAACTCTCGCATCGGGATCAAGTCCTCGCCTTCTTTACGATCTGGGCGACGAACATTAGTAGTCGCATGCCGCAGAAAATCAGCCGTCTTTACCCCTGGGATTGCGATCGGTCTTTGGAAGGCCATGAAAATACCAGCGCGGGCTCTCTGATCTGCCTCCCATTCCGTGATGTCCTCACCATCCAGAGTGATACTGCCTTCTGTGATTACATAATTGGGATGACCAGAGATTGCGAGCCCCAGCGTGCTCTTGCCGGAGCCGTTCGGCCCCATTAGCGCATGTGTCTCACCATGGTTCAGAGTGAGGTTCACACCGCGAAGGATCGGTTTTCCGTCAACTGCCACGTGCAAGTTTTCAATTTTCAAAGTGTGAGTCATTCGAAATCCGTAGTTTTAATTCGTGTAAAATGGTTCGATCGAAGTTCTGTACCGATTGTTCTCAAGAAAGACATGCCCCTAACAATCGTTGGCATACCTTTCGTTTCATTCCGAGTAGGGCCGACTGGTGCTCAAAGAGTTCCAGGGGCCGATTGGGCGAGGTTAGTCTTTAGGAGGCTTTTCTCATGATCTAAAACTTGGGCGATCTAACTTACTAGGGACTATTGCTGGATTTGTTGGAGCGTTAGTTGCTCTGGTTTATGGGATAGTTCATTGGACAATACTGAGTTATCGACGGGTGAGAATTGACAGCAACCGTGGCCATCTAGTCTGCACTTGGACAACTGCACCTCATGACCAAGAGCTTGACTAAGAGCTTCTTGCTCTAGTTGACAAACGGACCTATCCGAGCCCGAATCGACCAATCCCGGATAGGGACAAGCGTGAACCTCGAGAACCGGAAGGTCTTTATCGCACAAATACGAAGCCGGCACCTTTCGCGTGGAAAGCACGCTGGCAAGTGACCGCATTCGCTCGCCGATCGACGCGTCAGGCAGCTGCGCCTTGTAACAATCACCCATTTTCTGAGCGACCCGCTCGACGATTTGATTCTTGAGGTTTTGGTCGTCAATTTCGCCAATCGCATTCCAGAGTGAAATTGCCAGTTCGCTGTAAGTAACGCCTGCCTGCCTCCACCCCATATCAGTGAGGAAGTAGTTGAATTGCGGGCGCCCACGCCCCAGTGAACGCTTTTTCTTTTCGATCAAGCCTGCAGCTTCCAAACGCTCAACCCTCTGACGGATCGCGGTCGCTGTTACCTCCAATCGATCCATCAATTCCTGGATCGACAAACCCTGTTCGCGTCTAAGCAAATCCAAAACCAGCTGATCAACTGGTCTAATTGGCTCGTCGGATTGGTGAATTGTGAGATCCATGGCGGTCATCGAAAGGGTGATAACGACTTCGCCAACAGTGTAGGCGTCTTCCGATTTTTGACAAGCCAAGCTGCGAAAAATAGACCTCCCGCGAGCTAAAAACCACCCAATTGCAAATTAACTAACACTCAAAGGAGCGAAAGAATCCATTAAAAGTCTCCTAAGGCAGTAAATCTCGTTTTTGCAAACACGGGGCGACGTTCAACAAAACCGTCAGCAGCCTTTAATTTGCCGAGGAAATCTCTTCGTCGGATTCTGATTCCACCTTTTGAGGTACGGTTGCAGGCAAATCGGCGATGGCCGCGTCTTGTGATTCGGACTTAAGGTCCTTAAGGATACGATCCAATATTCCGTTCACAAACTGACTCGAACTGCGGCTTCCGTAGCGTTTAGCGAGTTCGATTGCTTCATTGATAGAAACCCTACCAGGGGTATCACCAAAGATCATTTCAAACGCAGAAATTCGAAGAATGTTGCGGTCGATCGTCGTCATTCGCTTAACAGACCAATTCGCAGCATACTTAGAAAGCCTCTGATCGATTTCGGTTTTGTTTTCGCGAACGCCATGGATGAGATTTTTGGCGAAGGTCACAAGCGGCTTGTTATTTAACATTCGTCTTTCGACAAATTCATCCGCATCTGCATATTCTCTGAGCGGATTGAGGTCTTCCTCGTAGAGAACCTGAAGGGCGATTTCACGAGCGCGGCGACGCGTTGTCATATAGTTGAAAAATGCAGGTTTGGATAAAGGTTTTAGAGTCAGCCAGGCGACGCTTCTATTCTCAGTCGCCTAGTTTTCACGTCAAGGATGAAAACGGAGCAACGGAAATTAGTTCCCGGAAACTTGAGCTGCCCCAGAACCATGGGAGGGAACAGAATGTGGCAGGGATGATGCCGTGCGGACTAACATCTGGTCGACTTCATTCGAAACGATCACACCATAGTTAATGGCTCCCAACCATCCGGACATAATGATCCCGACGCTGCCAGCGTGGTATAGTCCGCTAATCTGCTGCGGCAGCGCCCGAGAAATGCCTAAGCCTTCAAATTTAGTACCGAAACTGGCCCCCAATTGGTGTTTGGTGTAATGATGAAACGTTCGGGGTGTCGCAGCTTCGGCGTGCTCTATCATATCCCTACACCCCGGAACATACTTTTCCAAGGCGTTAATCGTCGTTTGTACCAAGTCATTTTTGCTCGCTTCGTATTCGGTGTCACTAAGGTTCGCCCAATCGCTCCAATTCGCATTCGTGCTGCTAACGACGGCGAATCGTTCTTTGGCATGTGGACGAGTACGAGGATAGTAGAAACTGAATGTGCGAGAGGTAATGTTTCTATCGAGCAACAAATCGGTTCGGAACAAATTGGCAGTAGAGCAGAAGAGCAGATCGCCCGTCGACTCCTCGATTTGGCAACCAGGCTTTAAGGCCATGTAGACTTGGGTGCTACTGTTGTTCAAACGAACCTTACTCGCATCCGCGATAAAGCTAGGGTCGAAATTCTCTTCTCCAACCATTTGAAAGATCGTAGATCGCAAATTTGAATTGCTGACAACAGCCCGGCATTTAATTTCTCGTCCGTTTACAACGACTCCACGAACACCATTTGAGTCGACTAGAATCTTGGACACGTCGCATCGTATCCGTACATCCACACCATTCTTCTCGAGTTCGGATTGCATTTTTGAGACCAAATCATCGGTACCACCCTCATAAATGAAAACGCCTTTCGCCATAAAGTTCGAAAAGACAATTCCATAGGTAATGGCAGGATCCTCTAAAGTGGAACCATTCGCATAGGTTATCGGTTCCATAAGCAACCGAACCACATCCTCACGACCAGGGAAGAACTTTTCGAACAATTCTCGCGTGGTCATCGATTGGTCATCGTAGAAATTCATTCCGCGAGCAGTATCAAAAAATCCAGTAACCGCTTCCGGAGAAATTCCGAACTTTTCGGTTAGTAAACGTGTGAAGTCCTCTCGATTGAAGGTCGTTGTCAGAGAGAACATTGGATTGTCGAAACGAATGTTCTTTAATTGAACGATATTGCCAGCGATCTCTTCATTCCAGTAACGCCTACAGCTTTTAATCATCCCATGAGGGAAGCCGTGCAACGAAATATCAAACGTATGACTACCTGGCCTCTTGAACCAAGTTGCCAGTCCTCCCAATTTGTAGTGCTGTTCTACTAACAACACTTTGTGTCCAGCTCGGCCAAGAATATTGGCAGCAGTCATTCCTGCTAATCCGCTGCCGATAACCACTACATCGTATTCCGAACTAGCTCCAGATAAAAAGTCTTTAGGCATACGTTGTCTTAGATGCTCCCCAGAAGCGGGTGGGTCGAGACGTGCGAATTGCACACAAGTCGGTACGAGTACCCTCGGTTACCAGGAACCAACGTAGCCCAGCAAAATTCAAGCAGCTGAGGTTTACGTAGAGAGGTAGGGTCATATGAAGGGTCAAAAAACGAGTGCGGATGAGAGGAATCGAACCTCCACGGCCGTATGTATTAGGCCACTAGATCCTGAGTCTAGCGCGTCTGCCAATTCCGCCACATCCGCAAACACTCACCGGTAGGCAACACCGGAGTGCAGGCACAAAAAGTAGCTGGAATAGGCCTAACGGTCAAGTCTGTTACCAGACACCGGGTTCGAGTGCGGCTGTCTGGAAATGCAACAGCCCCCCAACGGAACCTAGTGGCGGGGAATTCCCAGCAAATTCGTTCCTCGCTCACGCTGCGGATTTTGATTTCTTCGTCCCGACCGAACACGGCAGGCGATCAGTTTTTACTTTCCGAGGGCTCGATAAGCCACACGGCAGGGCACGGACTGAGGCCATGATGATTCGACGTCTGAGACTGGATCCTTGCCAGATCAGGCTGGATTCCGACTTCCCATACCCTATAATAAGGAGGTAGATAAATCCAGGTCGGCATCGCCGGCTTGAGAAAACTAGAGCACTTACCTGCTCGTCGACTACGAATTTGGGATACCGATCAATTTGGGAGGAAGAGAAGCGATGATGCAATGGAAACGAACAGTCGTTTGTTTAGGCGCGCTGGCGGTTGCTCCGATGGCTATTGCCATGATTCCACCGAAAGAGCCCAAAGGCGAAGGCACAAAAGCTGCGAAATCCGAAGACACCAATGGAAAGAGTTCGGCTAAGAAAGTGGACCAATCTCTGAAATACAATCGCTTGACACCAGAAGAACAAAGAGTGTTATTGTTCAAAGGGACAGATCGGCCGTTTACCGGAAAGTACACCAATTCGAAGCGGGACGGAACCTATCTCTGCAAACGTTGCAATGCGCCGCTTTACGACTCCAAGGACAAGTTCCAGAGCGATTGTGGTTGGCCCAGTTTTGACGACGAGATCAAGGGAGCGGTAAAGCGAAAAATTGAGACTGATGGAACGGGACGCGTCGAAATCGTGTGCGCTTGTTGTGGCGGCCACTTAGGACACGTATTTGAAGGAGAGCGATTTACCGACAAAAACATGAGACATTGCGTCAACAGCAGTTCCATGAAATTCATTGTTCGCGGAAATGAGCTACCGAAGGTCATTCGCCTTGAGAGCGAAAATGGAGAGATGCCAACCGATGCGGAAACGCTCAAAGAAGGTGAGTCCCTCGAGGAAAAAACGGAGTCAGAAAAAGGCAGTGGATCAGGTAAAGAATCAAAGGTTGAGCCAGGAAAAGAGAGCAAATAGCAACTTCGTTTTGACATACATCGGCCGAGACATCCGAATCGCGGACATCGGTGCAGGGTAAAAGCTTTTGGAATGGTTCGAATTCTGCTCATTAGCGTTCCGGGTTCGAGAATATAAGATTTGCACCCCTCCGGCTGGGTGCAAAACCAATGTCGAAAGAGCAAGGGCTCCCACCACATTTCTCACTTGCCGCACCACATTTCTCACTTGCCGCATCATTCTGCTCACTTAAGAGCTCTGCTGGCATCGGCTTATTGTTTGCTTCGAGTCCCTCCTGTGCACGAGTTCGCTTCGAACCCAGGCAGTTACCAAACTAATACCA
>Ga0315899_10004861_pt1 | contig 14496 bp, 14 predicted proteins | sample LakEriMetagenome_2_FD_203518 | JGI IMG/M metagenome (GOLD analysis project Ga0315899, IMG submission 203518) | Freshwater fungal communities from buoy surface, Lake Erie, Ohio, United States - Buoy 4 MA112 | ecosystem: Environmental > Aquatic > Freshwater > Lake | place: USA: Lake Erie, Ohio... | reverse complement strand
GAGGGCCAGCACCCATGTCATAGGATCCATCAACGGGAACCCACGCCTTGACCCGTTTCAGGTTGTTGAACAATCGGGAACGATCGATCAGGAGATCTCGCAACACCGGAAACTTGGTCATCGGACGCAGTTCAATCTCTTGTGGATTGTCCTCTAAAAGCCGGTCAACTAGGGCGCTGCAGCTTTGTCGAACCCGCCCATTAATTACCATGGTGCACGAACCACATACCTCTTCTAGGCAACCGCAGTCCCAGGCCACTGGACAAACCCTTTTACCATCTGCTGTGGTTGCTTGAGCCGCGATTTTCTGCAGAACGCTGATAACGTTCATGTCTGGTTCGTAATCGACCTGATGTCGTTCCCAGTAGGGAGGCATACCTGGGCCATCCTGTCGCAGGACGCGAACATTAATCTTGGCTGGCTTACGTTGTGGAGCTTCGGATCCTGGAGCGATCATGATAGATTGTTTATCGTAAGTAAGTTTGTACAGTTTGAATTCTGTTATCGGTTAATCTCGTTGATGAGGGTCACTCATCAAGTCGTTTTTTTGGCCAAACATTGTACATGATGGCCGTTTTTTTGAAGGGACTGGAGAACTAAGTCGCTGCCGACGTGAGGGAGCCAGCGTCGCAGTTGCTTCTCTCTTTCCACACCTGCTCGATCGCTTCTGCGCCGACCAGACCATAAAGTCGTGGACGAGGAGAAAGCAACCTTAGGTCAATTTCTTCAAAGTTGTGTACGGGCTCCTGGCCCCCCCAGGTGCAGACGGTTGTTTTGAGGAATTTTTCGTTGTTCTTCTCGAAGGAATCGCACCACTGTTCGGCTTCGATTCGTCGAGACACTTCATCCGTGGACTTTAAGCTTGGGGGTGCAAACGCTGGTTTAAAGTGAGCTCCTCGACACTCATCACGCATACGAGCTCCCTTGAGGATACTGAGGGCGATCGGGAACATGTCCTGCACCGACTTAGTGAAGATCACGTTTTGGTTCGTCCAGCTGCCCGTATCACTCAATGAACAGTTCTTAGATCTCTCTTGGAGTTCCAAGACCTTCGCGTACGCTTGATCGATTTGGGAGTTCTCACGGACGACCGTAGCGGCTCTAGTCATCGTATCCCCCAGCTCTTGGTGGATAAGATACGGATTCTCCTTGCCGGAATTGTTGGACAGCAATTGTTGGTGTCTAGACTTTTGGGCAGCCACTGCCTTTTCAAAGATGCTCGGTGCCATGGTCGATGGCGACTTGGAATTCTTCATCCAATTAGCCAAGCCAGGGGCCACAAAAAGTCCGCTGAAAATGCAGCTCAAGAGGGAGTTAGCACCCAATCGGTTGGCACCATGATATTGGTAGTCGCATTCACCGATTGCGTATAAACCAGGGATATTGGTGACCTGGTTTTTCGGCGAACCCGCCAGCAAACCGCCATCGGTGTCCGCCTCGTAATCGACCCAGAGACCTCCCATGCTGTAGTGAACCGCTGGGAAGATCTTCATAGGCTCATCGCGAGGATCTACACCTTGGAATTTCTCATAGATCTCGAGAATACCTCCTAGCTTGCGATCGAGTTCTGCCCGTGGAATGTGGGTAAGGTCTAGATAGACGCACATTCGGGTTGGATCGACCGAAAGACCTTCGTTCACGCAGATATTGAAAATCTCACGAGTCGCGATATCACGCGGTACGAGGTTTCCATACTTGGGGAATCGTTCTTCGAGGAAGTAATATCGCTCGTTTTGTGGAATGTCCTTGGGATATCGAGAGTCGCCGGGCTTTCGAGGGACCCAAACGCGACCGCCTTCACCACGAGCAGATTCGCTCATCAACCGAAGCTTGTCCGCTCCGGGGATAGCAGTCGGGTGAACCTGAATGAATTCTGGATTACCGAGCTTTGCCCCTGCCTGGAAGCATCGACTCGCTGCGCTGCCTGTGCAGAAAACAGACATGGTAGATCTTCCGAAGACGAGTCCGTTCCCTCCAGTCGCCACAACGGCTGCAGCCGCCGGAAACGCTCGAATTTCCATCGATACCATGTCCTGAGCCGTGACGCCAACGCACCGACCGTTGTCGTCCAAGATAGGTCCCAAGAAATCCCAGAATTCGTACTTCTTGATCAGTCCTTCACTTTCGAAACGTCGAACTTGCTCGTCCAGTGCATATAGCAACTGCTGCCCGGTGGTAGCCCCCGCAAATGCCGTCCGCTTGAAGAGCGTTCCACCAAATCGGCGGCGATCGATAAAGCCTTCGGGAGTCCGGTTAAACGGTACCCCTAACCGATCCATTAGATCGATCACCTTTGGTGCCCAATACGCCATCTCCTTGACGGGGGGCTGATTCTGCAAGAAGTCGCCGCCGTAGATCGTGTCATCAAAGTGTTTCCACTCGTCGTCGCCCTGTTGGCGGGTCAAATCGTTGACGCTGTTGATCCCCCCCTGTGCACACACGCTGTGGGATCGCTTCACGGGGGTCAAGCTGAGCAGATCTACGGAAATTCCAAGTTCAGCCAGTTTCATGGCTGCAGCGAGTCCCGCCAAGCCACCACCTACTACGACTATTCTGTCTGCCATAATCTTATCTTCTCGTTAGTTAACGCTCTCGAACCTATTCAACAAACCGGTCGCTTCCGAACCAATTAACGGAGCATACCGGCTGGGATGGAGGGACCGAACGGTATTTCCCGGCCGTGACCCCTGCGACAGGGTTTACTTCATGCCGATCGGTGCCGGAGTGATATCCTTATGGCCATCGGTACGTTTGTGTTCATTCGGAGTTGTCATGTGAGCCTTGACTCTCACATCGTACATTTCATCCTCAATTTGCTTCGCTTCGGCCGGATTGGTCGTCTTAACGGCTACCAAGGATGTAATACCAGCTAGGCCTATAAATACGCCGAAAATGGCACATGCCACCGAGGCTCGACTTTGGGCTTTCGGAGTTAACCATAGCCCCCAAGTGATCCCGGCAGTCCAGATTCCGTTGGCGAGGTGGAATGTACAAGCCAAAACTCCGATCAAATAGAAAATCGGCCAAACGACGCTCAGAGAGTCCATCGCAATCGCGAGCGAACTAGCTGCGTTATAAGGTCGGAAGTTCGCCATCCCCAAAGGTTCTGCCACTCCCTTAAGCCACCAATCCCAGTGAAACCAACCATGAAGGTGGAAAACGTGGGTAAAAATGAACAAGATAGCTATGTATCCTGTTACTCTCTGCAAGTAGTAGCGATAGTTATTGGCCAATCGGTACGACTGGGTATTATTCCGTCCGGTTTGAGCGATCCAAACCCCCACAACCGCGTGAAAAATGATCGGGCCAAAAATGAACGCCCACTCGATCAGGGGCAACATCGGAAGGGCGTGGATATTGAAAACGTTGTTCTGAAACGTCGCTGCACCGGCGATCAAGCTCGCGTTGACCAGCAAGTGGACGCACATGTAGGCACCGACCGGAACCAGACCGCTGAGCGAATGCAATCTGCGGATCAAAAACTCATGTCGGAGGAAAAAAGAACTGGGAACGGGGGGGGTTGAACTGCTGGCAGTCATATTTCTTTGATTTTTTTGGGATCGCACGGATGCTAAGGTCCAGGGCCGTGCAACAGAATTTCTGGGTGTTCTACTGTAAAGATTCTGACGGTTTTAACTAGGTCACGAAGTCAATTCAGGTCTTCTTTTTCTCAGAACCGTCAAAATCGGACCAAACATATCATCTTACCGGGGTGTCTACAGCGTCCGGATGGCGGTCGCTATTGGCCCAGAGCCACCACCCGGATTGGAGACATTCGGACGATTCGGAAAGCTTTTCGTTGACAGTCGAGAAATCACCTAACTATACTCGAACCTTAGCGTCTTAAACTTTGTCGGAAAAACGGTTCTTAAGGCCGTTTTTTCCGGGCTACTTTGCCACTCGTCGCATTCCTTGTTTCGGTGACACGATGAATTTTCTCGGTCGAATTTTCGTAGGTCTCATTTTTATCGCTAGCATCGGGTTCTTTTTCGCTGCTATCTTCGCGAACAGTTCCCACATGGACTATACCGAAAAATTGAGTGACCTTCGGTCTAAGAATGATCAGCTAACCCGAACCGTGAACGAGGCAAAGCTCGCACAGGAAAAACTCCAAACCAGTTTGCTCCAAGAACAGATCGCTCGGACCGCTGCCCTGGCTGCTCTGCAACAACAATTGGGTGATCAAAACGAAGAGCTTCAGCAAGCCAACGCCAAGTTGAGCCAGATGAACTCCGTCAACACGACCACAACCCAAAAGCTAGCCGAAACTTTGGACCGTCTTAAGGCAACCCAAATCCTCAACGATACCCTCCGCTCCGAAAACGATAAGGTGATCACCGACCGCAACGTTCAGCGTAAGAAGGTTATCGAGCTAACAGATGACCTCAACGAAGTGAACAGCAGACTCGCCGACCTCAAGGAAATGCGAGACCAGTTGCAAGAGAGCGAAACCGTTCAACGTGCTCTAGCAGAAACCCGGCTCAATACCCTTCGTTTGGCAGGCATTCAGGACGCTGAAGATGTTCCACCATCCGATCTACAGGGCGAAGTCATCGCTGTGAGTGGAAACCAATTAGAAATTTCTTTAGGCCGTGATGATGGTGTTCGCACCGGCCACACGCTGGAAGTCTATCGTGGTGCGAAGTATATCGCTCGCGTTCAAATCGAACGAACAGACACCGACAAATCGATTGGACGCGTCATGAACTCATTCCGAAAAGGTTACATCCAAGCGGGCGATCAAGTGGCGTCGAAGTTGCTCGACTAGTTTGAGCCATGCTAAGCGTTAAGTGCTTAGAACCATTTCCCAACTTATCCGTTTCCCAACACAACGACGATCAATCTGAATATGTCTAGCCAAAAGCATCCGATGTCTGTCTATCACGTGATGTTGATTTTGTCAGCGATCTTTATGTTCCTCGCTTCTATCCTCATGGCGATGGAAGCCAGACGCTGGTGGGACACTGGACCGCGAGCCCAAGTGGTTAACAATCGGATGGCTTAGTCCGATTTTGAAACCCCAATAGAAAAACAAGATTACCCTTCGTTGACCAAAGTCAGCGAAGGGTTTTTTGTTTGGGGAAAAGTCGTCCCGATTCAATCGTTCTCTATCCTTAACACAATTGAACCTGAATCTTCGTTATTCCTCCCGGAAACTGATGACCGCTTTGCTTAGCTTTTCACTGGCCAACGGAACTGGCGTTTGATAATTTTTTGCACGGGAATCCATCTCGACGTTTCAGAAACAATTGAGGGCAATTGTTCTACTATGTTTGGCACGCGGCTTGTTCGCAGCGGCCGACTTCTGAGCCAACAGTTGCTCTTTTGTTAGAATGCTGCATCGCAACGAAACGAAAGAACTTTTCCTCAACGATTGGCACCTCGCAGGGAACCATACATGAAGTATTGGCTAATGAAGACCGAACCTGATGTCTTTTCTATTGATGACTTGATTCAGGCCCCTAACCAAACCACCCATTGGGATGGTGTCCGCAACTATCAGGCTCGTAACTACATGCGGGATGAAATGTCAGTGGGAGATGGCGTTCTAGTCTACCATAGCAATGCTGAGCCTCCGGCAGTTGTTGGGACAGCGACTATTGCTAAAGCGGCTTATCCTGACTGGACCGCATGGGACCCATCCGATCCTCACTATGATCCAAAAACCGATCCGCAAAACCCAAGATGGTTCATGGTCGATATTCAATTCGAGTCCAAACTCGCGAGGCCGATCCCTCTCGCAGAGCTACGAACAGTGGCTGCTCTCGAAGGAATGGTATTGCTACAAAAAGGCTCTCGACTCAGCGTTCAGCCTGTTACCAAAAAGCAATTCACAACGATTACAAAACTGGCTTCCAAGTAATGTGAGAAGCTTCAGACGCCTACCGTCTTCGCCCTCTCTCGAATCAATCCACGCTTCAGTTCGAAACACTTGTCCATACGAGAGGCCAATACGGGTGAGTGTGTCACGACCAGCAGCATCGTGCTCTCTTCCTTTGGTAGTTCTAACAACAACTGAGAAATCATTTCCGCATTATCTTCGTCCAAATTACCAGTAGGTTCATCGGCGAGCAGGAGTATGGGTTTGCGAATCATGGCGCGGGCTACCGCGACCCGACCACGTTCTCCGCCGGACAATTGACTCGGCAAGTGTGTTAAGCGATCTTTTAATCCCACTCGTTCCAATAGATCTTTGGCTCGCTTCACAGCGGAAGAGTCTGGTGAACCTTGAGCAAGCGTTGGAAGGAGTGTGTTTTCTAGTACATTCCACTGGGGCAATAGATGATGATCCTGGAAAACAAACCCGATGCGATCGTTACGAAACTTGGCTTGTTCCGTTTCTTTCAGTTGGAACGGATTGACCCCATCGATGGTAAGAGTCCCGGAAGTGGGAGGATCCAATACTCCTAGAATATTTAGCAATGTAGATTTACCGCATCCACTCGGGCCCACAATCGCGGCGTTTTGTCCTCGTTCGATCTGCAGCGAAACATCATCGAGAACAACTAACTCCTCCGCTGGTGTTGGGTAGGTTTTTCGTAAATTCAATGCGTTCAACATGACAACAACTCTTCCACCAAGATTGGAGCTCCGCTGCACTTTTCGTCGGCGGAGCAAACTTACTAGTTAGAAAGCCTAGCGTAAATCAACAGATTCATCCACCCGATGCACTAATTGCTGGACGTGATCGTTCTGGGTTGGTCGACGCAAAAGTTGAAATCTCTTTTTTTCCCGTGTTTTTTAGGGTCCCCCAGCGCAGACCAATGCCTTTCGGTGAAACCAAATGCTACCAATCGCTTACCACTCGGCCATCACATTTCCGTCGCGTCGGTTTCCTAGATTCCGATACACTCGCGCATCAATCGTATACGGCACCAACTGCACCGAACCATCGCACATCACAAAATTCACGCCAGCACTATGCGCTGAGCCAAAACTTCCAATCGACATCTCCCCTCGCCGATCGCGCATCAACGGCCAAAACGGATGCACGCTGCGATGATTGTCATTATTAAAGCCTCCAAAGAGCGGCTCATTATCCCCCCAATCCCGACCCGTATTGTAGTTCTCGCGGCTCATGTACTTTTCACCTACTAAGAACGTATGACTCAAGCCGTCGGTTATCTCGGCAGGGCGAACTCCCACTCCCAAGTAGCTGACTCCAGTCCAATCTTGCGGCGGCCGCGGCCATGATCCATTGCGATTCATCTGAATTGCATCGGCAAGCGTTTGCGGCCCCCAGAAATCGAGTGGCCACGATAGCAATTGCGACATGTCGGGAGCACCATCTCCCACATTCGCGGCATAGTCGCATTTCGCCATCTGAGTGAGTGGTGACACAATACCAATCGGCTCGCCGCAGGTTACACAATTCGGATCAACAGGGACCAGCTCCGCACCTCGTCGCGAGGGGCAATGATAGCCCGCGATGGGTGAGATTAATCGTCGTTGCAGATCGAGATCTAATTGCAGCGGTGAGCTGTTGTAAGATCCCGTTCGGTAGAGAGGCTCTTGTTCGAGGAATGGCAGAATGCTGTAAGTCCATGAACCGGGCTGACCGAGCGATCCGGAGGCAATGTCCGAGTACCCTTGCCACTGATAGCCCCAGCCGCCGCTGGGATAGCGACGATAGGCTGATTCATGGTTGATAAAAGCCAGTCCGATTTGTTTCAAATGATTTTGGCATTGGAGACGCCGAGCCGCTTCCCGGGCCGCTTGCACGGCTGGCAGCAGCAATCCTACCAGCACGCCGATGATGGCAATCACCACCAGCAATTCCACCAATGTAAAGCCGCGTCGTCGACCAAGGCCCAATAGCCTGCTGTTGTGATGAGAATGAGTAAATTTCATGGCGTAGGCTTATCAGGAGAAGAGGACTCTTCGGATGGAAGAGGATCAATGCGATAGACGTGATAGGCATAAGCGATTCGTTCGACTGGTTCTATTTGTTGCAGGTATTGCAAACCAGGTTGGTCGGGCAAGTTGTAAAGTTTCTTCACGCTGATAATCCACCATTGCGTTTCAGTGATCGATCTGCGAACTTCGTCGACCGATGCACCCAGAGGTAGCAGCGGAGGTGATGACGTCGGAACGTCGAACAAATCGCCATTCATTCCAAAGTAGTCGATATCCATAACAAGAGGCCGTCTCTCGGGATATTTTTTGAGCCATTGATCGACTTCGAGAATATCTTGTCCCCAGTCGATATTGGAGAAGCCCAGGCGACGCCAACCGTTCTGGGGCCCACCGCTGAGCGTGTTAAAGTAGCTAGTGTAGTAGGGATGAACGCGAAGAGCCGACACAGCACTGAGCGTCACCAGTGTAATCGCCAAGGGAATCGCAATGCTTCGTTTTTTTCTTCCTAAAAAAGGCAATCGAAAACGAAGTAGCTTTACTCCGACTGGAGAAGCGATGTAGGCAGCCAGTGCGAACATCGGAGGATAGATCATAAGAACGTAGCGATGATGATGATTAAAGCCACCTTGCAGACTGATAGATGCAAAGCATACCGCAGCAGGGATGATTAGTAAGACAAAAAGTGAGAGGTCCTTTAGATTGACCACTCCCTTTTTGATGCTCGTGATTACGATCACTAAACCTAGTACGGACGCAAATAGAGTGGGCTCTGGGGTTTTAAAGACAGTAGTGAGAACATAATAATGTTCCCAGCTACCTAGTTTCCATTCTCCATCTAGAAATGACCAGTATTTCGATTCAACTTCATGTCTAAGATAATCGATTCCTAAAAAATAGTTTTTCGGCAATGGTACTGGCAAGCTAGAAAAGGGATATTCGGCAAATCGATTTCCTAAATTCAGTGGATTAGTACCTGATCCTCCGAGGGTCTCACTACAGAAGTGAAATTCGCGTAGAGGAGTGAACGAGTGCTCAAAAAGATATCCAGAATTAAGTAAAAAACATGCTGCGATCAAAAATACGGTCAAATCAAGTAATCGTAAAGGGATAGTTCGCTCCTGTGATCGAAACTTGTCAAAATAACGACAAACTAGGATTGCAAGAGGAACAGAACCAGCAAGTGTAATCCAGGTTAGCTTTGATAACATCGCTAGCCCAGCTAAAGCACCGCATATACAAGCGGCTAAACATGTGCTCTTTCTTTGGTACGAAAATACAGAGAGAGAGGCAATCATTCCAGAGGTGACGGCCGCAACATCTGGAATTACAGTAGGTGCGAACGCCAAAATACTTGGACAGAAACACCAAAAAGCGCAAACAATATGAGCCGAAATAAAACCAAATCCTTTAAAAACATAATACGTTAGGGTGACGCAACCTACGACGGAAAAGATGACGCAGAAAAGTCGTGGCAATACAAAGGACGAGATTATCGAAATTCTCCTGGCAATGAGGTGTTCTACACCAATAAGAAATTCAGGCCTTTCGCCAATTCGATCTGTGAAAAGCGTTAAATCGTAATTTGAATTAAAGAACCACGCTGGAAAGCCTGCGACATAATGCACTAAGGGTGGGGTCACACGGTACAAATCGAATCTCAGAGTCTTCCATTGGGTAAAGCCTGCTGCAAGGTGGCCAATTTCATCAATATTTGGAAAACTGTGAACAATCCGTTCACTCAATAGGCAAAGGTGGATGCATACAATTAATGCGATCCACTTCCATCGCAAAAAAACTACTTGAAAACTATTTATAGGAATCATTGACTCAGAGCAAATTGAACGCGTACTGGGTAGCTAGTGCCGTCTACCGAAAATTGCATCTCGATTTCGGTCGCGATCGAGTCAATCTCAAATCCAAGCCGAATTCCAGTTGTGGTTTTCTCGATAACTTCCACATTACTAGCCAAGTCAATCGCTTCGTTTTTAGCTGACCGAACAGTTATGATTTGGCAATTACCGAAAGGCGAATCAATAAACATATCACCATGGAACCCGCCATCTTCAGTAGGTTCGACAAGCACGGTCGAATTTTGAGGATGAACTGCACTGATAAAGTCTGCAAGTACAGATACAAAATAATTTTTTCCATCTGATGTTGAAATCACCAATTCTGTTTCGTATACCCCTCGGATTCCTAGGGACTTTGGTTGACTAATTTTGACTAAAAATTCTCCTTCACTCACGCTTTCTGGAACGAGTGAGGCTTCAAGCAGGCAAGGGTTCCTTTGGCCTACGGATACGCTTGTTGGGCGGGTCCCTTTAGGCAGCCTTGAAATCTTAAAATGCGTTTCTCTTGTCCAAAGAGTGTCGCCTGGAACAAATCCTAGATTTTTACGTCTTGGAACAACTGCGAGCCCTTCTTTACCGTTCATCTGCACGCTGATTGGTACGCTATTTCTCCCATCTTCAACACGTATCTCATATTCCAGCAAGCCGACATTCTGTACTTGGCTGCTTACTTCCACTATCTGAGATTCAAGCGGCTTCAAAGTTAGTGATGAATCACTGAGTACTATACATGAACAAGATGCTCGCAACTTAACGTTTTTGATTTCTGTTGTTGGGTTTACAATGGTCACTGTATCCTGAACCGTGCTTCCTATATCATTCACACCAAAGTCAATATTTCTCTTGTTTACGCGAACGATTTCTTCTCCGGACTGTCGCGACGAAAGCAGAAAGAATATAGGTGTAGCAATTAAGCCAGCTATCAAGGAAAAATAAAAAACATGTCTAAAGGTTGGTGTCTTTACAATCGCGACTCTATGGAAAGCAATGTATCCAAAGCGAAAAGCGATTACAACGACAGAAAGGAAAGAAATCGACGCCAGAATCGCACCATTGGAAAGCAGAAGCAAAACATCGTCGCAAAACAATCGCATGCCGCTAAATGTTAAGGGAAATTGCGATTTTGACAAAAGAAGAACCAACAGATGAGTGTTCGCATCGATCGGAATAGTAATCAAATCCGTGCCATCGGTGACTTCAATCGAGTCTTCGTTAATTCGCGTTAAAACAGCGAAATGGCCATTCGGACGCTTAGCGTCAATAAAATGAAGTATCGCAGCGAAAGTTCCTGATTGCGATCTGAATCTTCCAGCAAGCATGCGGATATTTTTCCCATCGAACCTAAATCCTTTCGACCTTAAGCCGAGTCGCGCAAGCACCTCTGAGACTTGCTGCATACTGACTTGGTTAGCGCCACCAAACATTCGGTCGATCTCACTAAGTCTAACTTCCTCACCAAGTTGGGAAATTGCTAGATAGACACTATCCCTCCCGCACTTTACAGTTTCAGAGGCTATTATTTCCGCATGCTCTCCGTCATGCAAACCGTACGGGAGTAACATTGCCAATAGTGAGCAAATACTTAAGATCATCGGGTTACCTCCCTCTTCGCAAGTGAAGGATAAACGCAATTACTCCTAATACTACAAACGCGACAATTGTTAAGACTGTCCAATCAAAGCGTAGGGTTGGTTTCATTCCACGTAATCTGGCGGCTTGCAGCATTGCCTCCTGCATTTCGATCTTGTCGTGAGGAATAAACGAATTCATGCCATCGACTTGGTTTGATACAGCGGTTCCAGGACGGAATTCAGGAAACCAAGGCTCGAGCTGAGATGGTTTCGTAACATACACTTTACTAACCTCGAAACGATACATAACCGTGGGAACTTTAAGATCTTCCGCAACAAAACCTTTCTGGTAGTACGAACCACTTTGAGGTAAGACAGCACCTAACTCGCTTGTCGACGAATTGGTAATCTCCCACTCGGACAGTTTTTCTCCCGCCGAAGTTCGAACAAGGGAGTAAACCGTCATCCATAGCCTGGTATCAACTTTGCTGAGAAATAAAACACCGTTCATCTCAGCAGTTATCTCAAGGACAGTAGGAGAAGTTTGAGTTATTTTTGCATGCGATTTGACTCTTTCTTCAAAGAGTCCTTGAGGATCTTGTAAATAGCTTGGTCCAAAGGGAGTGCACAAAAGCAATTGATCAAACAGATTGTTATTCAAATAGGAATTCTGAACCTGAGCAAAAATAGTCCCTCCATGCGAAGCGCCTTCCTTAACCTCTTCCGCCTGAAATAACACGGAATCAGAATCGCGATTCGCGTAAAAAAAATTCACCTTTGAATCCGTCGACGCCTCAGGAAAAACCATCCATTTGCGATGTGTCTTCCGCAGGTCTCTTATTGCCCCGAATTTTATCATGTACACATTGAATTCGTTTACTGCCGCCGATTCGTTAAATTCGACTGATGAACGATATTCAAAAGTCAGCCCCATTAGAGAGCTTTGCTTCTGGCGTACCTTAGCCACAATCTCGTCAATATTTACTTGCGCAAACCCAGAGTTTGCACATGCCAAAACGGAGAATATTAGTGTGAGTATTTCCGAAGACATTACTTACTTGCTTTGCTAATAAACGCAATCTGTCCGACTACCGCAACCGGACGGATTCGTAGAACTAAAGTGAACACAAAATCCCGTGGGAGAGCAGTAAGCAACCTTCTTGTCACAAGTTACGGCGGGTGCGTTATAGCATGTGAAATTATAAGGATTGTAGGTGAATACGCCTTGGCATGCTTTGTTTAATGCCCCCCCTGGTGCTGTACCGGGGCAAAAGTCAAAGTTCGATCCGCACAACTGATGGGTTTGAACGGTGGCTGGGCAGAAACTATTCAGCGGCATCATAGGGGAGGAACTGGTGCAGGGCATCCCAGCATTAATCGTCAAGCAGTCGCTACTTGCAAAGATTCCCCCTGAACCTTGGATTTCTACTAGCTCCGACGTTTCTAACTCGATTGGAAACGAAAGTACGGGAAGTCGGGTTACTAACCAAATGCTACTACAAGTAAGTAATGCAAAAACGCTCATTCGAAACATAAATGTACCCCTCAAAATAAAGTCGAATCTTTAACAAACCTGACAGATTTAAAGCAACCTGAGCAACAGGCCCAAGTGCCTAATCCCGTCTCGAAAACTTCTTAGGTGCGGCGGCCCGACTCGACCGTCAGGCCTCAAGATTGTCGGGATTTCTCCAATAAGATGTTCTCTCTTCGCAGCGAGGATCACCATCTCACTCGCGAACTCCATGCCGGTGCTTTGCAGTTGCAAGGCAACCATCTTTTCGCGATCAAACGCTCGCAAGCCACAGTGCCAATCACGACATGGTGTTCGATAGAGAAGCCTACCTAGACCACTCAAAATGGGATTGCCAATGTAACGATGGTGCCACGGCATGGCACCCGGCTGTATTCCTCCTGCGAAGCGATTGCCTAGTACGAGATCGTTGCCTTCCTCGAGCTTCGCAATTAGTTTGGGGATGTCGCCAAAATCATAACTGCTGTCGCTGTCCCCCATGACGATGTACTTGCCTTGCGCGGCGGCAAAGCCGCCAAGCAATGCAGAGCCATATCCTTTTTGTTCAATGGGTATTACACGTGCGCCGTTGGCGATGGCGATGGATTGAGAACCATCAGTGCTGCCGTTGTCAGCGATGAGGATTTCGTAATGGAGGGAACCGTGTGCTAGCGCACTGCGGCTGATGAGGGCGGCTTGGCAGCCTGCGCGGGCTTCGGTGATGCATGCGGCTAAGGTGCGGGATTCGTTAAGGCAAGGCATGACGACCGAGATGAGGAGAGCGTCCTGGGGGACTGCCCTCCCCTCGCTTCGCTCGACCCTCCCAGAGGGAGGATGAATGGTTTGTGGCTCGCTTCGCTCGACACTGCTTGAGGGAGGAGGAAGCGATTGTGACTCGCTTCGCTCGGCATCCGCAGCGACGAGGTGAGTGGTTTGCGCTTCGCTCATGCTCCACCTCCTGCATTACTACGATTAGGGGTAGATCGGATCGTGTGAAGCATCAAAAACGTGACAGACTGTTTAGCTCCGCTCGCATACTGAACGTTTATGATCACGCCTAGATTCTGCGGATGAAATGCTTCGATTTCGGAGGGTTGCGTCTCTTTGCGAAAATCAAGTCTCAATACGCGGTCGGTTAATTGAGACGTTTTCTGAACATCACACACACTGGGAACGACACACTCGCAAGAAGACGAAAGGTTCGCGATCTCTCCGTCGGAATCCAGCCCTAAGTCGGCTAAGGGAAACGCGACATAGCTGGCTTCATCGATAAAGATAACGCCTAAGTCTTTCTCGCGTTTCGTGGTCACACTTTCAGAAACCGGAGCGACGGTTGAATTCCGTGAGTCGGTAATGCTTGATGTGCTGGGTTGGCAACCGGAGGAAGAGCCGAGCAAGAAAACAAATCCTGCTAACAAACCGCTAGCCATGATCGGCGGTGAGCGGTGAGCGGTGTAGGCATTTGGCGTTGGTCTCCATTGCAGGCTGTCAATGTGGGTTTAAATCCCGATAAGTCCAACTAGAACAGATTCGAAAACCCGTGTCAAGAAAATTTTTTGGATTTTCGAGAGACCCAATTTGGGGGGGCGATGCGTATCGATTCGGTAAATCAATACTTCGGCGCATCGACGCGTTTAACCTCGTTCCCATCGGGCCTCGCTGACCGTTCCATGCCGGGGATCAACGCGCGAGTTAACAAAGCGCTCGG
>Ga0315899_10004859_pt1 | contig 14503 bp, 19 predicted proteins | sample LakEriMetagenome_2_FD_203518 | JGI IMG/M metagenome (GOLD analysis project Ga0315899, IMG submission 203518) | Freshwater fungal communities from buoy surface, Lake Erie, Ohio, United States - Buoy 4 MA112 | ecosystem: Environmental > Aquatic > Freshwater > Lake | place: USA: Lake Erie, Ohio... | reverse complement strand
CGGACGCTGCTGGGGGGGCACCGCCCCCGCAGCAGCGTCCGTGTGCTCGGCCCAGTGCATGCGGTCGCGGCACGCGCGAGACGGGCAAGCACGGGCCGCCTCTGGCGCACGCGCGCGACACCTAGCGTAGGCGCGGGCGGCGGGCGCGTCGCGGGCTTGCGGGCGCGACCCGGGGCTCTGTAGGTGACCTCTGCCTCCCTTTCACCCCCCCCCGTGTGCAATCCCCGTACACACTCACTTCAAACGAACTAGCACACGAACCACAAAAATGGCCTCCCCTCACGGCCACATGGACCCCAGGCGGCTAATGGGGGGCATGGTGATGGGGGGCTTGGCGCTGCTGCTGATGGGGGGCATGGTGTGGGGTGAGGAAGCGGCGTCGTGCGCGCGGCGCATTCGCGGCGAGGGCGAAGAGTCGACGCTCGTGATTCTCAAGCCCGATGCGGTAGCCAACTGCTGGCGGCCGACGCGCTCGGAGGCGCGTTAATGGAGCGCCGCGCCGAGCGTGCGAGCGAGCCGAAGCGCGGGTTGGCTGCAGTAGCCTGATCGATCGACTCACGCGCTGGGCCGTGTCGCCAGGTGGCCCGCGGGCATGTGGGCGAGGCCATCTCGCGCTTCGAGCGAGCAGGCCTGGAGCTCGTCGAGATACGGGTGCGTGGCCGCGCTGCCAAGAGCTCCCCTGCAAATACGCGTCACACACCCCAGTGCGCCTGCTGAGGCGCCAATCGCTGCCCGTGCTCGCTGCACACGTTTCTGTCTCTCCCGGCAGACGACGCCAAAGGCGTCCACAGAGGTTCTCAGGGAGCACTACATTGAGCACGCCCAGCGGAAGTTCTACCAGGTAACACACACACACACACACATACATGTTCATGTATGTATGTATGTATGTATGTATGAATGAATGCACGTATTAATGTATATACCAGGAGCTCATTGACTCGATGGCTTCCGGAACCATCGTTATCATGCATCTTCGTGGCAGCAAGGCGGTGGCACGCGTCCGGAAAATGCTCGGGGGAACAGACCCGTCAACTGCTGAGACGGGCTCTCTGCGCGGCACGTATGGCATCGACAAGACCAACAACTTTATGGTTACCCCCCCCCACACACCCCGCCCACACAGGACACACACACCCCGCTCCTGTGTGGGCGCACGGAGAGAGTTTATTAGGAAAGATACTCCACAACGGGGTAGCGTGCGCGCAAATGATGTTTCGACCGCGCTTCTCACTGACCTTAGGCTTCTCGGGTGACAGCACGCGAGCGATTCGCCAGAGGCGGCAGAACGCGAGCTGAAGCTCTGGCTCCCCAGTGCAGCATGATGCAAAAGAGACCTATTGTAGGAGGAAAAGATACCCACTAGAGGCAAAAAGACAACCCAGACTGATATGGCCGCACCGTGAACCCGGTGACCTCCAAAATAAACACTCGACACACACACCTCGGCTGCCACTTGCAACCCAATGAGGCCGAAAGGAATGGAATCCCGAGGCTAATCGAGAGCATTCACATCAACAACATCTTCGAACGGCGCCAAGTAGTCTCGTCTGTGCGTCTTGTGAGACGACCCCACCTTCCGTACTGATCCCCCGCCTTCACCTTGATTGCCCCCCCCAAACTCTAAGACACCCCCACCCACCCCTGCTGAGGTTCCGCCCGCCCTTTCACCACTGCGGCTGGCGGCAAAAGCGGCGGAGGGCGAGGTGGGTGTTGCGTGGAGGTCAAGGTCACGCGGGAGGTACTTAAGCGCGTCAGGGTGCGGCGCCAACTGGGAGATTTTGTCCCGGAGGATTCGGTGCATCAAGTCATCAAAGGGTCTGCTGACATCCTTGTTGACGCCCGTGACCCGAAGGCTGCGCCGGGGCTCGGGTCCTGAGGAGGCCAAGGGGTCGACGCTCTCTAGACGTCTCAGCTGTCGGCTGATGCCGCGTTCCCAGGGAGGCAGATCTGCCTCCTCCTCCTCCACGTCTCCGCGTAGACCTCTTTCTAATTTGCGAGACTCCTCGAGGAAGTCTTCATAATGGAAGAGGCCGCGCTCTTGCTCACCAGCACTCCCAGGCCTTCTACCCTCCTCCTGCAACTTGCGGCGGGAGATAGCCAGCCCCTCATGCATGTCGATCAATAAGGACTCTTGGCGACGTTGCTCGGCGTTTGACAGCGCTGCGGCTATCAGCTTTCGGCTTCGCTTTTGGTCCCTGGCAAAGGGAAAGAACATTGTACGCGTTCGCTGCGCGGCTTCAGCTTGTTGCTGGTACATCCTACGCAGCTTCTCCTCCTTCTCCTTACGGGCCTTTGCCAGCTGCTCGGGAAAAAGCTCCCGCGCCAGAGTTTCATTGCAGTCCTTGTACCGCTCCCAGGCCTTGTCCTGCCGCAGTTCGTGCGCGCGCAAATAAAAGCCCATTGCCGCTGAGAGGTTGCGTGGCACCCCTCGGCCTTGGGCACTCTGCAGTCCGAGCGCGTATAGAGCCTTACCATACTGACTCTCAGCCGCCGCACGCAGCCACCGAGCGCCCTCCACCTGGGCTTCACGCGCAGCAGCCTGTGCGCGCGCGTCCGCGCGCTCCCTGAGGAGGTCGGTTGCCTGTCGGTTGAGTTGCAGGAACAAGGCATACTGCGCGCGCGCGTAGCCCTTGCGCGCCGCCGAGCGCAGGAGGTCGATGGCGCCGTCTTGCGACAGGGTGACGCCTTTGCCCGTAGTCATGAGGTGGGCGAGGTTGTACATGGCCTTGCAATGCCCTCGAGACGCCGCCCGCTTGTACCATTCTCCTGCGATCCGAGTTTGCGGCAAGTCTAATCTGTCGTCAGACAGCAGTTCGTCCAGCGCGTCCTCAGGGGCCGCGAAATCATCTTCCCGGTCGGCACCCTCGGCCGGGCCCTCGCCCAAGTAAAAGGCCTTTGCCTCAGGCGCCGGCGAAGGGATGCCATGGCCCGAAGCATAGCGCACGCCGAGGTTGAACTCGGCAGAGGGGTCTCCAGCCTCTGCAGCGCGCAAAAAGGCAGCAGTCGCGGCTTGTGAGTCGGCGGCGCAGCCTCGGCCCTCGCTCATCCGGATTGCGATGGCCCGCATCGCCACGGTGTCGCCTGCCTCTGCTGCGGCCCGGAACCACTTCGTAGCTTTCTCCTGGTCCTGACGCACCCCGTAGCCCGTGGCGTAGCACACACCCAGGTTGTACTGCGCGTGCACATCGCCCTGCTGCGCCGAGGACAGGAAGCAGCGAAAAGTGAGCACGGAATCCTTGCCCGTCTTGCCCACGCCCTCACTCACAGAGCATCCGAGGAGACGCATTGCTGTCGTATTGCCAGCGTCTGCCTGCTCAAAGAGCTCTGCCATGATCTGCGTGACAGCCTCCTTGCGAAGCTCATCCTGAGCCCCTTGGTCACCGCGGATGGCCGGACGGTTGAGCGCTAGGTGGCGACGTGTACAATCGGATTGTGCACAATCGGAGCCACCGCGCAGTTGCAAACGCCGGAGAGCAGCAGGCCCGCGGGCGCAGGGCCCAAGGTACCGGACGGCGCTACCTGCGCGCCAGCTGGTGGCCGGACCGCAGCTGAAACACACGGCCAGCAAGGCCCTTGCAAACAAAGGGCTTTTTGTTCTATCCAGTGGTCGCTTTCCCTCGCACGCCCACGCACCTCTCTCCTCCCGTCCTGCCCGCGGCACTGCTGCAGCGCAGGTGCGCGGCGACATTGCTGCACCGCCGCGGGTACCTTGACATCTACACGCCCATCATTTGAAATTAAAGTTCGTTGCTGAGAAACGGCTGGCCGTCGAAATGCTGGTTCGGATCAAGGAGCATGGCGTGATTGTGCTCTGCAAAAAAGGAGCAGACGGCGAGTATTTGGAGGAAGGCATCACCCTGGAGGCCGCGTAAGAGAGTGCTCTCTGCTTTTAGTCCGCTTGCGTTGCACCTTGCTGCTGTAACTTGCTCGTCGCTGCGCCAGTCTGCTGATCCTTCCGTCTTTCGAATCGATGCTAAGCCGTCCTGGTGGCTCAGGTTCAACGCACACGGCAAGTGGATCAACCCCATGCGGGATGCACACGTAGCCCAAAACTTGGCAGACGATGCTTCTCTGCTAACGCAAGGCGTGCGAGCGCTGGATTTCACGGGCGGTGGACTCAAGGATGCACCAGTGCGCAAACTGGGTGAGCATTTGCTGCAGCAGCCAACTAGACCGCACATGCGATACTCGGCACGCATGGATACGCAAATGAACAACTGCGAGGCTGAGATCTGAGAAATGCCACAGCTCACATTCTGAAGGTCAACACTACTGTGACGCGGCTCAACCTGGCATGGAACGAGATCGGCAGCAAAGGCGCCACCTATCTTGCTGAAAGTCTCTTTCGCAACACGTCTCTTGTCCATCTAGATCTTAGCCATAATGAGATCCAGGATTCAGGCGCTGAGCGCCTGGCGTGTTCCTTGGGAGGAGACCCCGCTGCACTGAAAGTCCATGGCATCACCGGGTCAGTGCATGTGCAATTTAGCAAACTTTCTCTGGTTTCATGTGCAATCAAGAAACCTCTTCCGTCCTCTTGCTTTCTCGCTCTCACGCGCGCGGTCTCTCGCTCTCTCGCTCTCACGCTCTCAGTACGGCTCGCAACGTCTGACAAGATTTTTTTGCCGTAACAGGGCTAAGCAATGGAATCAATTGGACCCAGACTTCATCCCGACAGGCGAGGGCAACTTGACGTTGCGCACGCTGGCACTGCAGTGCAACCCCATTGAAGAAAATGGGCGCCAGGCGCTCCTCACAGCAGTGGCGTACAATGGCGGGCTCGAAACTCTGTCTCTGGGAGGAGGAACCATGATCGGAAGGTGGAGCAAGTTTGCATGTTATCTGTTTGCACAAGCCTGCGTACATGCGTTGCATGCGTGCATGAATGCGCTAAAGTACCTGGTGCGCCAAGACGTAACAGATATGCGTTTCCGTGCACACACATACAGAGGCATATCATGACTCCAGAGCGCTCAAATACTTCACAAACTTACACACTGCACGCTCTGCTCGGGCCTCTCTCTTTCCCTTGCAGGGATTCTAAACTGTTGGGCGAGACTTTTTGGTGCAATCAACACATTACTTCTCTGGACCTTGCTCATGCCAGCATGCAGACAGACGCCGCAAAAGAGTTGGCTAGAGTCATTGCTCGCCCCCATGGCACCCTGCTCTCGCTGAATCTTTCACGGTGTGCATTTGGTTCTGTGTCTGTGTCTGTGTCGTAGTGTGCCATGTCGGTGGAATGGAGGCTATGTTTGTTACTGCGACCTCCTCTTCTTCTAAGCCCACTCTTTGTGCGTGGCACTACGAGTGCTAATGCCACTGCCATAACCATTCCCTGTCTTCAGAAATGAATTGGGCGATGAGGGTGTCAAGGCCCTTGCACAAGCGCTGCTTCCAATAACGCTTACTGAGAAAGGTACGCAAGCCCTCTCAATGCGACTTCAGAAAGATGACGGGAACGGGATGCAGATTTGCTTAGTGCCTTTCTCTTCAATATCGGGGACAGCGAGATTGTGTATTCCTGTCAAAGTTCCTAGTGCCTTCTTGGGTGTACGTTTGCCTGAGCGAGCGCGCACGGGATTGCGTGTATTCATTACTTTTAAAGGTTAGCGCTTATAGGCGAGTGCATCGCCTACGTGCAGAGATCGGGGAGCTGCATAAAGGAGCCGACGGAAACTCGTCACAGGTCACACGCGGCACGCGCGCCCACACGTATTAGGGCCCCTAAGCGATACGCATCCGATGTCACAACCGATTTTTACGCGCGCACGCACTCTCAACCACGCGCAAGCACGATCTCTCGCTGTTCATGCACCCAGCACTTGCTCGCTCCCGTCCTCCTGCGCGCTCGCGCCGGCTTACTAACACACCCAAACAGACGTTGATTACCGAAACTCGAGTGAGAAGAGAGGAAAGGACACAAATAGTCCAGCCCACACTCACCTCATTAGACCTAACGGACAACCACATCGGTAAGCAAGGCATCACCGAGATCGCAGGTCGCGCACTCCTCCGTTGTTCTGATTCTGATACTTCTGATTCTGATACGCTGCTTCGAACCATGCGACAGTTGCGCTGAAGCACAATCGCAGCCTCAAGCTGCTAAACCTCTGCGACAATCGCTGCGAGGACCAGGGTGCAACAGCACTGGCGAACGCCCTGAAATATAACACGTGCTTGGAGTCGCTGTTTTTTTACGACAACACGATCCAGCTGGAGGCCGTTCCATACGTCACCGAGATGCTGCGGGGTGCCACATCTCTTCAGCACACCGACATGGTCTTTCAAGTGGGGCACCTGCCCGTGCAATCCATTCACCAGCCGGGCGGTCCGCGCGATCTCGCCCACGAAACTCGCACCGTCGCGCCTCAATTACACTCTGCGGTCCGTGCCAGCATCCCCGACTCGGAGGAGGCCTCAGATCTCGAGCACAAGCTTATGGTCTCGAAGTGTATGCCTCGTGGAGAGGCCCGCTGACGACGTGCCAAATTGCCAGAGCTGTTGAGCACGTGGCAGGAATCCTGAGCGAGTTTGTGACAGGAGGCAACACGAGCTTGCATGCGAGGATGGTGCAGCCACGAGGCAAGTCCATCTTTTTGAGACCCAAAAAGGAACATTCTGTCGTGGAACCTACAGTCTGTCTGCGTTGCCAGTCTCTCCAACTTTCTTCCCTTGCCTGTCCAACCCCCCACGTTGACCTCTTCCAATCTCTGACAGCGGGCTCCATCCACAATTAAGCGCGTTGAAATTTCGTCATACTCCCCGCTCCTTCTCCTTCTCCTCCTCCGCCGCCGCCGGCGCCGCCTCGCAGGAAGGAAAGACAGAAAGTGAGAAGGAGAGAATGGGAGGGAGGGAGGGAAAGAAGGAAAAGAGAGGGAACCTTTGTCCTTTCCCCTCATGTATGTGGTGGTGAAACTGCTCGTTCCTTGCCGCGGAAAACACTTACACGGAGGGTCGGCGGAGACTTACTACCAGTCCTTTCCGTAGCCATAGGCTGTGGAAAGGAGGATGCGCGACGTCCGAGTCGGAGATCATCGCCGAAGTTTCCCTTCGCTCCGCTACTCCCACAATGCAGGCAGTGCAGGAGTCCAGCCGTTTGCACGGTTTATTAGAAAGAGTACTACTCACTGGAGAAGGTATGTATTTCGTGAGGGAGGAGTGTGTAATTCTCATAGACAGGTTAGGGTAGTCTTTGTAGGGCCCAGCAGGTTTTTGTTTTCTATTAGAGCCGGATCTTAGTTCTTGTATTTCTGTTGTACTGTCTGTGGGGGTTCTTGCACCGTTATTCTGGAGATTGGTATTGCAGAGTTTTCTGCGGTGTCACTGTCTGTATTGCGAAAATTGGATCCCTCTTCGGTTGTTTTTGGCACATGGTTTTCGTCCATCGCCGCGTCTCCTGCTGCGTCCGTCTCGAAGTCATAGACCTTTTTACGTTTGTAATCTCGTCAGAGGAATTAATTGTGTGCTGAACCTTAAACTTGGCTTCACCGGTGGTTGTGTGCTAGAAATACTTTTTGTTCTCGTGCATGGAACGGATAAAAAGAAGTGGTGTCGATAATGAAACGGTGTGTTTTGGCATATCCCCCGTTGAAAGTTGTGGTTTCGTTAGAGTTGATGCCTAGATGGCCCGGGATTAGTGGGTGGAACGGATCTGACTCGGATCTGAGGGGGTCAAGAATGATTTCGGAACTGTTGATAAGAGATGTAAGGAGGAGTTGATGAGAGATATAAGGAGGGGGAAATGATATCATGGATTTTTGTGTAGATTGCCCACGCGCCAAGTGAGAAAATTAGCAACGGTCACGGTGAACGGATCCGTTCACGTTACCCGAGGATAGCGTAGGTGCGTGGGAACCTACGCTGCAAGCTTGTTCTCTCTCTCTCTCTCATATTGGTCACCGTGACGGTTGCTTGATTCGGATCTTCGCTCTGAGCCTTGTGCGGAGACGGAACCAGAGCCATCCTCTCGCACGGCGGGACGGTGTGGGGAACACTCGCAGACATGTGACGAAAAGGCAACTGAGATTTATTGCAGTCAAAAAACCCAGTTATACCAACCTTCTTTTTATCTCTCACACGCGTACCGTGACCCCACGATACCAACCACCCAGTATGGCGGACTTTGTCACGTCACACTGAGCATCATCATGATAGCTGAGCTCAGACTCGGACACTCCCCCTCGCTTGAAGAAGCGATAGCGGAGATAGATGGCTTGATGATTACGAGGCCTTGATGATTACGAGTGATGATTACGAGGCCTTGAGTCTTGCGTCTTGACCTTGATCTCTTGACGTTGTAGAAGTCAATTCGACCGGAGAGGGTTTACGCTATTTTCAAATCCGCCTTTAAGGTTGACTCAGACACCCCCCCTCGCTCCGAGGAGCGTAATGTTAGACAGATACGGAGTAATGCAAGTCTTGTACTATACTGTATGTGTCGTCATTTCATTGTGTAGTCCTTATATCAGACATCAGACACCGTCTATGAATAAGAACACACGAATCTTCCAGGCTGCAAGCCAGTGCTTTGCACATAACGCAGACTCCGGGCCGCGATCAGAGCGCCAGCCAGTGCGTGTGCGATCCGCAGAGGCGACACCCGAGAGAATGCGCGCGGTAATTTGACAGATAAAGAATAAATAACAATGAATAAATTTCAGTCGTGTCGAGCACATAACTTCAGACTCTTTTAGGTCAGACTCTAGCAGCAATAGCAGACTTATATTTGTAATGCGCCACTCACGTGCGCAGTGATGCAATAATTTATTAATACATGAAAGGCGCGTTGGATTGATTGATCGATCGAAACCAGAACAAAACATTATGTTCATATGGCTAAGCACATCGTGAACATGGCAGGATAGTTCTTGTCTAGCAGCTTATTACGCGCGTTCTAGATTACGCGGAGATCGTGGATGTGAGGCGTTGAAGCGCTGCTAGAGTATGCGTAGATAAGAGAAATAGTCTTTACGCAGTTGTGATACATCCTTTAGATTCTCTGTTGATATAAATTTGTGAATCATTAAGGCCTTGTCTTAAACAACTCCGGCTATCGTATCACCAGTGATATCAACAGAGATCACTGGTGATACGATAGCCGGAGTTGTTTAAGACAAGGCCTTAATGATTCACAAATTTTCAACGTTTTTCGGCGAATCATATTCACTCGTATATGCTCAGCACGTTGACAGAGAGCATTGCTATTGGTGGGAACACATCTGGATATTCAACCATTTCCTTACCTTAGTGTATATCATCTCATCAATGCGTGTGTCCTTTAAATATAGATACAAGACGGTGGACTAGACCCTATGTCGGTGCCACCTATTCACCATGACCAATTTTACGCTCGGATGGATGCACTAAGAGTAAGTGTGGATTCTCGTAACATAGTCTCGTAAGGATATATTAAGAGTGTCGCAGGACTTGACCTCCTTATTTAGCGAGTTATTGTTATACCACTGAAATATAGATTGCGAAGGCTAGACCTTCGTGACACATCTAACAGCGTGTGTTTAACAACAACATTTCAAAGACAAAGCGAACGACTTAACCTTAACTTCGATCTTGCGATCATACCTTTCAAACCCTCTCCAACTGTAGTGCACGTAGCCACTTCGATCAAAATTTGCCTAAAAGGTTGTCGCTTCAATTCCTGTTTACTTTGTTTTAATTTAATAGGTTTCGTTTGTTTAGAGAAATTAAAAATAGCACTGAGGCCTGCGCAGCGCGAAGGCTACGCGTAGTTGAAGTATGTCTTATTCGAAGATGCGTTTTTCTGACGATAATGTTTGAGTGTCTAGTATTAATAAGATATTTTATTTTTCCCACCCTTTGTGTTCTCACTAACACTTCGTGTAAAGTATTTTAAGAGTAGCACGGGGTCCAGGGGGGTCAGCGCAGCACGTTGTCTACGCATAGATGACCTATGTCTTATTTTGAAATTGAACACTGACACTAATTCACCACCATCCATTCCTCCCTTTTACATGTCCTGTGTGACTGTCAGCACAGCACGTGGGCTACGCATAGATGACCTATGTCATATTAGTCAAGTTGCACACTGACACTATTCCACCACCCTCCCTCCCTTTTATATGTCCTGTGTGACTACTTGTTCTTTTAGCTATTACTCCATTTCCTTTACATTGCTACATCCTTTACATATCACATCCTTATTATACAGCCTCCTTTCTTTCTGGTACACTCCCCCCCCCCCGCATTCTGGCATAAATGAGGGGTTATCAGGAGCATAGGTAACATGATGTCAATAGACACACCTCATCGCAGCCTGAAGGCGGACAATTAGATTACGGACGAGTAGGACGAGAGAAAAGGTGAGCAACAGCAACAAGTTTGAAGACCAGATGGGTGGGGGGCGGCATATTAAGGAACAAGGCAAGATGGCATGACGCTACGTCCAGAAAACATAGAAAAAATAGCGCAAGGCAATTTTTCCTCAGAGAAATTGATTGTTACAAGTGCACTCTTGTCCTTAGGATCCACCGCAGATGTACAAGTGCGATGTACCCTTAGGATCCACCGCAGATGTACAAGTACACTGTACCCGTCAGAATCCACTGCAGGTGCGAGTTCGTTGCAGCATGTTAATGACAAAGCACATGCGCTGTCGCAATACAAAACAAGAATAATACACTGGGTACAAACCCGAGCGTTGTGTCAAGAATACTTGTTCTGTTCTACCTCCCCCTTGCTCTGCACATAAGAAGTCAGCAGAAACAAGCGCGAGAGAACGCGCGAAATGGAAATGCGTTTGTGAATGCAACAAGGAGAAAAAATATATTGAATGCAGGCAGGCAAACGTTAGCTCATAACCTGTCTTTAACCCTTGCGTGAGAACCTTCAGCCTCAATACTTTCGGGAGGTAACATGTCTCTCGCGTGAATAAAGGGATCAAGGATAAACGCAAAGTACGTGGGAACCTACGCTGCAAGCTTGTTCTTTTTGCTATTACTCTGTTTCCTTTACATTGCTACATCCTTTATATACCGAATCCTTGTTTTACAGCCTCCTTTCTTTCTGGTATATTATGTCTTATTTTGAAATTGAACACTGACACCATTTCGGCCATACGTCGAAGGTGGTAAAGGCACGTTGCGTCCACCTACCACAGTAGTAGTTACTGGCCCGTTTATAAATTTTTTGCTTCACAATCACTTCATAACAGAAATTTTTTTTAAAAAAAAATCCGGCGATGTAAATGACGAAGCAAATTTTAGCCTTTTTATTTTGCTTCAAGAGAGAGCTAAACCTATACCCTCACCTCCGCGCGCGAACTCAAACCCTTTACTCCCCCTTGCATCCATCCCTTAAAGCCAGGGGCTTTATAAAACCTTCGGTTTTAACCCTCACCCTCCACCCACCCATCCGCCAAAAGCATTTTAAAAAAAATTAATTTGGAGTTTTAGATAAAAAAATAATATACACGGGCCAGTAACTACTACTTACCACTCCTTTTTTGGTTACCACTCCTTTTTTTGGGTGCGGCATGCAAGGCGTAGCTGGCCCGAGCCGGGAGCAGTGGATGCGGAGGGCGTGGGAAGGGACCAAAGTGGGGTACCCTAGGGAGGGCACAAGAAAGACCGTCTGCGAGAGACTGAATGATGTTTGGGTGAGAGACCGACTCGGCCCCCAACGGTATTTTCTGAAATTAGGTTCGAGCAGGTTTTGCCAATCCAGTTCGTGAAGGTTCTGACCAATTTGTGGTACAGCCACACTTACAGATTTGTTACGCTATAGAACCAACCTATCCCAAAGACCGTGACTCCCCCCAAGTAGCCCTAAGGGTGTACTTCGCTCTCCCCCTGTAGTGATGGATATAAACATTATCCACCGATACACTTCAACGGCGGAGGAGCTTTGGAGAAGGAAAGACTGCCCCTTTTCGTGACGTAGGCCGGCACACCTAGCTCGTGGACGCTAGCAAAGAAGCAAAGAAGGCAGAGAAAGATTAGGCTTCAAAAACTCTCGGTGCTTGTGAAAAGCAGGTCGAGGCAAACTCATAGTAAGGGCATCAGCGACGTTTTGCGTACCTGCACATTTGATGAGTTTCACGGATCCATCTCGTACCATGTCTCGTAAGAAATGTTCTCGTACGTCCACGTGACGTGAGCGTTCGCGATTTGTAGGATTCTCGCTCATGAGGATGCATGACGCGTTATCTTCCCAGATCTCTGTAGGACCATGCTATAGGTAGGCAAATCCTTTAAAGAGCGCCCGAAGGTAAAGTACTTCTTGTCCAGCTTGGCTAGCAGCAACGAACTCGCCTCACTACTGCTCAACGTCACGCTACCTTGACTTGAAGCCTTCCATGAGACGGGACCGCCATTAAAGACCATCAGGTAGCCCATCACTGACTTGCCAGTGTCTATATCAGAGGTAAAATCAATATCCACCCAGCCTGAGAGCTTATTACGCTTTCCCACTCCAGGATCTTGCCACGACAAGCCCTGGTTGAGTTTCCCCTTAACATAGGCCAACAGGCGGCTGCGAGAAAAGCATCACCAGGATACTGAGAGAACTTGCTGAGCTGGGAGAAACTAAAAGCGAGATCTGGCCGTGTCATGTTGACCAAAAACGACAAACATCCCACAATGTTTGCGTTGTGGGATGATGTTTTCGCAGTACTGCGATACTTGCGATGTAGAAGCGGATCAGAGACCTCAGGGCAGTCTAACTTGGAGAGACATACGTTGGGGTCCATAGGCATAGCAACTGGGTTGCACTCCCACATGTTAAAGGCGCGTAATACATGCTCCGCAACATACTCGGCCTGAATCAGCTGTCCTTTGCGATCCTTCCGGTCTCTCACAAATTCACATCCCAGGTACTCTGTCACTTCACCTTCGTCAGTGATGAAACGTTCCAACATGTGCGCCTTAAACGCCGATGAAACGTTCCAACATGTGCGCCTTAAACTCCGCCATTACTGTCAATGATTTGCAACTCAACAGGCAGTCGTCAACGTGAGCTGACACATAAATGTCCTCCGAGTATTTGCCGCCTGCAGGTCGTAGCACTAATGATGTGAAAAAGTAGAATGGTCCTAGCCGCTCCTGACCCACTCCTACCCCCCTCTTCCTGAATACATCTATAACCCTTCCCCCGCACGCACGTGCGCGCCAACATAAACATGTATACACATACATAAACTAGATGATGTGATACCTCCTCATGGCGTGCCCTTGAAACGCCCCATTAAGGGATCGTCAGATGGATACATCAGGGATACGACGTCATGTGATTATCCCTACAAGAGAGAGGGATGTCTTTATTTGGAACTCAAGGAAGAGTCTCCATTCCCTCCCACGGAAAGCCAGGGATAGTTATCGATACCGATATCGAGTTATCGATACCGATACCACATCTTACCTAACAATGGATGCCACATCATATCCAAAAAGTTTCTGATAAACCTGGACTTCGAATGCCATCTCCCGCGACCTGCTGTCGGTTCTAAGCTGGAGTTTATTTCACGACATATGCAAATAGGTGCTGTTGAACATGCTGATCGCCTCGACGTACGATGAAAACCTCGAAGAATCTCAGCTCAAAATCTTGAAAGATTCATACGACATTGCTCGCATCGCGGGCTACATCTGCCAATCCGGTGCATTCAAGGAGTGGGGGATGGAGGTGAAAATGTCGTTGCTCTGTACTTATACGGGGTCACTACTGCTGTGACCCTAACTCAACTCTGAATCCTTAGCCCTCAAGCCTATGAACCCCAGGACCCTAAGCCCTGCATCGCTCAATCCTGCACGATGCCTGTGCCCGTCATCATCCTCACGCTATCAATTTAAACCCCAAAGCTGAAATTAACCCATTTGTACACAGCGCCTTGTCCCTTCAACATCGTCGCCATCATCCTGGAGTCTTCATTTTCGGCATCTACTACAAGGACGTCACTGACAAGTTCCCGGACTGCAGCTTTGGGCGCAAGCTGGAGGTAAGTCACACGCACCACACACAGAAACTGAGTGGCACAAACACACTTACAAAACACCCTTTCAATACTTTCACGAATTTCACATAACCACACACACACTCCCATCATTTTCACGAAAATCACTGATATACATACACACGCTCATGCACACGCTCACACAAACGAACATCAAATAATTTGCGCACGCTGGGAGTGTTTCAGGTCTCTGGGTCATTAATTTCCTATCAGATCTGACGACCCTCTCAGTAGAGGAGGGAAGCGACTGGTAGTAAAATTATGTTCTCCTTATCGCGGTTATTCTTTTTTGGCATTTACTGGAATGCTCGGAGTGGATTCCTGCGTTTTTTTAATCTTTACGACAAAAGTTGACCCAACTCTTGGGTGAACGTTTTTCAAATTGATCCCTTAGTAGTATAGATATGTACAATAACGATGTCGGTAAGGAATCAGCCCAAAAATTCATGAAGCAAACAGGCGACCTAAAGGCCGCCACCCTTTATTTTGCTTCATAAGCTTCATAGGCATATA
>Ga0315899_10004858_pt1 | contig 14504 bp, 11 predicted proteins | sample LakEriMetagenome_2_FD_203518 | JGI IMG/M metagenome (GOLD analysis project Ga0315899, IMG submission 203518) | Freshwater fungal communities from buoy surface, Lake Erie, Ohio, United States - Buoy 4 MA112 | ecosystem: Environmental > Aquatic > Freshwater > Lake | place: USA: Lake Erie, Ohio... | reverse complement strand
CCGCCGGCAGCCTGCCCGCCGCCGCGCAGCCGATGGCGCCGCCTGCCGCCCCGCCGCAACCGGTCATCGCGCCTCCGGTCGCGCCCGCCGTCCCGATCCAGCTGCCGCCTCCCACCCAGCAGCCACTCGTGCTCCCACCGCCGCAGGGTTTCGAAGGGCTGCAGCCTCCGCGCCAGAATGCGCCGTCGCAGGGCATTCCGTCGCTCGGCATGCCATAATCGCGGCATGCCGCGTGAACCACGCCCCGCCCGCTCCGCCGCCCGCGAAGCGCTCGCCGCCCGCAAGCTCGACCGCCTCAGGCGGATGCTCGGCGAGGTGCTGCCCCACAACGCCTTCTACAGGACCAAGCTTTCCCGGATCGATGATCCGCAGGGGATCGAATCGCTGGCGAACCTCGGTGATTGGCCCTTCACCTTCAAGGAGGAACTCGTCGGGGCGATCTCGGCCGGCCGTCCCGGAAACCTCACGTGGCCCGTCGAACGGTACGTGCGGTACCACCAGACGAGCGGCACGCACGGCCGGCCGCTGCCGGTGCTCGACACGGCCGCCGACTGGCACTGGTGGATGGAGTCATGGCGGATCGTGCTCGACCGCGGCGGAGTCGAGCCGGGCGATACCGTGCTCGTGGCCTCGTCGTTCGGCCCCTACGCAGGCTTCTGGAGCGGATTTGATGCCGCCGTCGCCCGCGGCGTGCTCACGATCCCCACGGGCGGTCTGTCGAGCCTCGCGAGGCTCGAGGCGATCGCGGAGCGTCGTGCGACCGTGCTGCTGGCGACGCCGAGTTACGCCCTGCACCTCGCGGAGGCGGGACGCGACGTGAAGATCGACACCGCCGCCCTCGGTGTCCGACTCGTGATCGTCGCCGGTGAGCCCGGAGGCTCGATGCCCGCGACCCGGCGGCGGATCGCGACGGCCTGGAATGCCGATGTTCTCGACCATGCGGGCGCGACGGAGGTCGGACCCTGGGGAGTCGGCGACCTGTACGGCGACGGGATCGACGTGATCGAGGAGTTCTTCCACCCCGAGTTTCTCTCGCTCGCGAGCGGCGGGCCGGCCGAGCCCGGAGAACCGGCCGAACTCGTGCTCACCACCCTGGGGCGGTCGGGTGCCCCGGTGATCCGCTATCGGACCGGCGATGTGGTGCGGCCGACGTGGGCCTCGGCCGCGGATGTGGAGGCGGGGGCATGCCCCTGGGTCAGGCTCGACGGCGGCATCGTCGGCCGGACCGACGACATGCTCGTGATCCGTGGCGTCAACGTGTTTCCACAGGCGATCGACGAGATCGTCCGCGGCTTCCCCGAGGTGGTGGAGCATCGGCTCACCGTGTCGACCCGCGAGAGCCTCGATGAGTTGACGCTCGAGATCGAGGATCATCTCGACCAGCCGGATCGCGTGGCGCGGGAACTCAAGGTGCGACTCGGTCTGCGGATCGAGGTGCGGACCGTGCCGTCCGGTGCGCTGCCGAGATTCGAGGGAAAGGGACGGCGGTTCATCGACCGCCGCACGACGCCGGAGGCAGAGGCATGACGACGAACCATCCCCTGCCGACGGCCATCCGCCGCGTGCCCGCCGCTGGCGGGGCCGACGAGGTCGAAATCGAGTGGAGCGACGGCGTCCGGGCCCGCTACACGCCGCGACTGCTCCGCGACGCGTGCCCGTGCGCCACCTGCCGGGAGAAGCGGACCGCGCCACGGCCGGCGACGATGCTGCAGGTGCTTCGCCCAGAGGAACTCGTGCCGCTCGCAGTCTCGGGCATGCGGCCGGTGGGCCAGTACGCCTACTCGATCGCGTTCACCGACGGTCACGACACGGGCATCTACACGCTGGAGTACCTGCGGGAACTGGCAGGGCCGGCCTGAGTGACGCCGGATGTTCGCATGGCTCGGGATGGCCCATGCCCCGTCGCCGGACGTTCAACCAGGACATCCTGTCCTTCGCTCACTCGGATGCCGCCTGCGCTTCGCCATCCTGGCTCCGCTTGGCGGCATACGCCGGCTCTCGGGGCATGGGCCATCCCTCGCTGGGACGATTGGGGCATGGGCCATCCCGAGCGGAGTTCGCGCCTCAGGTGGGCGGCGGTCGCTACGAGAGTCCGCAGGCCGTCGCGTTGACGACGGCGGCGATGCGGACCGCGTCGTGGCAGGCATCCTCGCTCGCCCCGAGGTGGAGCAGGCTCGCCTCGTGGTTCTTGATGCAGACTTCGCAGCCGGCGAGTGCCGCGCAGCCAAGGCTCATCAGTTCGAAGTCCAGCTTGCTCGTCGCCGGCTGGATCATGCGGCTCATTCGCAGCCGGGGCGGGCGGGCCTCGTACGACTCCTTGCCCAGCATGTGCCGAAAGCGGTAGTAGACGGTGTTCATCGCCATCAGGCCGGCCGCGGCGACGGCGTCGGAGATCACGGGAGTCGCCGACTCGGCGAGCCCGCCGCGGAGGTCGGATTCGAGGGCCGCGGCGAGCGGACCGCAGCGGACGAACCGCGCCGCTGCCAGGGCCACGCCCAGCGCCTGCTGCGACGCCAAGTTCTCGCCGGTGAGGACCGCACCCAGGTTGAGGCGGATGTCCTTGAGATCATCAGGCAGGGTGCCACGGAGGGCGTCGAGCGCGGGCGTGGGGATCGACATGGGCGGGACTCCGGGTTGCCGGGTGCGAAGTCATTCCGGCCGCGGAGATTGTAGCCGTTCATTGAAGAGTGGCCGCGTGGGATGCTACCTTCGGGAGATTTTTTCCCGCCCCGCAGAGCCGCTCCATGCCGCGTCGCGACGACCTGCACACGATCCTTCTCATCGGCTCGGGCCCGATCGTCATCGGTCAGGCCTGCGAGTTCGACTACTCGGGCACGCAGGCCTGCAAGGCGCTCCGCGAGGACGGCTATCGCGTGGTGCTCGTCAACTCGAACCCGGCCACGATCATGACCGATCCGGGCACGGCCGACCGCACCTACATCGAGCCGCTCACCTGGCAGATGCTGGAGAAGGTGATCGAGGTCGAGAAGCCCGACGCGGTCCTTCCCACCCTCGGCGGCCAGACGGCGCTCAACCTGGCGATGGAGCTCGTCAAGCACGGCGTGCTCGAGCGGCATGGCGTGGAGATGATCGGCGCCAAGGCCGATGCCATTCGCCGGGGCGAGGATCGCGAGATCTTCAAGGCCACCATGCAGAAGATCGGCCTCGAGACCTGCCGCGGCCGGATCGTGAAGAGCCTGGCCGAGGCCCGCGAGGTGCTCACCGAGATCGGCCTGCCGGCGGTGATCCGCCCGAGCTTCACGCTCGGCGGCTCGGGGTCGGGCGTGGCCTACAACCGCGAGGAGTTCGACACCAAGGTCCAGCGGGGCCTCGATCTCTCGCCGGTGGGCGAGGTCCTCGTCGAGGAGTCGATCCTCGGCTGGAAGGAATACGAGATGGAGGTGATGCGCGACGTCGACGACAACGCCGTCGTGATCTGCTCCATCGAGAACTTCGATCCCTGCGGCGTGCACACCGGCGACTCGATCACCGTCGCCCCCGCGCTGACGCTCACCGACAAGCAGTATCAGCGGATGCGGGACGCCAGCTTCGCCGTGATCCGCGCCATCGGCGTCGAGACCGGCGGCTCCAACATCCAGTTTGCCGTGGAGCCCACGACCGGGCGGATGATCGTCATCGAGATGAACCCACGGGTGAGCCGCTCATCCGCGCTCGCCAGCAAGGCCACCGGATTCCCGATCGCCAAGATCGCCGCCAAACTCGCGGTCGGCTGGCGGCTCCACGAGCTCGCCAACGACATCACCCGGAAGACCAAGGCCTGCTTCGAGCCCTCGATCGACTACGTGGTGGTGAAGGTGCCGCGGTTCGCCTTCGAGAAGTTCCCCGAGGCCGACAGCCGGCTCACCACGCAGATGAAGAGCGTGGGCGAGACGATGGCGATCGGCCGCACCTTCAAGGAGGCCTTCCAGAAGGCGCTCCGCGGCCTCGAGGTTGGGTCGTTCGGCTTCGGCTGCGATGCGAAGGATCTCTGGGGCACGCCCACCGAACCCTCCCTCGACGACATCCGGGCGCGGATCGCCACCCCCGATCCCGACCGCGTCTGGTGGCTCCGCTACGCGATCAAGGCGGGGCTCTCGATCGACGAGATCCACGAGATCACGGCGATCGACCGCTGGTTTCTCGATCAGCTGCAGCAGATCGTGGAGGTCGAGAGCCTGCTGCGAACGCTCGGCAGTCTCCCGGCGGTCGACGACGGCACGCTGCGGATGGCGAAGCAGGCCGGCTTCTCCGATCGTCAGCTGGCGGTGCTGCTCGGCTCGAGCGAACTCGAGGTGCGGGCCGACCGCAAGCGGCGGGGAATCGTCGCCATCTACAAGGCGGTCGACACCTGCGCCGCCGAGTTCGAGGCCCAGACGCCCTACTACTACTCGACCTGGGAGGAGGAGGACGAAACGCGGCCCAAGGAGCCCGGGAGAAAGCGGGTGATGATCCTCGGCGGCGGCCCCAACCGCATCGGGCAGGGGATCGAGTTCGACTACTGCTGCTGTCACGCGAGCTTCGCGCTCCGCGAACTGGGCATCGAGAGCGTGATGGTCAACTCGAACCCCGAGACCGTGAGCACCGACTACGACACGAGCGACATGCTCTTCTTCGAGCCGCTCACCTGCGAGGACGTGCTCAACATTGCCGACCGCATCGCGCCCGACGGGGTGATCGTGCAACTCGGCGGCCAGACGCCGCTGAACCTCGCCCGGGCGCTGGACGCAGCCGGCCTGCCGATCATCGGCACCACGGTGGACACGATCGAGACCGCGGAGGATCGAGAGAAGTTCCGGGACCTGCTCGACCGGCTCGGCCTGAAGCAGCCCGACAGCGGCATCGCGCGGACGCTCGAGCAGGCTCGCCGCGAGGTGGCCCGGATCGGCTATCCGAGCCTCGTGCGGCCGAGCTTCGTGCTCGGCGGCCGGGCGATGGAGATCTGCTACGACCATGCGCAGTTCGAGCGGTACGTGGCCGAGGCCTTCGCCGTGGCCCAGGGGCAGCCGGTGCTCATCGACCGGTTTCTCGAGGACGCCATCGAGGTCGATGTCGACTGTATCGCCGACGGCAGGGACGTGATCGTGGCCGGCGTGATGGAGCACATCGAGGAGGCGGGCGTGCACTCCGGCGACTCCGCCTGCTGCATCCCGCCCCACAGCCTCTCGCCGGGGATCATCGCCGAGATCAAGGCCGCGGCCACGGGGCTTGCCAAGAGCCTCGGCGTGGTCGGTCTCATGAACGTGCAGTTCGCCGTGAAGAAGGAGCCGGGGCCGGACGGGGCGGGCGGCCAGTCGCTCTACGTGATCGAGGTCAACCCGCGGGCCAGCCGCACGGTGCCCTTCGTGGCCAAGGCCACGGGCCTCCCGGTGGCGAAGGTGGCCGTGAAGGTCATGGCGGGCACGAGCCTGGCGGAGCAGGGAATCGTGGCCGATCCCGTGCCCGCCCACGTGAGCGTGAAGGAGAGCGTGTTCCCGTTCGTGAAGTTCGCCGGCGTGGACATCGCGCTGGGGCCCGAGATGCGGAGTACGGGCGAGGTGATGGGGGTGAGCGAGACCTTTGCGATCGCCTTCGCCAAGAGCCAGATCGCCGCCGGCATCCTCCTGCCTGAAAAGGGGCGGATCTTCCTGAGCGTGGCGAGCGCCCAGGCCAAGGAGCAGATGAAGGGCCTCGCCCGGCGGCTGTTGGCCCTCGGCTTCGAACTGATCGCCACCTCCGGCACGGCCCGCGAACTGGCCGCTGCCGGCATCGAGGTGGAGGTGGTGAAGAAGCTGCAGGAGGGCCATCCCAACCTGATCGACCACCTGATCGACGGCCGCGTGCAGCTGATCTTCAACACGCCCCGCGGCAAGGGCGCCCGCACCGACGAGGGCCGCATCCGCGCCGCGAGCGTGCTCTACGGCGTGCCCTGCATCACCACGCTGCCGGCGGCCGAGGCCTGCGTGCGGGCCATGGAGGGGATGCGGAAGTCGCCGCTGTCGGTGCAGCCGATCCAGGATCGCTTCCGCGAGTCCGTCACCGCCGGCCGCTGAGCACGCGTGGGCTCGGGATTGCCCATGCCCCGTCGCCGGACGTTCACGGATGCCCTCCAGGCATCCGCTCGCTCGGATGCCGCCGGCGCTTCGCCATCCTGGCTGCGCTTGGCGGCATACGCCGGCTTTCGGGGCATGGGCAATCCCTCGCGGAGTTCGCGGTTGTGAAAGCCGACCGGCCGAGGGGAACAGGTCCCCTCGGCCGGTGGTGGTGATCCGCGCGCGTCAGCCGAGGGCTCAGGCGGCGACGGCCGGCTTCTTGATGAAGCCGACGATCAGCGGCAGCAGCGCGCCGACGATCGCCGCCAGTCCGCCCGTGCCCACGTTACCGTAGTTCTTCACGAGATCGCCGAGCGGCCCGCCGAGCAGGCCCGGGAGCACGCTGCCGCCGAGGCCACCGCCCACGGCGCCGAGCACCGTGTTGAGCACCGGGGTCAGGGCCTTGTTCTTCAGCAGCGCACCGACGACGTTGCCGCCGACGCTGCCGGCGATGAGGCTCACGATCCAGCTGATGATGATCTGGGTATCCATGATTGTTGGATTTCCTAAAGGAGGTCACTCGTCTGCCGGGCCATCCGCCGGCCCCGGCTTCACAAGATGAGTTGCCGGGAGGGCGAGAACTGTCACACGGTTTCTGGCAGGAATCGCGGCAGGAGTCCGCTGCCGGGCCGGTCGTGCGGTTCGCGCCGGTCGTGCGGGCGACCCGGCCTCGTCGGCTTCGCTGCCCGTTTCGTCCCTGCCCATGCCCGATTCGTCCCTTTTGCCCGGTTTTTTCTGGTGCACGAGGGCATCGTCCGTATGCTCCAAGCACGGTTGTCCCGGGCCCTCGAACGAGCCATGCGAATGCTTTTCCGGTCACGCATTTTCGTCTTCACGATCTGTTCCCTGGTCGCGTCGATTCGCGGCGTTGATGCGACCACCCTCGTCACCAACGGCGGCTTCGAGAGCCAGGCGTTCATGACGACGGACCCCACGGGCAACGAGTATCGGTATGTGCCGGGCGATGTCGCGTCGATCACCGGCTGGACGTTCACGACGACGGGAGACGGCGAGAACAGCTACCTGATCGCGGCCGGCTCGAACTACGGCACCGTTCCGGAAGGGGCGTATGCCCTGCGGCTCAACGTCGGCGACTGGATTTCGCAGTCGATCGTGCCTCCGGTGTCGGGGTCCTACGAGGTCTCCATCACAACGAAGGGTTGGCAGGTGGGCTACAACGACCTGCGACTGACCATCGGCGGCACGAGCGTCGGGATTCCGATTGGATTCAACGGGACGACCCAGCTGGCCGCGACCCTGAATGGATCGACGACGCTGGCGATCGACTGGCTGCCGGTTGCCGGCGAGGAGTCGAATGCGGCCGCCGAGGATTTCGGCGGTTCCGGTGTGGTCGTCGATGCGATCAGCGTCACGGCCGTCCCGGAGCCCTCGCTGGGCGTCGTCGGCCTCGGCGGTGTGGCCGCATTGGCGGCGATCGGCCGGCGGTGCCGCGGCCGGAGCCGTCTTCGGTAGGGCCGAACCCCGCGACGTCGCGGGCGGGCGTGTGGGCGGGTAGAGTCGCGGGATTCATGAGCACCCGCGCGTTCCCGCCGATCGAGCCGCCGCCGCGGCCGCTCCATGCGCCGCTTGCCGACGAGCCAGCCCGCTTCACCGCACGGACGCTCGAGGGCCTCGAGTGGATCCTGGCCCGGGAACTGGGGGCGATAGGGGCCCGCGACCTGCGGCTCGGCCGGCGGACGATCGAGTTCTCGGCGGAACCTGGCCGCGAGCGCGAGACCCTCTATCGGGCCGTGCTCGAGTGTCGGGCGGCGATCCGCATTCTCGAGCCGCTCGGCAGGTTCGTGGTCGACTCGCCCGACAGCCTCTACCGGGCGATGCAGGAGGTGGACTGGACCGAGCAGCTCAAGGTGTCCGACTCGCTCCGCGTCGATACGGCGATCCACGACACGTTCCTGACGCACTCGCTCTACGCGGCGCAGATCGTCAAGGATGCCGTCGTGGATCAGCTGCGGACGCCGAGTGGTCGTCGTCCGAACGTGCAACTCCGGGGCGCGACCCTGCGGATCGCCCTGCACCTCGTGGGAAACGTGGCGACGGTGTTTCGCGACGCGGCCGGCCGGTCGCTTCACCAGCGGGGCTGGCGGATGGGCGAGGTCGAGGCGCCGCTGTCCGAGGTGCTGGCGGCGGGCATTCTCGGCACCACGGGCTGGTGGCAGCCGGGCGAGGCCGGAGGCTCGACCAGCGGTGAGCCGCTCCTCGACCCGATGTGCGGCTCGGGCACGCTGGTGATCGAGGGGGCGACGATCGCCGCGGGCATGGCGCCCGGCCTCTGGCGGGCGCGGCGGAAGGCGCACGGCTTCTTTCGGTTTCGCGACTGCGATGCGACCCTCGCCGGCCGGCTCGTGGCGGACCTCGAATCACGGGTTCGTGACTTGTCCGCCGCCTCCTTCTTCGCCAGCGACCTCGACCCCAAGGCGGTCGAAGCGGCACGGGCCTGCGCTGAGGCGGCCGGCGTCGGGGCGACGGTCGCGATCGATCCGAAGCACTTTGAGGACGTGATTCCACCGCCGGCCGCCGGCCTGATCGTCACGAATCCGCCCTACGGTGAGCGGCTACCGCTCCCGCGGGCGGGAGCCCTCTTTCGTCGGCTCGGCGACTGGATGGTGCAGCGGTGCGGCGGCTGGCGAGCGGCGATCCTGGCGGCCGACACGCCCGCGCTTTCGCACCTCGGTCTCCGTCCGAGTCACCGCATCCCGCTGATGAACGGCCCGATCCCCTGCAAACTCCTCGAACTTGAGATCCGGGAGAGAACCACGAACTCTCCCCCTTCTCCCCAGGTCGAAGGCCGGGACTCCGTCTCTCTCGCGGTCGCTCCCTTCCCCTCGGACGCCGCCAGCCAGGATCGGGGCGAGGATGCCGAGCCTTCGAGATTTCGCCACGCAGGCGACGGAAGCGGCCAGCCGCGTGGCGGCGAAAGATCGCGGCGAGGCGACTCGTCCCGTCCTGGCGCCGACGGCGCACATGACCCCGCGTCCCATGCGTTCAGTCCCGGCCGGCCGCGCGCGCGGACGACCGCCGACCAGATCGGCGACTTCCGTCGCCGGCTCGCCAAGCGGTTCAAGCATCTGGCGAAGTGGGCCCGGCGGCAGGAGATCGAGGCGTTTCGCGTGTACGACCGCGACATCCCGGAGATCCCGCTGGCGATCGACTGGTATGCCGGCTGGCTCCACGCGGCGGAGTATGACCGGCCGCACGAGCGGACCGAGATCGAGCACGAGGTCTGGCTCGACCGGATGATCGAGGCGGCGGCGGCGGAGCTGGGCGTGCCACCGGACCGGACGTTTCTCAAGGCGCGGCGGCGGCAGCGGGGCGGCGCCCAGTACGACAAGGTGGACGAGCGGAAGGCCCTGGTGACGGTCCGGGAGGGCGGCCTGGCCTTCGAGTGCAACCTCTCCGACTACGTCGACACCGGGCTCTTTCTCGATCACCGGACCACGCGATCGCTCGTTCGCGACGAGGCGGCCGGCAAGCGGTTTCTCAACCTCTTCGCCTACACGGGGAGCTTCTCCGTGTACGCCGCCGCCGGAGGCGCGACGGAGACCATGAGCGTGGACCTGTCGAACACATATCTCGAGTGGACGCGGACGAACCTCGCCCGCAACGGCTTCAAAGACGCCGGCCGCCACCGCGTCGTACGGGACGAGTCGCGGGCGTTCCTCGAGCACCGGGCGCGGCGCGGCGAGCCGCCGTTCGACCTGGTCGTCGTCGATCCGCCGACATTCTCGAGGTCGGCGAAGAGCGAGGCTCCGTGGGACGTGCAGCAGGACCATGCGGACCTCCTCGACCTCGTGGCCCGCAACCTCGCGCCCGGCGGCGTGGTCTACTTTTCCACGAACTTCCGCCGGTTTCATCTCGCGACGGATCGCATAGAACCGTCGTTCACGGTTCGCGAGATCACGAACCGCACGATTCCGGAGGATTTCCGGAACGAGCGGGTCCATCGAGCGTGGCGGCTGGTGGCAAAGTCGCCGGTTTGACGTGGTTTCCCCGGCATTCCTACATTCATGCCCATGAATCCCTGGATCCGGGCTGCGTGGCTGGTGGCGGGCATGGTCGTGACGACCGGCTGCCGGCCGGCCGATCCGACGCTCGTGAAGATCGTCTCGAGCCTGCCGCGCACCGGGAGCGCCAAGCAGCAGTCCGACACGATCGTCCGCGGAATCCGCATGGCCATTGAGGAGGCCGGCGGCACGGTCGGTCCATTCCGCGTGGAATACCTCGACCTCGACGATTCCACGGCCGCCGCCGGTCAGTGGACCAGCGAGGCCGAGGCCGCGAACGCCCGACGGGCCATGCAGGATCCCGACGTGATGGCCTACATCGGCACCTTCAACTCCGGGGCCGCGAAGGTCTCGATGCCGATCCTCAACCTCGGCGACCTGCTCATGGTGTCGCCCGCCAACACCGCGGTTGGGCTCACGAAGCCCGGGCTCGGCGCGCCGGGCGAGCCCGAGGTCTACCGTCCAACGGGTCGGCTCAACTACACGCGGGTCGTGCCGGCCGACGATCTCCAGGGGCCGCTCTCGGCCGACTGGGCCCGGAAGCGGGGCGTGAAGACCGTCTACATCCTCGACGACAACGAGGTGTACGGAAAGGGGATCGCCGACCTCTTCGACGAGCGCTGTCGCGAACTCGGCATCGAGGTGCTCGGCCACGACTCGATCGACGCGAAGGCTCAGGAGTTCAAGTCGCTGATGGCGAGCGTCAAGGCGACCAATCCCGATCTCGTCTACTTCGGCGGCACCACGCAGAGCAAGGGCGGGCAGCTCGCCAAGGACATGGTGAACGCCGGCATCGGTGCGATCCTGATGGTGCCCGACGGGTGTCGCGAGCAGGTGTTCATCGACTCGGCGGGGTCCGGAAATCTCGACGGACGCTGCTTCGTCACGTTCGGCGGGCTGCCGCCGGAGAAGCTGACGGGCAAGGGGCAGGCGTTCGTCGAGAAGTATCGGAAGCAGTTCGGCGAACTGCCCGAAGCCTATGCCGTCTATGGCTACGAGGCCACCTGCGTGGCCCTGCAGGCGATCCGCGAGGCCGGCGCGAAGGACCGCCGGGCGATCACCGACCGGGCGCTCGCGATCCGCGAGTTCGACGGTGCGCTCGGCCGTTGGGGCTTCGACGCCAACGGTGACACGACGATGCGCACGCTCACGGTGAGCGTGGTGCGGGGCGGGAAGTTCGAGTTCGAGGAGATTCTCGACGCTGCCGACGGGGAGGGCGCCGCTCCCTGAGCCGGCCCGCGACGCATGACATTCTTCGTCCAGCAGTGCCTGATCGGGCTCACGAACGGGGCCCTCGTGGCCCTCGTGGCCCTCGGCTACACGATGGTCTACGGCATCATCCGGCTGATCAACTTCGCCCACGGCGACCTGATCATGCTCGGCGCGTGCCTCGCGCTCACGCTGGTGTCGGCCCTGGGCATGGCGGGCTGGACCGGGTCGGCGACGTGGCTCGGTGTCGCCCTGCTCGTCGTGCTCTGCGGGCTGTTCTGCGGCGGCCTCAACGTCGCCGTCGACCGCGTCGTCTACCGGCCGCTCCGCACGGCCCCCAAGCTCGCGCCGCTCGTCTCGGCCATCGGCGTCTCCTTCATCTTCATGAACATCGGGTTGTTTTGGCTGGGGCCCGCCGATCGCTCCTTCCCGGAGCTGCTTCCGGCCACGAACCTGCTCGCCGGCGAGGGGCTGCAGTTCACCGCCAAGGACCTGCTCGTGATCGTGGTGGTGGTGCCGCTGATGATCGGGCTCTCGGTGCTGGTGAAGTCGACGCGGCTCGGCAAGGCGATGAGGGCCGTCTCGCAGGATCCCACGGCGGCGGCCCTGGTCGGCATCGACGTGGATCGCGTGATCGCGGCGACCTTCTTCGTGGGCGGGTTTCTGGGCGGCGCCGCCAGCGTGATCTACGGCCTCTACATCAACACGATCGGCTTCCAGATGGGCTTCCAGAACGGCCTGTACGCGTTCACGGCGGCCGTGCTGGGCGGCATCGGCAGCATTCCGGGCGCGGTGGTGGGCGGGATCGTGATCGGACTCGTCCGCGCCCTGTCGAGCGCGTACGTCGGCGAACGCTGGACCGGCGCGATCGTGTTCGCGATCCTGATCGTGATCCTCGTGTTCCGGCCCGACGGGCTCCTCGGTCGCGGCACCAAGGAGAAGGTGTGAGCATGCCACGCATCTCGTCCGGGACATCCGCCGCGGCCGGAACAGGAGCGGTGCCGGGAGGCACGATCGCCTTCCTGCGCGAGCGGTGGGACTTCGTCGCCCTGGTGGCTTTGGCCATCGCGCCGCTGGTGGTTCCCGCCCTCGGCGGCGCGCTCGGCGGCCAGGTCACCACGCTGTTCATCTACTGCATCCTGGCGCTCGGCCTGAACGTCATGGTGGGGTACACGGGGCTGGTGCATCTCGGCATCGCGGCGTTTTTCGGCATCGGGGCCTACCTGTTCGCGATCCTGACCGTTCCGATGTACCCGTTCCAGATGCGGTTCGTGACGGCGGCTGCCGTGAGCGCCCTGGCGACGGCCGGGATCGGCCTCGCGCTCGGGGCACCCACGCTCCGGCTGCGGGGCGACTACCTCGCGATCGTGACGCTCGGCTTCGGCGAGGTGGTGAAGGTGACGCTGCGGAATCTGGAGCAGATCACCGGGGGCATGAAGGGCCTGAATCCCGTGCCGCCTCCCGGGGCAGGCCTGAAGATCGGCGGCACTGATCTTGGGCTCGCGTTCGCGATCGATCCGCGGTGGTTCTACTACCTGGCGCTGCTCGTGCTCGCGGGCGTGGTGATCGCCATGCGGCGCCTGGAGAACTCCCGGCTGGGCCGCGCCTGGGTGGCCGTCCGCGAGGACGAGCTGGCCGCCGAGGCGATGGGGGTGTCGGCCACCCGCGTGAAGCTCTCGGCCTTCGCGATGTCGTCGGCGGTCGCCGGGCTCGCCGGCTGCCTGTATGCCGCGAGCCTCTCGACGACGGCCGATCCCAACGCCTACGACTTCAACCGTTCGATCATGGTGCTCTGCGCGGTGATCCTCGGCGGGCTGGGGAGCATTCCGGGCACGCTGCTGGGCGTCGCCCTGCTCGTCGGCTTCGACACCGTGCTGGCGCCGTGGGCCGATTCCGCCATCCAACAGTGGAACATCAACCCTTCGGGATCGAGCCTGCTGTCGTTCAGCGGGTGGCGGCTGGCCATCTTCGGAATCGCCCTGATCCTGGTGATGCGCTTCCGCCCGGAGGGGCTCGTGCCCTCCCGACGGCTGGCCGCGGAGCTTCATGAGGCCCATCCATGAGCGGATCGACGGCCAACGCAGGCGGCCAGCGGCCGATGGCGGCGCAGCCGCTGCTCGACGTGGACCGGCTGACCATCCGCTTCGGCGGGCTGGTGGCGGTATCGGAGCTCGACCTGGATGTGCCGCCGGGAGCGGTGGTGTCGGTGATCGGCCCCAACGGCGCCGGCAAGACGACCGCCTTCAACTGCATCAGCGGCATCTACGCCCCTACGTCCGGCACCGTGCGATTCCACGGCCGAAGGCTCGAGCGGGCGTGGACACCGCGGGTGTTTTGGGGCGCGCTTGGCCTTGGACTGCTGACCGGGCTGCTCTTCGCGCTTGCCGCCGTCGACGTCGATCGGCTGTGGATGGCCGTCGTCAAGCGGGGCATGATCACGGGCGAACCGTTCACGGTGGCCGGAGTGGCCGAGCGGCTGCGGGGATACTTCCGCGCCGAACTGGCGATCGACCAGATGGCGGGCAAGTGGAGGGTCGTGAGCGCCGACGGCTCCGACGTGCTCGCGATCAAGCGCGATCTCGAGGACGCCCGTGCGGTTCGCAACCAGCTGCAGGCGGCGGTGACCGCCCGCCGGGCGGGCCCCGGCACGGTTCCGGACGTCACCGACACCGAACGCACCGGGGCCGTCGCAGCGGCGACGCCCCTGCCGATCAGGGAGGAAGTGCTCGACCGGCTCGCGGCCGGCAAGGCGCGGATCCGCTGGCGCGGCATCCTCGGCTTCCTGTTCGGCGGCCTGCTCGGAACGGCCGGCACGCTGGCCGTGTGGAATCGAGGACGGCGTTCGCCGCACGTGGTCGCCCGCGCGGGAATTTCGCGGACCTTTCAGAACATCCGCCTGTTCTCCAACATGACGGTCTTGGAGAACGTGCTGATCGGACTGGACCGCACGATCCCCGGCGGGGTGCCCGCGATGCTCGTCCGCACGCCGGCCAACCGTGCCGCCGAGTCGGCCGCCCGCGGCCGGGCCCTGGCGGAGTTGGCGTTCGTGGGGCTGGCGGGAGACGCCAATCGGATCGCCGGGGAGCTGGCCTACGGGGACCAGCGCCGGCTGGAGATCGCCCGCGCCCTCGCCACCGGCGCGGAACTGCTGCTGCTCGACGAGCCGGCCGCCGGAATGAATCCGTCGGAGACCGGCGACCTGGCG
>Ga0315899_10004857_pt1 | contig 14507 bp, 11 predicted proteins | sample LakEriMetagenome_2_FD_203518 | JGI IMG/M metagenome (GOLD analysis project Ga0315899, IMG submission 203518) | Freshwater fungal communities from buoy surface, Lake Erie, Ohio, United States - Buoy 4 MA112 | ecosystem: Environmental > Aquatic > Freshwater > Lake | place: USA: Lake Erie, Ohio... | reverse complement strand
GACACCGCGACGATCCAGGCTCTCAAGAAACAGAAGTTGCGATTGAAGGAAGAAATCGTCGGCTTCTGATAGCGCCGCCTGCCTGCCCTCACGCCGAGTGGGGGCAGGGGAAGGTCGGTTAAGCTATCTGCCCTTTTGCATTTGCCGTGCGCAGGGAATAGACCGGCACGGTCATGAGTGCAGCCGCATCCGCCCGCCAGATTCTCACCCGCCTGACCGAGGTCATGGCTTCGCGCATGCACGCGCAAGCCAAGCTCGATCAGGTGGTCGAGATCATCGGCGAATGCCTGTCGAGCGAAGTGTGCTCGATCTACCTGCTGCGCGAAGGCATGCTCGAGCTGTTCGCCACCCGCGGCCTGAACCAGAGCGCGGTGCACGTCACCCGCATGGCGATTGGCGAAGGGCTGACGGGCGCGATTGCGCAGAAGGTCGAGACCTTGAACCTTGCCGAGGCCAAGGCGCATCCCGACTTCCAGTATCGCCCCGAAACCGGCGAGGAAAAGTTCCATTCCTTTGCGGGCGTCCCGATTGTCTACCGCGAGCGCGCGGTGGGCGTATTGTGCGTCCAGCATGTCGAGCCGCGCCGCTACGAAGAGGTCGAGATCGAGGCCTTGCAGACCACCGCGATGGTCTTGTCCGAACTGATCGCCAATGCCGAACTGGTCGACGAGGAAGAAGCCCGCGTCCTCACCCAGGAGCAGACCGGTCCGCAGACGCTGACCGGCCTCACGCTCGTCAAAGGCTTGGGGGCTGGTCATGCCGTGTTCCACCAGCCACGGGTCGAGATCACGCAGGTCATGGCCGAGGATACCGAGGCCGAGCGCCAGCGGGTCTACCGTGCCTTCGACAAGATGCGCGAGCAGATCGACACGCTCGCCAGCCAGGCCGAATTCGGCGTCGGCGGCGAGCACGAGGAGGTGCTCGAGACCTACAAGATGTTCGCCTATGACGAGGGATGGTCGCGGCGCATCAACGAGGCGATCGATTCCGGCCTGACCGCCGAAGCCGCGATCGAGCGCGTGCAGCAGCACACCCGCATGCGCATGCGCGAGATCGACGATCCGCTGCTGGCGGACCGGATGCACGATCTGGAAGATCTGGCGAACCGCCTGCTGCGGATTGTTGCAGGGCAAGTCGGCACGGCGGCTTCGCAAGGACTGCGGCGCGACGCCATTCTGATTGCCCGCAATCTCGGCCCGGCTGAACTGCTCGAATATGACAAGCGGCGGCTGAAGGGCGTGATCCTCGAAGAAGGCTCGCTTACCGCGCATGTGGTGATTGTTGCGCGGGCGATGAACGTGCCGGTGATCGGCCGCACCAAGGACGTGCGCACCACCATCCGCGAAGGCGACGAGATCCTGCTCGATGCGAGCGCGGGCAACGCCATTATCCGCCCGTTGCAGCAGGTCGCCGATGCCTTCCAGACCCGCTTTGCCAAGAGCCGCGAGAAGCAGGCGGGCTATGCGTCGCTGCGCGATGTCGAGCCCTTCACCCGCTGCGGTACCCGTATCCAGGTGATGATCAACGCCGGCCTGCGCGACGATATGAGCGCGCTGGCGATGACCGGCGCCGACGGGGTCGGCCTGTTCCGCACCGAATTCCAGTTCCTCGTTTCCGCCACCCTGCCGCAGCGCGAGCGCCAGACGCGCCTCTATCGCGATGTGCTCGACGCGGCGGGCGACAAGCCGGTGATCTTCCGCACCGTGGATATCGGCGGCGACAAGTCGGTGCCCTATCTCGCCTCGGAAATCGCCGCGCAGGACGAGAACCCGGCGATGGGCTGGCGCGCGCTGCGTCTCGCGCTCGAACGCGAAGGGCTGATGAAGGTGCAGGCGCGCTCGCTGCTTGAGGCCTCGGCCGGGCGCGCGCTCTATGTCATGTTCCCGATGGTGTCCGAGCCATGGGAGTTTGATGCGGCCAAGGCGGTGTTCGACGAACAGCTCGCCTATCTGCGCGCGCAGAAGAAGCTGCTGCCCGAGCGCATCCATTTCGGCGCGATGCTCGAAGTCCCCGCGCTGGCCGAGGTGCTCGACATGCTGCTGCCGCGCCTCAGCTTCCTGTCGATCGGCACCAATGACCTGACCCAGTTCCTATTCGCCGCCGATCGCGCCAATCCCAAGCTGGCCGAGCGTTATGACTGGCTCAGCCCGTCGATCCTGCGGTTCCTCAAGCGGGTGATTCAATCGACCACCGGATCGGGCGTCGATGTCGGCGTGTGCGGCGAGATGGGCGGGCGTCGGTTGGAAGCGCTGGCCTTGATGGGGATCGGCTATCGCCGCTTGTCGATCACGCCCGCTGCGGTCGGCCCGATCAAGGAGTTGGTGCGCAAGGTCGATCTGGCGGAGCTCTCGGCCGCGATGACCGGGTGGCTGGCCGAACCGCACCAGTCGCTGCGCGGCCAGCTCTCCGCCTGGGCCGATGCGCGCGATATCGAGTATGATTGAGCCGCTAATCGCCGTCTATGCGGCGGCTCCGTGCGCGGCGCGGGCCGGTGCGCCGGTTGCCTGCTTGACAGGACCCGCCAGAGCAGGTTGAATCGCGTTCAAGCACAATTCACGCACTCCTTCATAAACAGCCTCATCAGAAGTCGCGGACTCGGGTCATGGACAGCGAACAAGATATCAGTGCCGAAGCGGCGCAAGGCGTGGCCTATGCCGGGGTTGGCGCTAGGCTACGGGCGGCGCGCGAGGCGCGGCGGATCGAATTGACAAGTATCGCCAGCGAGACGCGCATTCCGCTGCGCCATCTCGAAGTGATCGAGGCCGGCGATTTTGCCGCCCTGCCTTCGCGCACCTATGCGATCGGCTTTTCGCGCACCTTTGCCAAGGCGGTGGGGCTGGACCCTGAGACGATCACCGAAGCCGTCCGGATCGAATTGGCGGACGGCAATGCCCGGCGCTCGGCGGTGGGATCGGGGATGGAACCGGGCGATCCGGCCAAGCTGCCCTCGGCCGGGCTGGCATGGTTCGGCGCCTTTGCCGCGCTGATCCTCGCAGTCGGCCTGATCGCCTTCTTTAGCACGCGTTTCGGCGCCGGCGTGGGGCCTGCCCCGCTCGCCGAGCCGTCCAATCCTGCTGCGAGCGTAGCGGCGGCTCCGGTGGCCACAGCCGTGCCTGCCACCGGCGGACCGGTGGTGTTCACCGCGATCGCCGACGTGTGGGTGCGCATCTACGAGGAAGGCGGCGAGCGCCTGATCGAAAAGCAGATGAAGAAGGACGAGAGCTTCACCCTGCCAGCCGATGCCGCCGATCCGCGGATCAACATCGGGCAGCCCAATCTCATCGCGATAACGATCGGCGGCAAGCCGGTGCCCGCGCTGTCGGCCAAGCCGGCGACGCTTTCGGGCGTGCCGGTTTCGGCTGCGGCGCTGCTGGCCCGCGCGCAAGCGGCACCGGCCGCCTTGGCCAGCGGCGCGGCGACGACGCCTGCCGCTGCCACCCGGCCCGCACCGCGCCGCACGTCGCGTCCGGCGGCGGTGCCGCTGGTCGCCGAGCAAACGCCGGCGCCTGCTGACACGCTCGCGCCGGCACCTGCGCCCGAAGCCCCGGCGCCGGCCAGCGAAGCACCCGCCGAACCGCCGACGCGCTGACCGGCTCTGCCCGCCCTGCGCTCACACCGGCGTGAAGCGAATTCCCGTTGATTAGGGGGTCCTCGCTCTCGACTTGCCCGGCCTGAGCAGGCAGGGATGCGGCCCGTGTTCATATGCCCCGCGCCAAACCGGGGCGGCCAACGCAAGGGAGCCCGCCCAACATGACCACCGCTTTGCCGATCCCCCGTCCCCGCCCGCTCGGCCTGCGGTTTGCCCGCGTGCTGCTGGCCGCTGCCGCCATCGCTGCGGTGTCCGCTCCGGGCTTCGCGCAGGACACAGCGGACGAGGCGCGGCTGCGCAAGATCGAGGCCGAAGTCCGCGCGCTTCAGCGTAAGGTCTTCCCGGGCGGTGACGGCAAGATGTTCGAGCCGCAGATCGCCGCCGGCAGCCCGCAGGGCGCCGCCATCCAGCCGACCATGGGCGTCATCCCTCCGGCGACCACGCCGGTGACCGACATTCTCGTGCGGCTCGATGCGCTCGAAGCGCAGTTGCAGGCGCTGACCGCGCGTTCGGAGGAGCAGGCCAACACGCTCGCCCAGCTCGAACTGCGGCTCGCCGCGCTCGAAGGCGGGACGGCCCCGATCGCCGCTGCGCCGGTCGGCACGCCGGCAGCCGCACGCCGGGCCGCCACCACGACCACGCCGCCGCCCGCCATGAAACCTTCGGCTCCGGCAGCGGTGGCCCCGCGCCCGGCCGCGCCTGCTGCGACCCGTCCGGCTACCGCTACACCGGCCCCAGCGCCGGCCCCCACATCGACCCTCGCCAGCGCGCCCAGTGCCGAGCGGCTCGCCGCCGTGCAGGCGATCGCCAAGCCGCAGACGGCCGATCCCGGGGATGACGAATATTCCTACGGCTTCCGCCTGTGGAGCGCGCAGCTTTACCCCGAGGCGCGCCAGCAGCTGACCAAGTTTGTCGAGCAATATCCCAACCACGCGCGCATCAGTTTCGGGCGCAACTTGCTGGGCCGCGCTTTCCTTGACGACAAAATGCCCAAGGAAGCCGCGACCTGGTTCCTCAAGAACTATCAAGCCGACAAGAACGGCGACCGCGCGCCGGACAGCCTGCTGTATCTCGGCGCCTCGATGATCGCGATGAAGGACACCAAGCGCGCCTGTATTGCGCTCGCCGAATTCGCCGAGACCTATCCGCTGATCGCCTCGGGCCGTCTGGCAAGCGACTATCAGGCCCAGCGCGCCAAGGTGACGTGCAGCTAGGCGTGACGCGCTTCGCTGCCGATCTGGCGGCGCTGTGGCCGGAGGATGACCGCACCGGACCGCTCGGGCTGGCCGTTTCGGGCGGGCCGGACAGCCTCGCGCTGATGCTGCTTGCGCAGGCCGCGCTGCCGGGCCGGATTGCTGTCTGCAGCATTGATCACGGCCTGCGGCCCGAGGCGGCGGGCGAGGTTGCGCTGGTCGAGCGGCTGGCTGCGACACATGGCATTCCCTTCACCGCGATCACGCTCACGCCGCAGCCCGGGAACCTGCAGGCGCAGGCGCGGGCCGGGCGCTATGCGGCGCTGGCGGGCTGGGCGCAGGCCCTGGGGCTCGGCGCGGTTGCCACCGCGCATCATGCCGATGATCAGGCCGAAACGCTGCTGATGCGCCTCAATCGGGCGAGCGGGCTGGCGGGTCTGGCCGGCGTGCGCGCCGCCGCGCGGATCGAAGGCAGCGGCGTGGTGCTCCTGCGCCCGCTGCTCGGTTGGCGCAAATCCGAGCTCGAAGCCGTGGTCGCCGATGCCGGGATCACCGCCGTCATCGACCCTTCCAACGCCAACCCAGATTTCGAGCGGGCGGCGATGCGCGCGCGGCTGGCCGAAGCCGACTGGCTCGATCCGGCGCAGCTGGCGACGAGCGCCGCGCACATCGCCGAAGGCTGGCAGGCTCTGCAATGGTATGCCGAGTGTGACTGGGACGAGATGGTGCTGCGCGATGCGGCCGCGCCCGGCGGGCTGGGCTTCGTCTATTGCGCCAATGTGCCGCGGGTGATCGCGATTGAGACCATCGTGCGGATCATCGCTGAGCTCGGCGGCCACGCCACCCGCGCCGAGGCCGCGCGTGCGTGGGATCGACTATGGCAGGGCGAAAACGCTTCGCTGGGCGGGGTGCTGGCGGTGCCGGGGGTCGAACGGGTCGAGAAGGTGGGCGTGCTGATGCGAGTCTGGCGCTTCCGCCCCGAACCAGCGCGTTCATTGAACTGAACGCGCTGAAGTGCGATGCATGGAGCCCGCCCCACCTTCCCACCCGGCCACCAATAGTATCACTATATTGTGGTGGCGGGGTGGGGAGGTGGGGCGGGCGGTATGCGCCACCGAAGGTGGCACCAAAGTTAAAGAACCTTGTCGCCGACCCCGACCATGCGCCCGCGGGTGATGATCACCTTGTCGCCGCGCCCGGCGGCTGCGAACAGTTTGGCGGCGAAATCGTCCGGCACGCCGATGCAGCCGTGGCTGGCATAGCCGTTCAGCACCGGCGAGCCGTGGATCGCTATCCCCTCCCACGTCAGCCGCAGCGTCCACGGCATCGGCGCATCCTTGTACTTCTCCGAGACGTTGTCGCGCTCCTTGGTCAGGATCGGGAAGGTGCCAACCGGCGTCGGATGCGCGCGGGTGCCGAGCAGCGCGACCGCGGTGCCGATCTCGTGCCCGTCGCGAAAGGCGCTGATGACGCGCGCTTCGAGATCGACGGTGATGACCAGCTTGCCCGATTTCGGCGCGGCGCTTTCGTCCCAGAACCAGTCGCCATAGCGGATGCTGCCTTCGATTGGCAGGATCGACTTGATGACGAAGGGATCGTTGCTGGCATAGGCGACAGGCGAGGAGGCCGCCGGCGCGGTCGCGGCGGGCAGCGGCTGAACCACTTCGCTGGCGATCATCCGCACCGCCGGGCCGCGCGGGGCTTCGGCCTGCGCCTCGGGTGCAGCCTCGGTGGCAGCATAGGTCACCGCATCATCATCATCCGCGAGCGGCGGCAGGCCGGCATAGCTGAGTGCGGGGGTCAGCGCGGGCGGCTCCTGCGCAGCGGTGCCGGTTGCGGCATCGGTATCGACCCGCTCGAAGGCGCTGTCGGCGCGCGCGGCGAGCAGCTGTGCGGCCTCGGCGGCATCGTCCGAAGCGGTTTGCGCCATCAGCGGCGCACACGAGGCCGCTATAGCAAGGAGGGCGATGGGAAGGACGAATGACCGGATCATGCGAGCGGTTATGCCGCGTGAGCGCGATGGTTTCCAGCCATTAACCAAACTGCGTCCCTTGCGGGGACGATGGCGCGCTACGTATTAACGCGCAATCACCCCGAACAGGTCATGCGCGTCGGCGTCCTCGACCGTAACGTCGACGATATCGCCGGCCTTCAGCGTGGCCGGCACGTTGCGCAGATAGACCGCGCCGTCGATCTCGGGCGCATCGGCCTGGCTGCGCCCGGTGGCGCCGATGGCGACGTCCCCCCAATCGTCGGCTTCTGCCTCGCCGACCTCGTCGATGATGACGGGGAGCGTGCGGCCGACCTTGGCCGCGAGCTTGGCGGCGCTGATCCGCTCGGTCACTTCCATGATCCGGGTGTAGCGTTCTTCCTTGACTGCCTCGGGCACCTGGTCGGGCAGGGCATTGGCCGCCGCGCCTTCGACCGGCTCGAACCGGAAAGCGCCGACGCGGTCAAGCTGGGCTTCCTCGAGCCAATCGAGCAGGTAGCGGAAATCCTCCTCGGTCTCGCCCGGGAAGCCGACCACGAAGGATGAGCGGATCGCGATGTCGGGGCAAATTGCGCGCCAGCTCTTGAGGCGCTCGAGCACCTTGGCCTCGTTGGCAGGGCGGCGCATCAGCTTCAAGACCTTGGGCGAGGCGTGCTGGAACGGGATGTCGAGATAGGGCGTCAGCAGCCCCTCGGCCATCAGCGGGATGACCTGATCGACATGCGGATAGGGGTAGACGTAGTGAAGGCGGACCCAGGGCGCGCGGCCTTCCGGCGTGCGCAGGCCGCCCAGCTCGCGCGCCAGATCGGTCATGTGAGCGCGCACATCACGGTCCTTCCACTGGCGGCTCTCGTGGCGGATATCGACCCCGTAGGCGCTGGTGTCCTGGCTGATGATCAGCAGTTCCCTGGTGCCTGCCGCGACCAGCTTTTCTGCCTCGCGCAGGCACGCGTCGATCCGGCGGCTGGCGAGTTTGCCGCGCAGGCTCGGGATGATGCAGAAGGCGCAGGAGTGATTGCAGCCCTCGGAAATCTTGAGGTAGCTGTAATGGCGCGGCGTCAGCTTGATGTCCGCCAAATCGCCCATTTGCGGGATCAGGTCGATGAACGGGCCTTGGCTGGGCGGCGCGTGGGTGTGGACGGCCTCGACCACCTGTTCATACTGGTGCGCGCCGGTGATCGCGAGCACCTGCGGGTGCGCGGATCGGATCGCGTCGGCTTCCTCGCCCATGCAGCCGGTGACGATCACGCGGCCGTTTTCGGCAATCGCCTCACCGATCGCGGCAAGGCTTTCCTCCTTGGCGCTGTCGAGAAACCCGCAGGTATTGACCAGCACCACATCGGCGCCCGCGTAATCCTCGGCAAAGGCATAGCCATCGGCGCGCAGGCGCGTGAGGATCCGTTCGGAATCAACCAGCGCCTTGGGGCAGCCGAGGCTGACCATGCCGATGGTCTTCTGGTCAGGCAGAGTGGTGGGAGCGATGGACATAGCGGCGCGCCCCTACACTGTGTCTGCGCTCCGCGCTAGGATATCCTCGCGCGGGCCGGCTACGGGCTTGACCGCAGGCGGCGGGCCGGCGCATCGTGACCAACATGAGCGCGAAACTGTTTACCGACCATCCGCGCGCCATCGGCGAAACCTATGGCGGGCACGCCCGCACGGCCTTCAGCTTCGGCTGCCGGATGATGCTTGGCGGGCTTGCCTGCATGGTTCACGCCATCCTCCCGGGCCTGTTGGTCAAGACCGCCAGCCGCACCGTCGTGCAGCTCGACGCCGAAATGCGCGGCCGCCAGCCTTTGCCGGAGGACGAGGAATTCACCTACGTGATTTAGCGCAATGCCCCCCTACTCCTCGCGTCCGCTTTGCTCTATAAGCTCTAGGGGCATGCGGAGAGCAAGACGATGAATGACTTTGCCCTATGGCCGGTGCTGGCCGGAGCGGCGGCGTTCTTTGCGGTGGGCGCGCTGTGGTATGGCGTGATCTTTGGCAAGGTGTGGCAGCGCGCGGCAGGGCTTTCCACCACCCAGGTGCGCTCCGGCAATATGGCCGTGATCTTCGGCCTGACCTTCGCTTTCGAGATGCTGGTGGCGATGGTGCTGTGGCACCTCGTTGCGCGCACCGATCCGCCGCAGTTTGTGGTGATGATGATGGCGACCGGCTTTGCGGCGGGCGTGATGATTCCGGCGATCGGGATCAATTACCTCTATCAGCGCAAGCCGCTGGCGCTGTTCGTGATCGATGCCGGACATTTCCTGCTGGGCATGGCGGCGATGGGCGGGGTGTTCGTGTGGTTCCGCGGATGAACGCGGCCTAAAGCGACTAGCGCCCCGCGGTCGGTACGATCTCGACCACCATGTCGCCGGGCTGGAGCATCTGGCACTCGTCCTCCCAGAACCCGATCACGCGGCCACCGCGATAGACGCGCAAGCCCTGACCGCCGCTGGCCAGCGCGCTGAGCGGCTTGCCGCATTCCTCGGCGCGCACCGCCCGCTCGACCAGCTGCACCCGCCCGCCGACGCTGGCGAGATCGGCGAGATAGTCGGCGATATGCGCGCCCTTGACGCTGCCGGCCAGCAGCAGCCCAGTGAAGCGCACCGGGTTGATGACATTGTTCGCGCCTGCCTGCCGCGCCAGCAATTCGTTGTCGTCCGCGCGTACCACCACACTGATCGGCACGTGCGGCGCGAGATGGCGGACGGTGAGCACGATCAGGATCGAGGTATCGTCGCGCCCGGCGCTGACCAGCACGCTCGACGCTTCGGCAATGCGCACCGCCTTCAAGGTCTCGTCGCGGGTGGCATCGCTGGCCATGACGTTGACCCCGAGCTTCTCGGCCTCGGCGAGACGATCCTCGGAGGGATCGATCACCACGATGCTGCGCGGGTCGACCCCGCGTTCGATCAGCTCGCCGACGCTCTGGCCGTTCGAGACGCCATAGCCAAGCACCACCACGTGGCCGGTCAGCTCTTCCTGGATGCGGGCCATGCGAAACTTCTCCCAGCTGCGCTTGATGACGAAATCGTAGGCCGCGCCCACGAAGATGAACAGCACCGCGATCCGCACCGGCGTGACGATCACCGCCTCGATCAGCCGCGCGCGGTCAGAGATCGGGGCGATGTCGCCAAAGCCCGTGGTGGTGATGCTGATCATGGTGAAATAGACCACATCGAGAAAGCTGATGTGATCGTCGTAATTGTCCTTGAGCCCGGCACGGTCCCACCAGTGGATCATCACCACCAGCGCGATAAGCCCGAAGGCCAGTGTCATGCGGATGCCGAGATCGCCCCAGACCGGTATCCGGACTTGCCGCCGCAGCGGCTGAAACTGCTCGGCCAGCAGTGGCTTGCGCTTGAACGGGTTGCGGCTGGTCTTGGGGGCCATCCTGCCGCGTCTTTCCCTCAGCCGCCGAACCGGTCGGCCAGCACGCCGATGGTCGAATAGTGGGTGAGATCGAGTTGCAAGGGGGTCACCGCGACGTAGCCGTCGTCGATCGCTTCGAGATCGGTGCCGTGATCGAGCGTGTGTTCGATCGCGTGCAGGCCGAACCAGAAATAGCGATAGCCGCGCGGATCGCGGCCTTCGACGATGCTGCCCCGCGAATAGTCGTGGAAGCCCTGCCGCACGACGCGGATGCCTCTGACCGCCTTGGGTACAAGCGCGGGAAAGTTGACGTTGATCAGCGTGCGCTCGGCCATCGGCGCGTCGATCAGGGGGCTGAGCACCTTCGGCCCCCATTCGCGCGCCGCGCCGAAGGGCACATCATCGCCCATGCCTTCGCGGGCATAGACCTGGCTGAAGGCGATCGAGCGGATGCCTGCCAGCGCGCCCTCGATCGCGGCCGAGACGGTGCCCGAATAGGTGACATCATCGCCAAGGTTGGCCCCGCGGTTGACCCCCGAGAGGATCAGATCAGGCGCATCGGGCATGACCGTGCGCAGCGCCATCATCACCGAATCGGTCGGCGTTCCGGTGACAGCAAAGCGCCGCTCGCCGAGCTTTTGCAGGCGCACGGGGCGCGTCAGGGTGAGCGAGTGGCCCGCGCCCGACTGCTCCTCGGACGGCGCGCAGATCCAGATATCGTCGGAGAACTGCAGCGCGATCTCCTCCAGCACCGCCAATCCGGGGGCGTGAATGCCGTCGTCATTGGTAAGGAGGATGCGCATCAGGTGACCGGCTCCAGCCTCGTGACGCCGCCCATGTAAGGCAGCAATGCGTCCGGCACGGTGACTGAGCCGTCGGCGTTCTGGTAATTCTCGATCACCGCCACCAGCGTACGCCCGACCGCGAGGCCCGAGCCGTTGAGGGTGTGGACGAATTGGGTGGTCTTCTGCTCGCCCCCAGTCTCTTTGGCGACGCGGTAACGCGTGTTCATGCGGCGGGCCTGAAAGTCGCCGGTGTTCGAGCAGGACGAGATTTCGCGGTAGGCGCCTTGCCCCGGCAGCCACACCTCAAGGTCGTAAGTCTTGCGCGCGCCAAAGCCCATGTCGCCGGTGCACAGCAACAGCTTGCGATAGGGCAGGTTCAGGCGTTCGAGGATGGTCTCTGCGGCGCGGACCATGCGCTGGTGTTCGGCCTCGCTATCTTCGGGGCGCACAATGCTGACCAGTTCGCACTTTTCGAACTGGTGCTGGCGGATGAACCCGCGCGTATCGCGTCCCGCCGCGCCCGCTTCCGATCGGAAGCACAGGGTCAGCGCGGTGAGGCGCATGGGCAGCGCGCTCTCGTCGAGCAATTCGCCCATGACGCTGGCGGTGAGGCTGACTTCGCTGGTGGGGATGAGCCAGCGCCCGTTGGTGGTGCAGAAGCTGTCTTCGGCAAACTTGGGCAGCTTGTCGGTGCCATACATGGCATCGTCGCCGACCAGCACCGGCGGGTTGCATTCCTCGTAGCCATGTTCGCGGGTCTGGACGTCGAGCATGAACTGGCCGAGCGCCCGGTGCAGCCGCGCCGTGTCGCCGCGCAGGAAGGTGAAGCGTGCGCCTGAGAGCCGCACGCCGGTTTCGAAATCCATGCCGAGGGCAGGCGCAATGTCGGCGTGTTCCTTGGCGGTAAAGTCGAACTCCCGCGGGGTGCCCCAGCGGCTTAACTCGACATTCTCCTCCTCGCCTGCGCCATGCGGCACATCGGCGGCGGGCAGGTTTGGGATGATCTCGAGCGCTGCCTTGAGCTTCGCTGCCAGCGCGTCTGCGTCGCCTTCGAGCGCAGGCATTGCGTCCTTGAGTGCGGCAACCTCGGCCTTGAGCGCCTCGGCAGCGTCCTTGTCGCCCTTGGCCATCGCCGCGCCGATCAGCTTGCTCGCCTCGTTACGGCGGCTCTGCGCGACCTGCACCTGCGTGGTGAGCGCGCGGCGTTCCTCGTCGAGTGCGATCAGCCCGGCGCCCAGCGGTTCAAGCCCGCGCCGTGCCAGAGCTGCATCAAAGCTTTCAGGATTCTCTCGGATCAGGCGGATGTCGTGCATGGCCCGCGTCTATGCCTGTTCGCGCCGTCCAAGGGAAGGGGGGAAGGGGGCGGCGGTGGGTTTCTGAGAGGCCGCCGCCCCCTTCGGAGAGGCGCTTTAGAAATTGACCTGTGCGGTCACGAACACGCGGCGCGGATCGCCGTAGAAGCCGGTCAGCGTGCCTTCGCGGCCCAGCGTCGGGACAAACGGTGCGCCGTTCACGCCGCCCGCCACGAAGTTGTAGCCGGCAACCACATACTCCTTGTCGAACAGGTTCTTGCCGTGGACCCCGATCGAGAACAGCCCGCTGTCGACCGTGTAGACCACGCTCGCATCGACTAGCACGAAGCCATCCTGATCGAGGAACGGGTTGGGCACTTCAAACTGGCTCGCGTCCGACCGGAGCGAGGCAAGCCCGATGAAGTCGGTCATCCCGCCCGCCATCGGCAGGCCGAAGTTGAAGCCCATATGCGCGGTGATCTCGGGCGTGTTCTGGAACACGCGCTGGTCGGCCACGTCATTACCGAAAGCATCGATGAAGGTGTTGTACTTGGCATCGAGCACGCCCAGCGACCAGTTGATGCTGAAGCGACTGCCGTCGCCGGCAAAGTCCTTGCCGACCAGCGCATTGCCTTCAAACTCGATCCCGTTGACGTCGGCCTCGCCGGCGTTCGAGGTGATGCCGATGAAGGTCTCGTTGATGCCGTCACCATTGGCATCGAAGCCGACCGAGCCGGGGATCTGCACATCGGTGTACTGCGCGATGAAGCCGGCAAGGCTGATGTTCACGCGGTTATCGAGCAGCGAGGCCTTCCAGCCGAGTTCAAAGCTGTCGACCGTTTCGGGGTCGAACGACATGAAGTCATAGACTTCGTCCGCGGTGCAGGCGCCGCCGCGCGGGTTGCGGCATGCGGTTGTCTGGCCGCGCGGATCGAACCCGCCGCCCTTGAAGCCCTGCGAATAGGTGAAATAGACATTGTGATCGGCATTCGGCTGCCAGCTGATCGAGGCGCGCGGGTTGAAGTCCTCGAAGGTCGCGCTGCCGTTGAAGTTGCTGGTGACCGCGATCGGCGCGCCGGTCCCGCCGAACAGGTTGGAGAACCCGCCGAGGAAGGTTGTGCGCAGCACCTGGCTGGTGCGCTTGTCATTGGTGTAGCGCCCACCCACGGAAACGCTGAGCGTGTCGGTGAGATCATAGGTGAAATCGCCGAACACCGACCAGGTCTTGGTCTCGACGTCGCCCAGCGTCTGCGCGGTAAGTCCGTTCAGCGTCGTGAACAGCGCCACGTCAAAGGCGGTGAAGGCGCTTGCGTCGAGATAGTAGAAGCCCAGCACGCCCGAGAGATTGTCGCTCTCGTAAAGCAGCTGGAATTCCTGGCTGAGCTGGTCGTTCTCGTAGATCGCCGGCACATCGACATCGACCGCAGGAAGGCTGTCGAAGTCGATCGGGGTGGTTGAGGCATCCTCGCGGTAGCCGGTGATCGACTTGATCGTCACCGTGTCGCTGAGCTCAAGCGCCATGGTGAGCGCGCCGCCATAGGCTTCGACTTCCTGGTCGACGATGTCGAGGCCCGCACGGGTGTCGTACACATCATCGAGCACCGGCGCGCCGCTGCGCAGGCCGGAGATGAAGCGGTGGCCTTGGCGGGCTTCGGAATTGTCTTTGACGTAGTCGCCCGAAAGCCGGGCCGAGAAGCCGCCGCTTTCGAATTCGATCGTGCCGCGCGCGGCCCACACGTCCTTGTTGTAGTTCTCGGAGCCAAGCGTGAGGTTGTCGCCAAAGCCCCCGCGCGAAAGCCGCGCCCCGCTCGCGCCGATCTTGAGATTATTGCCAATCGGGGTCGAGGCACTGACGATCAGATCGGCCTGATCATAGGAACCATAGGTGCCGCGCACCATCACGCTGGTGTCGTCGGGCAGGGCGGCGGTGACATACTTGATCGCGCCGCCGATGGTGTTGCGACCGTAAAGCGTGCCCTGCGGCCCGCGCAGCACTTCGATCCGCTCGACATTGTAGATGTCGAGCACCGCGGCCTGCGGGCGGTTGAGATAGACGTCGTCGATATAGAGACCCACGCCCGCCTCGAAGCCCGCGACCGGATCCTGCTGGCCGACGCCGCGGATAAAGGCGGTGAGCGTGGTGTTGGTGCCGCGGCTCACTTCGAGCGTGAGGTTGGGCACCTGCTGGGCGATCTGGGTGAGATCCTGGATGCCCTGCTGGGTCAGGCTTTCGCCCGAAAGTGCAGTAACCGAGAGCGGAACATCGATCAGGCGTTCCTCGCGGCGGCGCGCGGTGAC
>Ga0315899_10004856_pt1 | contig 14510 bp, 14 predicted proteins | sample LakEriMetagenome_2_FD_203518 | JGI IMG/M metagenome (GOLD analysis project Ga0315899, IMG submission 203518) | Freshwater fungal communities from buoy surface, Lake Erie, Ohio, United States - Buoy 4 MA112 | ecosystem: Environmental > Aquatic > Freshwater > Lake | place: USA: Lake Erie, Ohio... | reverse complement strand
TTGAAACCTCGAAAGGGTTTATCGGCTGCAACAAACTGGGCGTGGTGGTTGCCGGTCATTCCGGGCAACTGGCCGAAATGGCGGGCTTCCGTCTGCCGATTGAAGCGGTCGCGCTGCAAGCGCTGGTGAGTGAGCCGATCAAGCCTTGCATGGATGTGGTCGTCATGGCCAACACCGTGCACGGCTATATGTCGCAATCTGACAAGGGCGAGATGGTCATCGGCGGCGGCACCGATGGGTTCAACAACTTTACCCAGCGCGGCAGCTTCCACCACATCGAAGAGACGCTGCGCGCTTTGGTCGAAACCTTCCCGATGATTTCACGGCTGAAAATGCTGCGTCAGTGGGGCGGGATCGTGGACATGACGGGCGACCGCTCGCCCATCATCTCGAAAACCCCGCTGGGCAATTGCTTCTTCAACTGCGGTTGGGGTACGGGCGGCTTCAAGGCCATTCCCGGCTCGGGCTGGGCGATGGCGGAACTTATGGCCAAGGGCGAACCCGGCCCGCTGGCCGAGGAATTCTCAATGTGGCGTTTCAAGGAAGGCAAGTTCATCGACGAGTCGGTGGCTGCCGGGGTGGCGCATTGATGGCTGGGAACACTGAATTCAAGGGAGAGATCAAATGCTGATCCTCGAATGCCCCTACTGCGGCGTGAAGGCCGAGGAAACCGAGCTTTCCCCCGGCTATGAGGCGCATCTGAAGCGCTATGGCCCGGGATCGACCCCGGAAGAGTTCGAAGCCTATATGTTCGCCCGCAAAAACCCCAAGGGTGTGCATTTCGAACGTTGGCGTCATGTTTACGGCTGCGGCAAGTGGTTCTTGGCCGCGCGCTGCACCGCCACCTTGGAAGTGTTCGGCACATACCCCGCCCAATCTTCCGCCCCGCCTGCCGATCTGCAGGCCAAGATCAAGGCCAAGCGGCCCAACTGGGAGGGCTACAAGTGAGCACCCGTCTGTCCAAGGGCGGTCGTCTGATCGACCGCGCCCGTCCCGCCCATTTCACCTTCAACGGCAAGCGCATGTCGGGCTTTGCCGGCGACACGCTGGCGGCCTCGCTTCTGGCCAATGACCAGATGCTGGTGGGTCGGTCGTTCAAATACCACCGTCCGCGCGGCATTGTTGCCAGCGGTGCCGAAGAGCCGAACGCGATTGTCAACATGGGCGAGGGCGGGCGGTTTGAACCCAACCAGCGCACCACCATGACCGAGCTGTTCGATGGGTTGACCTGCACAAGCCAGAACCACTTTCCCAGCTTGGAATTCGATGTTGGCGTTGTGAATAACTATGCCGCGCGTTTCCTGCCGGCGGGCTTTTATTACAAGACCTTCATCCACCCGCGCTTTGCATGGAAACATGTGTTCGAACCGATCATCCGCCGCTCGGCTGGCCTCGGCAAAGCCCCGGTTGGTCAGGACGCGGATCACTATGAGCAGGCTTATGCTTTTTGCGATCTGTTGATCGTGGGCGGCGGTATTGCAGGTCTGCAGGCCGCGCTGATCGCCGGGCAGGCGGGTCACCGCGTCATCTTGATGGAGCAGACCGCCCATTGGGGTGGCCGCGCGCCGGTGGATGGCGATGTGATTGACGGGGCATCGGCAGATGAATGGGTGAAGAACGCCGTTCAAGCCCTTGAAAAAATGGCGAATGTCACGCTGCGTCTGCGCTGCATGGCGGCGGGCGTTTATGACCATGGCTATGTGCTGGCCGATGAAAAAGTGGCCGACCATACCCCCGGCGACGGGCGGCCAAAGCATCGGCTGTGGCGCATCCGGGCGGGCAAGATCGTCACCGCGACCGGCGCGATCGAGCGTCCGTTGTCCTTTGCGGGCAATGACATTCCCGGTGTGATGCTGGCCTCGGCCGTGCGCGATTATGTGGTGAACTTTGCTGTGTCCCCGGGCGACCGCACGGTGATTGCCACCAACAATGATGACGGCTACCGCACCGCGATTGCCTTGAAAGAGGCGGGGCTGGAAGTGCCTTTGGTCGTCGATGCGCGCAGCACTGTGACGGGCGATCTGCCCGCCAAGGCCAAGGCGATGGGCATCCGTGTTGAAGCGGGCCGTGCGATTGTGAAGGTCAAGGGCGGCAAGCGGGTGACTGGCGTTTCCATCGGCCTTCAGGCTGGTGAAGGCGCTGTTCTGGAAGAGGTGGCCTGCGATGTCGTCGCCATGTCGGGCGGCTGGTCGCCGGTGGTGCACCTGTGGAGCCATTGCGGCGGCAAGCTGACGTGGGACGATGCGCAGGCGCATTTCCGTCCCGACGCCACTCGCCCGCCGACAAGTCACGACGGGTCTGCCATGGTGATGGCGATTGGTTCGGCTAATGGTCACCTGTCCGCCGCGGGCACTTTGGCTGATGTCGCCGCTCAGATGGTCGGCAAGGCATCGACCGCCGCTGCCGTGACAGAGGCCCCGATGGAGGCCGTCTGGATCATGCCGCAGGGCGCAGGCATTCAGCTGAAGTCGAAGATGTGGCTGGATTACCAAAACGACGTGAAGGTGTCGGACGTCCAACTGGCCGCCCGCGAGGGCTATACCAGTGTCGAACACACCAAGCGTTACACCACGCTGGGCATGGCGACTGATCAGGGCAAGCTGTCGAACATCAACGGTCTGGCCGTTCTGGCCGGGGCCTTGAACGACAAGATCCCGAATGTCGGCACCACCACCTTCCGCCCGCCCTATACGCCCGTGACCTTGGGCGCGCTTGCAGGCGAAAGCCGGGGGGATATCTTCCAGCCCCTGCGGATGAGCCCGATCCACCGCTGGCACGAATCCAACGGCGCCTATATGGAGCCGGTCGGCCTGTGGCGCCGCGCCTATTGCTATCCGCGCGGCGCTGAGTCCCACGAACAGGCAGTGCACCGCGAAATCCTGAATGCCCGCGAAAATGTGGGCATGCTGGATGCCTCCACCCTTGGCAAGATCATCGTTAAGGGGCCGGATGCGGGCAAGTTCCTGGACATGCTTTACACGAACGTCATGTCGAACCTTGGCATCGGCAAGTGCCGTTATGGTCTGATGTGTAACGAGCAGGGCTTCTTGTCGGATGACGGCGTGGTGATCCGACTGTCCGAGGACAGCTGGCTGTGTCACACCACCACCGGCGGGGCAGACCGCATCCATGCGTGGATGGAGGACTGGCTGCAGTGCGAATGGTGGGATTGGCAGGTTTATGCCACCAACGTCACCGAGGAATACTCCCAGATCGCCGTCGCCGGCCCCAAGGCCCGCAAGGTTCTGGAAAAGCTGGGCGGGATGGATGTTTCCAAGGAAGCGCTGCCCTTCATGACCTTTGCCGATGGCACGCTGGGCGGTTTGCCGGTGCGAGTGCATCGCATCTCGTTCTCGGGCGAGTTGTCCTATGAAATCGCCACCCCGGCGGGCCATGGTCTGGCACTTTGGGAGGCGCTGATGGCGGCCGGGGCCGAGTTTGGCGTCATGCCTTACGGCACCGAAGCCATGCACATCATGCGGGCCGAGAAGGGCTTTATCATGATCGGTGATGAAACCGACGGCACGGTGATCCCGCAAGACCTGAACCTTGGCTGGGCGATCTCGAAGAAGAAGGCGGATTATCTGGGCAAGCGGGGGCAGGAGCGCACCTATTTGGCCAGCCCGGACCGCTGGAAACTGGCGGGTTTTGAGGCGCTGGATGGCTCGGTCATTCCCGATGGCAGCTATATCATCGCCGATGGCTTCAACGGCAACGGCCAGCGCAACACCCAAGGCCGCGTGACGTCGACCTATTACAGCCCGACCTTGAAAAAGGGCATTGCCATGGGTCTGGTCAAAGGCGGCATGGACCGGCTGGGCGATGTGGTGGAGTTCAACACGCTGACCACCGCCACGGTGAAGGCGCGGGTCGTTGACCCGGTGTTCTATGACAAGGACGGGGAGAAGGGCAATGCGTGATCCGGTTGCACCCTTGGGCAATGCCCGTTTTGACGGCTTTTGCCAAATCCGCGAAATCGGCCCCTTGGGCATGATCTCGTTGCGTGCCAAATCCGATGTGAAGTCCTTGGCCAAGGCGATCAAGGCGGCGGTGGGTACCAAGGTGCCCGCAGCGCGCCGGATCGAAATGGCCGGAGATCGCGGCTGCGGCTGGATGAGCCCGGACGAATATCTCTTGATCCTGCCCTATGGCGAAACCGGGGCTGCGATGGCCGCCATTGCCAAGGCGATGGGCGACGATCACCATCTGGCCGCCGTGGTATCGGATGCCCGTGCGGTGTTCCGGGTGGAAGGCGCCAAGGCCGATCAGGTTTTGGCCAAACTTTCCCCGGTGGACTTTGCCAAGCTGGAGCCGAATGAGCTGCGTCGCACCCGTGCGGCCCAGGTGGCCGCCGCGATGTGGCGCGACGAGGCGGGCTATACCGTGGTCTGCTTCCGGTCGGTTGCGGCCTATATGATGGGGCTTTTGTCCCATTCGGCCGCGCCGGGCAGCGAACTGGCGTAACTGGCTTAGATTTCAGGAAACGGGGCTGGCTGTTTGGCTGGCCCCTTTTTCATGTCAGGGCTTCAGAAGCCTTGAAAACAAAGTGTCAAGAAAGGCCCCAGCCTCGGCAAAGGGATCATGCCCGGTGCCTAGCACTGCACGCACCTGCACGTCAAAATCGGCGTAATGCTGGGTCAGCGCCCAGATTGAAAAGATCAGATGATAGGGGTCCAGCCGCGCGATGCGGCCCTGATCCATCCAGCCGCCCAGAACAGCCGCCTTTTCATCGACAAGCCGTTTCAGATCGCCCTCGATCGCTTCCATGATCCGGGGCGCGCCTTGCAGGATTTCATTGGCGAAAAGGCGGCTTTCGCGGGGATAGTCGCGCGACAGATCGAGCTTGGACCGCACATAGCCCATAATTTCGGCCAAAGGCTCGCCCTCGGGGTTCAGCGCGCGCAAGGGGTCCAGCCACGTGTGCAAAAGGCGGTTGAGAAGGGCGGTGTGCACCGCCTCTTTCGAGGGGAAGTAATACAAGAGATTGGGCTTTGACAGGCCCGCCATCTCGGCAATCTGGTCCAGCGTGGCCCCGCGATAGCCGTGGACGGAAAACACATCCAAAGCCGCCTCCAGAATGGCGGAGGAGTTCTTTTCCTGAATGCGGGTGCGGGGCTTGGTCATAAGGGGGCTGGTCTGTCACGCGTCTGGGGGCAAAGGATGCTGGAAAAATAGGCGGAATGCAAACACTTGGCCAGATTAGGGTCAAAGACCAAGGGAGCATTGGCCGGGCGCTAAAGACCCGCCTTCAACTGCCGTAGGCCCGCAACGGCCAGATTGTGATCGTCCACCTGCGCAAGGCCCGAGACGGTCACCACCGCCACCACGCCGGCACCTTCAACCCGGATCGGCACCGCGCCGCCCTGTTCGGCATATTCTTCGACCGGCAGACCGAACTTGGCCAGCGACTCGCCCTTGGCACGGGTGCGCACGCCCACGGCCAATGACGCCTCTTTGAACAAAAGCGCCGTGGCCGATTTGCGCTGAATCCAGCGGTCGTTGATCGGGCCTGATCCCGGCAAGGCCGCGTGAAAAAGCGTCCGGTCGGGCGTGCGGATGTTTATGACGATGGTCAGGCCACGGCCAAGCTCGGTCAGGATCTGTCCCAGCGCCAGCGCCTCGGGTTCGGCAAAGCGGGGCAGGGTCAGGCTTGCGGCTTCGACTTGCAGGGTCTCGGAGGAGGGGAAATCGGGGGTCATGTGCACCACAAAGGGTTAAGGGTGGGGTCAGATGGCGCCAATGCCGCGCAGGATCATGGTTTTTACGCTGTCTTTGGCTGCGCGCCATTGGGCTTCGGTCAAGGGCTTGCCGCCGTTCAAGGTCTCAATCTGGTGGCCGAAGTCGGCGTAATGCTGGGTGGTGGCCCAAAGCATGTACAAAAGGTGCTCGGGGTCCACCGGGGCCATCTTGCCCTCATCAATCCAGCGCTGGATGAGAGTTGCGCGGCCAGTGGTCCAATCGCGCAGCGTGGTTTCCAAATAGTCCTGAATGACCGGTGCGCCGTGCATCACTTCAGACGCCCAGACCTTGGAGCCATCGGGATGGCGGCGCGAGATTTCCATCTTGGCGTCGATGTAGGCGCCAATGCCTTCCACCGGGCCGGGAGCACGGTCCATGCTTCCTGCGGCCTGCAGCCAGATTTCGAAGATGTTCTGCACGACCTGGCGATAAAGCGCCTCTTTGGTGGGGAAGTAGTAATGCAGATTGGCTTTGGGCAGGCCCGCCATATCGGCGATCAGCTGCATCGTGGCCCCACCAAAACCCGCCTCGGCAAAAACTTTCTCGGCCGCCTGCAGAATGAGCGTTTCATTCTGCTGGCGGATCTCGATCCGGCGAAGAGGGCGGGCGGTGTCAGACATGGTTCAGATTTTCGTTGACCGTTTGGTCAGGGTGTGGTGCGTTTCATCTTGACCATACGGTCAGGAAAAGATTCGCTGCAAGGGGCATCAAGACTCCGGCAGCTCGGGGAGAAAACGAATGGCCGCACCGGGCGAGAACATCCGCATCAATTCTGCGCGTCTTTGGGACAGCCTTGAGGAGATGGCACTGATTGGGCCGGGGGTGGCCGGGGGCTGCAACCGCCAGACCCTAACCGACGCCGATGGCGAGGGTCGCCATTTGTTTCAGCGTTGGTGCGAAGCGGCGGGCATGACCATGGGCGTGGACACGATGGGCAATATGTTTGCCACGCGCCCCGGAACGGACCCTGCGGCGCTGCCGGTCTATATGGGCAGCCATCTGGATACCCAGCCGACGGGCGGGAAATATGACGGGGTGCTTGGGGTTCTGGGGGCCTTGGAAGTGGTGCGGTCGATGAATGACCTTGGCATCAAGACCAAGCATCCGGTGGTGGTGACCAACTGGACCAACGAAGAAGGCGCGCGCTTTGCGCCGGCCATGCTGGCTTCGGGCGTATTCGCTGGGATCCATACCGAAGATTATGCCAAGGGCCGTCGCGATATGGACGGCAAGCTCTTTGGCGAGGAATTGAAGCGCATTGGCTGGGAGGGGACCGAAAAGGTTGGCGCCCGCAAGATGCATGCGATGCTGGAATTGCACATCGAACAGGGTCCGATTTTGGAGGCCGAGGGCAAGGATATTGGTGTCGTCACCCACGGGCAGGGTCTGTGGTGGCTGGAAATCACTCTGACCGGCAAGGACGCGCACACGGGGTCGACCCCGATGCGGATGCGGGTCAATGCTGGCCTCGGCATGGCGCGGATCACCGAGCGTGTGCATCAGATTGCCATGAGCCATCAGCCCAATGCGGTGGGCGCGGTGGGGCAGGTCAAGGTGTTTCCGAACTCGCGCAATGTGATCCCGGGCAAGGTGGTGTTCACTGTGGACATTCGCAGCCCCGAACAGGCCAAACTGGATACGATGAAGGCCGAGGTGATGCGGGCCGCTCATGCCGTTGCCGCTGAACTGGGCCTTGGCTGCGCCATCGAAGAGGTTGGGCATTTTGACCCGGTCACCTTTGATGCGGGTCTGGTGAAGGTCGTCCGGCAATCAGCTGAAAACCTTGGACTTTCGCACATGGATATCGTGTCGGGTGCGGGCCATGATGCCTGCTGGGTCAACCGAGTTGCGCCGACCGTGATGATCATGTGCCCTTGTGTGGACGGGCTGAGCCATAACGAGGCGGAAAACATCAGCCCCGAATGGGCGGCGGCGGGGACCGATGTGCTGTTGCACGCGGTGCTTGACGTGGCCGAAGTGGTCAGCTGAGCCGAAACAGGAGCGCTGCCGATGTCGATGACCCTGCCCACGGATCCGGCGCTGCCCTTGGCGGGCTGCGTTCGCGACGTGGTCGGGGCGTTGCTCGTGCCGCCAGCGGGACCGGAACGGCCGCAGCCTTGTGGGGTGTTCGACGGCGCGGTTCCGGTGCCCGAAAGCCTGTGCTTTGGCGGCGATGCGCAGCATCCGATCAACAGCTTTCCGGCACCGCGCCCAGCCGAGCAGCATCTGCCGGGGACGCACCTCTTCGGTGGCATCCTCTCAGGGCATTTCGGGCATATGCTGGTCGAGGGCACGGGACGGCTTTGGGTGCTGCACGGGCGTACAGATGTTGCAGGCGTGTTGTTTTTCGCCCGACCCTTCGACAAGGCCCGGCAATGCGGCAAGATGTTCGCGCAGATGGCGGCCATATTGCGCTTGCCGCCTGTGACGGTGCTGGAAGCGCCGGTGACAGTGGACCGCTTGATCTTGGCTGAGCAGGGCCTTGGCTCGGGGGCCCTGTTGAACGGGCGGCCCGAGGCGCGGGCGTTCTTGCGCGACCGGATGGCGCAAGTGGCCCCCGAAGGTGCGGGGCGCAAGTTTTACATCACCCGGAGCGGCCAACCGGCGCGTCGTGGCATGATCGTGGGGGAGGCCTCGCTTGAGGCGTTGTTCGCTGCCGAAGGCTATGAGGTGATCCGCCCCGAAGATCACAAACTCGCCCGCCAAGTGGCGATGTTTCGCGCGGCGAGCCATGTGGTGGGGACCGAAGGCTCTCCGTTCCATCTTTTGGCGATGGCGGGCCAAGCGGGCTGCAAGGTGGCGGTGATCCAGCGCCGCCGCTCGCCGACCTTTGCGCAGATTTGTCAGCATCTTGAAACCTTTATCAGCGGCACAGTCACGCGAATTGATGCGGTGGCCAGCATTCATGCGCCGAAGAAAGCCCGCAATCCGAACCTGATTTACCTAGAGCCCTCGCGCCCCGCCATGTGGGCCGCGCTGCATGAGGCGGGTTTTGTCGGGGGCGCGCCGTGGGAGGAAATGACAGCCGAGGCGCGCAAAGCCGCGCTTGGCTGGCTTGAAGCTGAGACCGAACAACGCCTGCGGCCCGTGGCAGTGGAAGACCTGCCCGAGGACGACGGGGATGAGGAAAAAGACGCCGCCTGAGGCGCGCGAGACAAGGGAGACTGCGATGTCCAGCACGGTTATCAAGAACGGCACTGTCGTGACGGCCGATCTTTCTTATGAGGCGGATGTAAAGATCGAAGGCGGTGTGATCACCGAAATCGGCAAGGGTCTGAAGGGCGACAAGGTGCTGGATGCCACCGGTTGCTATGTGATGCCGGGCGGGATCGATCCGCATACGCATCTGGAGATGCCCTTCATGGGCACCTATTCCTCCGACGATTTCGAATCCGGCACGCGGGCGGCCATGTCGGGCGGCACCACGATGGTGGTGGATTTCGTGCTGCCGGGGCAGGGTCAGGGGCTGATGGATGCAGCCCAGATGTGGCACAACAAATCGGGCCGCGCGCATTGCGATTACTCGTATCATATGGCCGTGACTTGGTGGGGCCAGAAGGTGTGGGAGGATATGGAGGACGCGGTCAAGGCGGGCATGACCTCGTTCAAGCATTTCATGGCCTATAAGGGCGCGTTGATGGTCAACGATGATGAAATGTATCAATCCTTCAAGCGGGTTGGCGACCTTGGCGGTCTGGCCATGGTCCATGCCGAGAATGGCGATGTGGTCGCCGAACTGACCGCAAAGCTGATTGCCGAGGGCAACACCGGCCCCGAAGGCCATGCCTATTCGCGCCCGCCCCAAGTGGAGGGCGAGGCCACCAACCGCGCGATCATGATCGCCGATATGGCCGGCGTGCCGCTTTATGTGGTGCATACCAGCTGTGAAGAGGCGCATGAGGCCATTCGCCGGGCGCGTCAGCAGGGCAAGCGGGTTTGGGGCGAGCCTTTGATCCAGCACCTGACCTTGGACGAATCCGAGTATTTCCACCCCGATTGGGACCATGCCGCACGGCGCGTGATGTCGCCACCCTTCCGCAACAAGCAGCATCAAGACAGCCTTTGGGCGGGCTTGCAGTCGGGGTCGTTGTCAGTGGTGGCCACCGATCACTGCGCCTTCACCACTGAGCAAAAGCGGTTCGGGTTGAAGTCCTTCGCCCAGATCCCGAACGGGACGGGCGGGCTTGAGGACCGGATGCCGATGTTGTGGACGCATGGGGTGAATACCGGGCGTCTGACGCCGAATGAATTTGTGGCGGTCACGTCAACAAACATCGCTAAGATCTTGAATTGCTATCCGAAAAAGGGTGCAGTTCTGGTCGGCGCAGATGCCGATCTGGTGGTGTGGGACCCGAAAAAGGAAAAGACCATCACGGCGAGCGCCCAGCAATCGGCGATCGATTACAACGTGTTTGAAGGCCAGAAGGTCACCGGCCTGCCGCGCTTTACCCTGAGCCGGGGTCGGGTGGGCATTGACGATGGCAAGGTGGTTCCGAAGGAGGGCCATGGCCAGTTCGTCGCGCGCGCGCCGCGTCCGGCGGTGAACCGCGCCCTGAGCCAGTGGAAAGACCTGACGGCACCGCGCCCTGTGACGCGGTCGGGCATGTCGGCCACGGGGGTGTGATGGCGGCTCTGTGCGACAGCTTGGGCCTTCATGGGCAAAGGACGGGAAAGGCGGGCTCAGGGCTCTCCCTGTTCGCTTTCCTCGTCGTCGTGCGGCAGTGGTGTGAAGGCATAGGCGATCTCAGGCGCGCCGAAATAGCTTTCTTCAAGGTCTTCGGGGCCGGGGGCGAAAGCAAGCGTGGTGGGGGCAAGCGGGATCAGCATGGCGGTCCTCCTGTTTGCGACGAGATGGGAATAGGGGCGAGCGGGTGCAAGGATGGCACCGCTGGCCAACGAAAATGTGAAGGATCAGGTGCGTGATGGACAGGCAGACACAGGGCACAGCCCAAGCTGGACCGGTGATCGAGGCGAAAGACCTCAATTTGGTGTTTCACACCAATGACGGCCCAGTGCATGCGCTGAAGGACGTGAACCTGACCATCAACAAGGGGGATTTTGTCAGCTTCATTGGCCCGTCGGGCTGTGGCAAGACCACCTTTCTGCGCGCCGTCGCCGCCCTTGAACATCCGACCGGCGGCACGCTGACGGTGAACGGGATGACCCCGGATGAGGCGCGGCAGAAGCGCGCCTATGGCTATGTGTTTCAGGCGGCCGGGCTTTATCCGTGGCGCACGATTGCCGGCAATATCCGGCTGCCGCTTGAGATCATGGGCTTTGACCGCGCCGAGCAAGAGGCGCGGGTGGCGCGGGTGTTGGAATTGGTGGAGCTTACGGGCTTTGGCAAGAAATTCCCTTGGCAGTTGTCGGGTGGCATGCAGCAACGCGCCTCGATTGCCCGGGCTTTGGCCTTTGATGCCGATATCTTGCTGATGGATGAACCCTTCGGGGCCTTGGACGAGATTGTGCGGGATCGGTTGAACGAAGAGGTGCTGAAGCTTTGGGCGCGCACCGGCAAGACGATTGGGTTTGTGACCCATTCGATCCCCGAGGCGGTGTATCTGTCGACCAAGATCGTGGTGATGAGCCCGCGTCCGGGCCGGATCACCGATGTGATCGACAGCCCCTTGCCGAAAGAACGCCCCTTGGACATCCGCGACAGCAAGGAATTCATCGAGATCGCCCACCGTGTGCGTGAAGGTTTGCGGGCGGGGCATTCCGATGAGTGAGATTTTGGCCCTGACCACCCGCGCCGGGGGGCTGTCTGCCCCCCACGGCCTTCGGCCTCCCCCCGAGAGTATTTTGGCCAAGATGAAAGGGGCAGTCAGATGAGTGCGACCTATGGTTGGCTGCTTGCCGCGACCCTTGTGTTCATGGCGGCGAATTCCGGGCTAAAGATCTATGCCGGGGGTGCGGCGGTGTGGGTGCTGATCGGGGCATTGGTTCTGTTTTGCATCGGCAATACGCTGATGTTGCAGGTGATGCGCGGCGAGGGGCTGGGGGTGGCGATTGTACTCTCGTCGATCTTCCAGATGGTGGCGATCACGCTTTTGGCGACTGTCGCCTTTGGTGAGCGGCTGGCGCCTTTGCAATGGGCGGGTCTTGCCTTGGGGATCGTGGCGGTGGCGATGATCGCTTGGCCGAAGGGGGCAGGGGCATGAGACATGTTGTTCCGGTGCTGACGGTTGTTTTGGCCATTGTGGTGATCTGGTATGCGGCAGCCGTCGGGTTGAACCGCGCGTGGATCTACGATCAGGCCGCGCGGGCCGGGGTGGAGCCCGCGACCGGCATGGCGCTGGTTGTCGAGACGTGGAACCAAGAGCGGCCGGTTTTGCCCGCGCCGCATCAGGTGGTGTCGGAATTGGTCAAGTCTACTTTTGGCATGGCGCCGACGTCGAAGCGGTCTTTGGTCTACCACGGCTGGATCACGCTCTCGGCGACGCTTTTGGGCTTTGCTATGGGCACGGCCATGGGCATTTTGCTGGCCGTCGGCATCATCCACAATCGGGCGATGGATATGAGCGTGATGCCTTGGGCGATTGCGAGCCAGACGATCCCGATTTTGGCGATTGCGCCGATGATCATCGTGGTTTTGAACTCGGTGGGCCTGCAGGGGCTGGTGCCAAAGGCGATCATTTCGGCTTATCTGTCGTTCTTCCCTGTGGTGGTGGGGATGGTGAAGGGCTTGCGGAGCCCCGATCAGATGCAGTTGGACCTGTTGCAGACCTATTTTGCCAGCCGGTCTGAAGTGTTCTGGAAGCTGCGCCTGCCCTCGTCGATGCCTTATCTCTTCACCAGCTTGAAGGTGGGTATGGCGGCCAGTTTGGTAGGCGCGATCGTGGGTGAGTTGCCGACGGGCGCGGTGGCGGGCCTTGGGGCGCGGCTGTTGTCGGGCAGTTACTATGGCCAGACAGTACAAATCTGGGCCGCATTGTTTGCGGCGGCCGTGGTCGCGGCAGGCATGGTCATGCTGATCGGCATGGTGGAGCGGGGCACCTTAAAACGCATGGGGATGGCGCGATGAGCTGGGTTCTGGTGGCCTTGGGCGCTTGGGCGCTTGGCTGGTGGGTGAACAGCCGCCTTGCAGCCTCGCCCTTGGCGCGGACACAAGGCGGCAAGCTGGCGGTGCCTGTGATTTTCGGCCTGACCATCTTGATCCTGTGGGAAGGGTTGGTGCGGGGGCTGAATGTCTCGCCCGTGATCTTGCCGCCGCCTTCGGCGGTGGCGGTGCGCTTTGCCGAGAGCCTGCCGATCCTGTGGGGCGATTTCGTGCAGACGGCGGTGAAAGGGGCCTTGTCGGGCTATCTAATTGGCTGTGCTGCGGCCTTTGCCACGGCGATTGTGATTGACCGCAGCCCCTTCTTGCAGCGCGGCCTTTTGCCGGTGGGCAATTTCGTGGCCGCCTTGCCGATTGTTGGCATTGCGCCGATCATGGTGATGTGGTTCGGGTTTGACTGGCAGTCAAAGGCGGCCGTGGTTGTGGTGATGGTGTTCTTCCCGATGCTGGTCAACACGATTGCCGGGTTGAAAGCCTCGGACGCGATGCAGCGCGATCTGATGGCGACCTATTCGGCCAGCTACACTCAAACGCTGCTCAAGCTGCGCCTGCCAGCGGCCATGCCGTTTGTGTTCAATGGCTTGAAGATTGCCTCGACGTTGGCCTTGATTGGGGCCATCGTTGCCGAGTTTTTCGGCAGCCCGACGGTGGGCATGGGATTTCGGATCAACGCCAGCATCGGACAGCTTGCGCTGGACATGATCTGGGCAGAAATTGTCGTGGCAGCCATTGCTGGTTCGGCCTTCTATGGGCTTGTTGCGATGATCGAAAAGCGGGTGACCTTTTGGCACCCGTCACAACGGACTTAACAATGGCCCCGGCAAAAGGGGTCGCAACACGGAGGTTTGGAATGAAAAAGCTACTGACTTCGGCGCTGTTCATGGCATTTGCCACGGGCGCGCAGGCTGCTGACGATGTGACGCTGCAGCTGAAATGGGTCACGCAGTCCCAGTTCGCGGGCTATTACGTGGCCGCGGCCAAAGGCTTTTATGAGGCAGAGGGCCTGAATGTCACCATTCTGCCCGGCGGCCCCGATGTGGCCCCGACGCAGGTGATCGCTGGCGGCGGTGCCGATGTGGTTGTTGACTGGATGCCGTCGGCCTTGGCCGCGCGCGAAAAGGGTCTGGCGCTGGTGAACATCGCTCAGCCGTTCAAATCCTCGGGCATGATGCTGACCTGCTTGAAAGAATCGGGCATCACCAGTCCGGCGGACTTCAAGGGCAAGACCCTTGGCGTTTGGTTCGGCGGCAATGAATACCCGTTCCTGAACTGGATGAACAAGCTGGGCCTCAAGACCGACGGCACCGATGTGACGGTTCTGAAGCAGGGCTTCAACGTCGATCCGCTGTTGCAAAAGCAGGCGGCTTGCGTGTCGACCATGACCTATAACGAATACTGGCAGGTTATTGATGCGGGTGTGAGCCCGGACGATCTGATCACCTTCAAGTATGAAGATGAGGGTGTGGCGACGCTGGAAGACGGCCTCTATGTTATGGAAGCCAATCTGGCCGACCCGGCGTTTGAGGACAAGATGGTGCGCTTTGTGCGCGCATCCATGAAGGGCTGGAAAGAGGCTGAGGCCAATCCGGATGAAGCGGCGATGATCGTTCTGGAGAACGATGCAACCGGCGCTCAGACCGAAGCGCACCAGAAGCGTATGATGGGCGAGATCGCCAAGCTGACCGCTGGCTCGAACGGCGCTTTGGACCCGGCT
>Ga0315899_10004854_pt1 | contig 14513 bp, 19 predicted proteins | sample LakEriMetagenome_2_FD_203518 | JGI IMG/M metagenome (GOLD analysis project Ga0315899, IMG submission 203518) | Freshwater fungal communities from buoy surface, Lake Erie, Ohio, United States - Buoy 4 MA112 | ecosystem: Environmental > Aquatic > Freshwater > Lake | place: USA: Lake Erie, Ohio... | reverse complement strand
GCCCCGCTGCGTTCGCGGGCCCGCCCAGTGCCCGCACGCGCGGGCGGCACGCGCGGGCGGCACGCCCGTGCCTGAAAGTCTAATATTCTGTATGGAAGAGCATCTACCTTACTACCTCTGTCAAGGATTGGGCGCGCCTCCTGGCTCCGTACCACTGGCGCCACTTGAAGGCGCGTTTCCGGAAGAAGCTCGGCCTCCCTTTGCTGCTGGCGCGCTGCCCTGACCAAATCCTCCTACCTCTCCTCTGGCAGCTTCGCGCACGACGGCGCTGGAAGCGACAGGGCTGGAGGAGGAGACCTCGCGCACGACAGGTGGTCTAGACTTGGGTGAAGGCACAGCCGCAAGGCTTGCGATTTGCGAGGGTGATTCGACGGATTGCTGCCCAGCCTGGGCGAGCTTGGCCTTGTACTCCTCGCACACTTGGTTCCAGCGCTCTGCCTCCTCTACCGCCTTGGCCTCGAGAGACTCGATGTCGAGGTCCTTCGCCTGGAGCTGCAGCTTGAGCGCATCATTGGCCTGCTGCAGCTCGCTTTTCTCCTGGCTCAGCTTTTTTCGTTCTTCCAGCATCATCCACACCATCTGGTCCTTGACCTGAAGCAGAGCACGCATCTCATCTACCTGGCTGCTGCCGCTCGCATCCCTAGTTCCCAAGGCACCTTCTCCCCCTGCGCCCGTTGCACCACCCCTAGTTCCCGAGACACCTTCCCCCCCTGAAGGGGAGGCATCGCGGATTCTCACGTGCCGAGAACCCTTTGGCAACACGGCGTTCTGCGGGTTGGACCCCCGCATACTTCCAATCTCTTGGCGAAAGTCTCCTGCGCTCTCCTCCACGGTGGTTTTGAAGCGCTTGCTCGCCAATTGATGGCACGCGTTAGACAGCTCGTCGTACCTCGACAAGAGCGCCCACACAGCAGTTGGCGTCTGCGGGCCCTGCTGCACCGGCGCTAGCTGCTGTATGAGGTCGTGTATCAGGGCGACATCGCGCATGAGCTGCTCGAGGTCGAGGGTGAGGGCACCCAGCCTCCGGTCCGCAGAGAGGTGGATTTGCTCCATGAAAGCGTGGTGGTCAAGCACCGCCTCCTCCAAGAGTTGGTCTTTCATTAGCGACACCTCACGGATGCGCTCCTCGACCGTGACCACCTGGCGGCGGAGGGCGTCGAGCTTCGGGCGTAGCATCACATCGAAGTCGTGCTGCAGCATCTGCATCTTTTGACTGTACTCCTCCATCATGGCCTGGTCCAGGTACTGCGAAGGCCCAAAATTCCCGAGGTGTCCTGTATGCACCGGACGCGGCACGCGCGGCGCCATGCCGGGGTACATGCCTCCGTGCGGCGCAAACAAGGGCTCGCGGATCGTGTTGTAGTCTTGGTGGCTTCCTCCGTACATGCCTGGCGGGGCGCCATGCATTCTTCCTCTCGATTCAGCCGGATACCCGGCCATCTCCGTGCCGTTCTGCACAGGCACCGCACGTGAGCGGGCCGCCGTGGCGACGACGTCGGGCTGCAGGCGCACGCAGGCACAGACACAGCGCACACGCACGTGAGAGTGGACGCTTCGCCCGGGGTACTGGCCGGCGGAATACTGCGCGCCCCCTCCTGCGGGCGCGGGATAGTGGGACGCATGTGAGGCGGGCTGCTCCGTGCCGTGAGCCTGCTCAGGGCACCAGCGTGACAGTGAATCCTAAGAGGGAATGTTCGGCATCGCGCGTCGGGCAACGCATGCCGCACGCCTGCCGCCACAGATCGCGCACTGGCACAGGCCTGCCGGCGCGCGCGGCGTGAGTGAGCAGCCCCTGGCGCTGCGGCCGCGGCCAGCCCGCAGGCAGCAACGTGCACAGACAACCTGCGCGTCCATGCGCGGCGGCATCGGTGCCGCCTGGCTGAGCGCGCCGGGAAAAGCGTCGGCCCACGCGCCCGCCCCGCCGTTCGAGACTGCAGCCTCGCCGTGTCCGCCGTGCCGAAGCACGAGGTCGCGCACGAGCGCGCTGATGTCCTCCGGGCGGATGCCTGTGTGCCAGCGCAACAGCGAGTCACCGCAGAGCGCGCACGGGGCTCTCGCATCCACGCACCGAGGCCCGACGCAGCGGCGTGCGGCGCCACACTCAGCACCTGCCATTGAAATTTGAAAAATACTGCACGAACAACCACGAATTTTGTTTTTTTCTCTCTTCTCACCCCTTTTTGCTAGCTCCCTTTGCTTAGCTCCCAGGAGCGTGCTGCGAGGGGTGTTGCTGCGGTGGAGCCTGAGAAGCGGGACAGCGCGGGGCGGGAGGAGGGCGACGAGACTGGGCACGGTCGGGGTAAGCGGGCGCGGGGCGCGATGCAGGTGCGCGTGTTCTCTCCGCGGCGCAAGCCAATCACCTGCGAGCTGGTCGCGGGCGAGACTTTTGGCACGCTCCGCGCGCGCCTCGGCAAGGAGCTCGGCGTGGCCGGCGAGCGGGGGATTCTCCTGCACCATGGCGAGCAGGTCAAGGACGAAGTGCCGGCGTCAAGTCGGTTGGCTGGCGCCGAGGAGGTGCGTGCCCCGAACCGCACGCTCTCGCGCGCGCGCGTGCGTGCGCTCGCGGGCGTGCCCCGACCGCGCCTGACGCTGCGGGCGTGAAAGCAGGTGCTCTTCTTCATGGAGATTGCTGACCCGCCAAAGCAGCGTGTCCATGCGGCCGTGCGCCCCATCGGCGGGATGCCGGGCGGGCGTGGCGCGGGACGAGGGGCGATGCCCGTGGGCAACAGCGGCGCCGCCGGTCTGGCTGCAAGCCTCATGCAGCGTCTGCAGCAAGCCCAGGCGGGCCCGGGCGCCCAGCAACAGCCCGCCGCAGCCCAGGTGAGGGGATGGCGGCAGCGCCGTCTGCTTGCGGGGGGGCTGCGGTCGTGATGATGTTGCTGTGGCCGTGTGGTTCTGCTCTGCCAGTGGCTCTTTCTGTTTTGGGCGCCTTGGGCGTTTCGTGCTGTGCCAAGATTTTTCGTGCTGTTATTTTGAACGCAGAACCTGCCTTTCCTGCGACGCGGTTGAAAAGGGCACACCGCTCGTCGTGTGTCCGTGTGTGGCTGACGTATTTTTGGCGCGGGCAGCAGCAGCAGCAGCAACAGCGGGCGCAACAGCAGCAGAATGCGATGGTGGTGCAGGAGCTGGTCAAGCAGCTGACCGAGATGGGCTTTTCGAAAGTAAGGGCGATGGCAGCGCTGCACAACAGCAGCTACGACCTCATTGACGCCTTGCAGTGGCTGGAGGAGCATGCAGACGAGCTCGAGTCTTTTTTCGAATCCGCCGCCGGTGGCGCTGCACCTGCGGGTGGGGGGCCGGCTGGCGGTGCTGCCGCAGCCCCTGCTCGGGCTCCTGTTGTGCGGGCTCCTGCTGCGCAGGTGCAGCAAGCCCCCTCGCCCCAGGTAGTGCAACTGATTGGCGTCTTCGAGCCTGTGCTGCGCGCCATTGCGTTGGTGGCCTCCGGAGACAACCGACCAAAGCAGGCGCTGGATGAGATTCGTCTCCCGGCCATGGAGAAGGATGGCTGGCAGGGTATCCATGCAGCTGTTCGCCGCATCTGGGCAGGCGAGCGCGACGCCGGAGCGCTCACAGCTGGGCTGGATGCAAACACGTCGTTCTTTCTTGCAAAAGTGCTGGAAATGGTGGCCCTTGGCGCAGATGCTCTGAAGCGCCAGGCTGACGAAGACACGCTGGCCGGCATGCCCAAGGACCCCGAGTTTGATGTTGTCGTGCAACAGCTTCGCCCCATGCTCCAGCGCATGGCAAAGTTCGCCGTGGCGCGCACCCGTGAAGCCTATGGGCAGGGGGGCATGGTTGATGAGGGGGAGGAATCCCAGCTCAATGCCTTCATCGAGAAGATGGAAGCGGCTCAGTACCAGCTTAAGACAGGGTGGGAGATGGTTTGCGCTGGTGTTCGCGAACTGGGGGACCTAATCGAGTGTGTGGCACCACTTGCAAACGGCAAGCCCGACGACAAGAGTAATCGTCTCCTCCGCACCCTGGCGCAGCTGATCGCCCAAATCGAAGGAGCTTGAGCAGTTTTCGCGCCGCAGATGCGGAGGTGCACTGGGCGTCGCCCCGTAGTATTGTTCCTGGATGTCACTGCTCTATATGAACCTCTTCTGCTCCGCTCGTACTCTGTCTCTTTTTAAAGCCTCCTCCTGAGCTCTGGGTGCGGTTGAGTGGGGACGTCGGGGGTGCGGTTCGGCTCGACAATCTTTTGACCTAGCCAACATTTTGAGCCGCGGCCGTGACAGCGCACCTCACTACTATTTATTTACCATATAATTGTTGTGGCGTCTGCCGGGTTTTGAATATTCCTGGCACGACAGGCCTGCAGAATTCGACTAAATCTGGCTTCGGCCGAAGACGGCCAGACTGGCCCTCCCATACACCCGAGGACGCTGATCCTGCGCGCCGAGGCGCCAGATCAACGGACATGGGGTGGAAGTGAGAGCCAGATCCCTGCACTCGTAGCGACCCCGATGCTGTGACTTATTCGTTTAGCGTGCATTCGTTTTGCGTGCGCCTACCGCACAAGTCATCACAGCACGGGGCCGTTACGAATCCAGTAGTTGGCCGCCCACTTCTGGCCCTTGATCGGATCGCAGCCGCCGTGCAGCGCTGTTTTGTCCAGCTTGCCTTCCAGGTGCCCATCCGGCTTCATGTTATAAAACACAATGGCGTGACCTTGCCGCGCTGGCACCTTGAGGCTCCCAGCCACCGCGTCTTCGCAGGGGCCGTACGCGTGGATTGATGCGTGCTCTGCCACCGGCGCGTTTGCGTACGGGAAGACCGTCTCTCCTCCCTCTTCAACCGAGGTGAGATAGAAGAAGACAGTGGCAAGCCGGTTGTGTCCTGACACCCAACGTTTGTCGCCGGGGTACATTGCGGGGTCAAAAAAGTCATAATGCACGTGGTAGTGCTGCTTGTAGTCGTATCTCAGCACCTGCATGTCCTCGGCAAAGGTCATGGGCAGGTGCACGAGCTCGGCGACCCGCTGGCGGACTTTGGCTACGATGGGCTCGTTCTTGTTCATGAGCCACGCCGTGTCTGAGGTGCGCACCGAATCTCTGACTTTGTTCTCGCCCTTGGTCTGGTCGCCCTGCTCCAGCACAGTGGAGGGCTCTAGCTTGGGCTTGGCCAGTGCCATAATCTCCTCGCATTCCGAGGGGGAGAGAAAGTTTTTTATGTGCACGAGGCGTGGTGTTCTCGACACCACCTCCACCTCTACCGAGCGCTGCGCCGAGGGCAGGGGCACTGACAGCTTCTCACCGACCACGTCGTCCGGGAAGAAGAAGAGCTCCTGCCCGACCAGGAGGAACAGCTTGTCGGTGTCTGCGGGCAGGTCCTGCTCGGATAATATGCTGACCCCGTTCCTGTGGACCAATGAGATGAACGGCTTGTCTGCCTTACCCTCCTTGCCCCTGGCGGGCGATGCCCCTGCTTGTGCGCCCTCCCGACCAATCACCTCCGCTTGGATGTGCTCAATGTGATTATTCCAGATCTTCCCCAGGGCAGGGTCGATCTCGAGCGTCATGAAGGGCGCATCCGCTGACATCTGCTGCCAGATCCGGAAGAGCGAAAACTTCCGGATGCCAACAGAGGAAGGCCTGCTTCGGAGCGTCTTTGGCGCGCCGGCGCTTGCAAGCACACCCGCTGGCGCCGATGAATTGAGGCCCTGCTTCAGCAGCCCCTGCCCCAGCGCGCTCGGCGGCATCCTGTCCCCGCGGCGCAGCTTGTCGAGCTCCTTTTCGATCTTGCGGATCTGCAGCTCATTCTCGATGCCCAGGTCGTCGCGGATGTCCTTCTCCGTGAGTGTGAGCATCAGCTGCCCGTCGACGCCGTTGCGGCGGAGACCCGCAGCGAGCTCGTTTAGGCCGATTCCGGACGCCCAGACCTCCACGTCGTCGGTGTTCCAGTCGGCGGGCGCGACACTCTGCTGGCGCCACAGCTGGTCGGCCGTGGGCACAGCCCCGCCCCGATGCGGACCAGCTGTGACGGGCAACGCGACGTAGCCGGCGTACAGCAGGCTGCATGCCGTCACGCCGCCCAGCAGGTAGAGCAACCGCACGTCGACCAGCACCATGGACCGCTTGCGGCCTTGGCGCTTCACCTGCCATGTCGGCTGGCCCGAGTGCGCGAAGCCACCAGGCCCGAGCATCATCGTACGCCGGCTGCTCTCGCAGGCGAGGCCGGCTTTACAAAAAGCCGCGTTGGGTGGGCGCTCCCTGCCGCGCCCTGCGCATCCCGCACCCCGGCAGCCCTGCTGTCGCCCTTGCAAACGTCTCTGAGATTTTGCAGTTCTTTCAAGTTCGTGCCTGTTTGATAAAAGTGGCAGGTTGAAGGGTTGCCCCGCGGCTCGTGGACTCTTTGATGGGGGACAGCATGGCGGCAGAGAAGCCGAAGGCCGACCCCGACGATACCAAGAAGAGCAAGAAGGACAAGTGGATGAACTTTTTCTCGCTCTCCAACCCCGACTTGTGGATCGCCTTGGGTGTCATCGCCCTCGTGATTATCCTTGTGTGTTTCCCCGGCCAGCCGCGCCCGCGTGCGCGTGTGCCCGCCGCGCGCGAGTGGGAGTGAGAGTGCGTTCGTACGCGCACACATACGGAGGCGGGTAGTGCTGAGGCCCTGCGACGGTACAGGGGTGGTATTTTGGCAACCAAATTTTCAACACCATCATAGCGGGCAAGGATTTCTTCCGGGAGGCACAAATTCTCAAAAGTGCCCTTTGTGTGCCACACAGCATGCCACACAGTTTACTGCAAATGCGCCTGGCACTGACTGGGAGAATTTCTCCACCCGGGACCAGGAGCTGCCGTGGAGTCTGGTCGTTTATTACATCGTCTTCATCGCGTGCGCGATGGTTTTTATTCCCTATGGCCCGTTTTGTATCGCCATTGGTTTTATATTTGGGGTGTACTGGGGGTTCCTCATTCAAATGGGCGCCATCTTCATTTCCTCGGCGACGCTCTTCATAATTGGCCGCTATCTCTTCAAGGACTATGTGAGCTCTCTTCTCTCGCTCTCCCCTTTCTCCTCTCTCTCTCCTATGTCTGTCTTTTCTCTCTCTTCTCTCTTCTCTCTATCTATCTCTCTATCTCTCTCTCTCTCTCTCTCTCTCTCTCTCTCTCTCTCTCTCTCTCTCGCTCTCTCTCTCTCTCTCTCTCACACTCTCTCTCTCATTTCATCGGCGACGCTCTTCATAATTGGCCGCTATCGCTTCAAGGACTATGTGAGCTCCCCCGCGGGCTATCGCATACCGATGGCAACGCACCCCGCAACTCGCACGTGTGCGCCGGCACGTGGGGCGCGGTCGGCGCGTGCGAGCGAGCGAGGGAGCGAGCGAGCGTGCGTGCGTGTGGCACGTGGAGTGGAACCTTCTCTCGAAGTGTTATGTATACACTCTCTCTCTCTCTCTCTCTCTCTCTCTCTCGCGCGCGCGCGCTCTCTCTCTCAACAGGTGAACTACCTCATCTCAAAATTCTCTCTTTCTCACGCGAGTGCGCGCGCGCACTCCCTCCGCTGGTGGAGGGTACGCCGCTTGGTGTTCGACTCTCTCTCGCTCTCGCGCTCGCTCTCTCGCGCTCTATCTCTCTCTCGCTCTTTCTCGCCCTGCCTCTCTCTCTCTCTCTCTCTCTCTCTCTCTCTCTCGCTCTCTCTCTCAGGTGAACTAACTCGATCTCAAAATGCTCTCTATCGCACACACACACACACACACACACAGGTGAACGACCTCAAAATGCTTTTTGTCACACACACACACACACACACAGGTGAACGATCTCATTTCAAAATCCGATGGCTCGCACGTCTGGAAAGGGCTAATGAAGTACATGGGCAAAGACTGGAAGGAGGTACAAAAAATTTGAAAAAAATGAGATAATAGCATAAAAAATCACTTACCATGAAAAAATCGCATGGAAGGTTTTTTTTTTCATATGCAACTAAATATGTGCCTCAGTCCGTTCTCACGACTGCCATTGGTCCTGGCAGACGCTTGACGCTCGCCGCGCACGCGTCTAGTTATGTTTTTTACAGGAAAAATATTTTTGCAGGGAAAATTTAATGTGCATTCGAAACATCGCGAGCCGTGAGCCGCGCTTGAATTGCGGCCAACTTCAACACTTTCACACTTTAACACTTTAACACATTAACACATTAACACATTAAAATATCAACACACCAACATGGTCCTGTGCTTGATGCGTGTTTCCAATGCGTGTTTCCAATGCGTGTTTCCAATGCGTGTTTCCAATGCGTGTTTCCAATGCGTGTTTCCAATATCAACACACCAACATGGTCCTGTGCTTGATACGTGTTTCCTGCGGGTCGCATATGATCTTTTTGTTTCTTTTTTCCCTTTTCTCTTTAGAAACATCGCGAGCCGCATGAATGGTGGCCAGCATGAACATGCTCCTGTGCTTGATGCGTGTTTCCTACGGGTCGCATATGCACTTTTGTGTCTTTTTTCTCTGTTTTTTATTTTTTATCTTTGATGTCTTTTGTTTAATTTTTGCTTATTTTTTTCTTTCTTATTCTTTCTTTTTTTCCTTTTTGTTCGGCAGGCGGCCAAGATTAACCTGCTGCTTTGCTTCATGCCCGTTCCCTACGGGTCTCATCCGGTACCAATTCTCAAAAGTTAGTACCCTAGTATATCTATTGTATCACGCGTACAAATTTTCAAAAGTCAAAGCTAAAGTCAAAGCTCGAGTTTGGCCACACACACAATAGGCGTTGTCTATTGTGTGTGTACAACGTCTATTGTGTGTGTACAACGTCTATTGTGTGTGTGTACAACGTCTATTGTGTGTGTACCACACACACAATAGGCGCCGACTTTTCAAAAGTCAAAGCTAAAGTCAAAGCTCCATTTTGGCGTGGTACAATAGGCGCTGACTCTTGAGAATTTTTGTTTGGCACCAGTACCTCTTTTCCCTCACGGCTGTGCCCTTCGAGCAATTCGTCTTCTTTTTTATGCTGGTAGGACTCCCTTCCTAAACCATAGACCCTAGACCCGGATTCGTCTTCTGTTTTGTGCTGGAAGGCATCCGTTCCCCCCTCTGCATTGCATGCGCTCATGTTGTACTACAATATTATTTACTGTTTTCTAATCCTATTCTCTCCCGACAGAAAGTTGGGCATTCCATCCTAGTCTATTCTGACCGGCTGGTGGTGTTTGTGACGGGAGTGCGCAGGGAATGATTCCGAATACAATTCTGAATTTGCTCATCGGCTCGGCGCTTGCAGAGGCAGCCGAAGCCGACGGAATCAACATATATCACCTCATCGGCACGGGGCTGGCAATATTGGGTGAGCAGGCATTTTCAATCGCTCTCTGTATAGTGGCTTTATAGTGGCCTTGCAACTACATACTCAATCTACTAGCTCGCTGACTTTTGAGAATTTGTCAGGTATTCTTGTAGCTGTATGGTACGCAAGCAGTATTGCGCAGGAGGTGTTGGAAGAGGCCGACGCCGACGAGGAGGCACCCGCCACTGAAGGCAGCAAACTGCTGTCCTGAGGCCACATTGGTCGCTAGGTCACGAACTCGCAGTCTCAACCCAGCCTCACACGGTTTCAATATATTAAAACAAATAACCTCCGCTTGTCTGCGGAAACGTCTTCACATGAACTTGGCCTCCCCCTCGCTCACTGCATTTGCTTTGCTCCTCCTCCGCCGCCCGCTTCCTCCCCCTACTCCGCCCACACGAGCACTGCAGTTGTTGGCCATCACTTACAGCTTTGCATATACCTATATGTAAAGCATGTTGCAATATCATTGATCATGGAATACGAATTAGGCCTCCTCCGTGTCCCCTTTCTCCTCCTTCTCCAGGTAGCCCTGCAGCAGCGCCTCCCAGTTCCAGTCACGGTATCGTCACGGAATCGGTGCAGACAGGTCAGTCTACGTCGTCGAGCGGCCCGAGACGCGCTTGAGTCTCAATGTCGTTGACCTCGAGAGTCTGCAGCTGCCTGTCCATCTCCTTCATCTCCGCCTGGAATGTCTGCTTCTCGGCCTCCGCCTCCTCCCTAAGTTGCCGTATGCGGTCTAGCATGTCGCTGCTTGACATGCTGTCGTTGAGCGTCTGCCGGGCCATGAGCTGCATCAGCTCTGATCGCTCGCGCAGCTGGTCGTGTAGTTCGTTGCGCAGCTCATCCTGCTCGTCCTGCTCCGCCAGCAGCTGCTTTATTTCCTCCTTCAGCAGATCATTGGCCTCTTCGGTCTCAGAAAGCGCCCCGACCACCTGCCGCGCGGCAAGCATCACGCATAAGAAAGTTTGAACGCATAGCCAGTGCCACGGTGCTAGCCCTCGGAATGTAGCGCAGCAGGGGTTTAAGCTCATCGTCGCGCGATTTTAGATGCTAACGCGTGTGCTTCAAACACATGAAGATGCACTCGCGCACGCACGCACACATGCCCGCACGCACATATGCCCGCACGTCACCTCCTCCAGACGCGCTGTGAGGGCTTGCAAACGCGCCTCGGCGACGTCGTCGTCCATGTCCGACTCTTCACCGCCGTCAGACGATGCGTCCTCGAGCGTTGCCACGGCGAGCGCACTTTCAACAACAGTTTGCTCGGCGATCTCTGCTTCTCCACCCATTTTTTCGACGGTTTGAAATTCAGAGCACGAACTATTTAACCGCTTTGTACGGACCGGTGCTTCGGGCCCGGAAGAGGATGGAGGCGGCGCAGGAGGGGGGGTTGGCCTCGCATGCCATCGACCACGCCGCTGCTCGCCGGCACTGGCACAGTGCCGGCGTCGGCGTCAAGTTGATGAGGTCGCTGGAGTCGACGTCGGTGGTGGGTGTTCGCAAAAGCGAAAATCACCACAAGAAAATCAGTCTCGTCACAGAGCCCTCGTCGGAACAGGGAGCGGCAGTGCGGGTCGTGGCGCGCCTCGGGGTGCATGGAGACTCGGTCGGGCGCGATTACGAGGCGCCAAACGTGAACCTCGGCGTTGCCCTGCACAAGGCGTGCAGGGGTCGCATGACGGCCGAACAGTTGGGGCGGGCGTGCGCCGAGGTCGATGCCACCGCCCGGCGGGTCATCAAGGCGCCGTGGGAGGACCCTGCGCTGTCTGCGGGCGGTTCGTCGCTGTTCGATCCGACGCTGGGCGGCGGCGGCATCTTCCTGAAGCGTGGCGAGACCAGGAGCTTCCGGCCCGGCGATACAGTCATGTGCCAACACCGAGGCGCAAGCGCCAACACACACTGGTACGGGCGGCTGGGCTACCGCGGGCTGGGAGCGCTCGAAACTTACAGGCTAGACCTTTCGGCGAACAGGCTCACGGGTGCCTGCGGCCCATGGATTCTGCTGCCCTCCACGCCAAGCTCCTTGCGCCGTAGAGACCAGCTGTCGCGAAGTGTGCCGGAGCTTGCGCGATCGATTCCGCGGCAGCAGAGCAGGGCGACGTGGGACAAGCTGAATCCGGACCATATCTTCGGAAATTATCGCAGGTTCCAATCATATTCTCTGGCTCACGACCACCATATCGGTGGTCATGTCACAGACACCGTGGGGAACATGTGCTTCGACTTGAGAGAGAGAGAGTTGAAACCAACCGCGAGCTACCACAAGAACTTGAAGCATCTGACCATCGTCCAGCTCAGTCGAATGTGGGATCGAATCAAAAAAGACTCCGTCGGCAAGAAATGGTATGAAATGTCCCTCGAGGTTGCGAGCTGGTCGAAAAGGAGAATCGAGGAAGGTCAGCGAATTGCACTGGCCGTGGAGATGCATAAGGAGGAAAGCAACCGCCGTATTGAGGGACTTTTGCGGCGGGCAGAAATCGAGAAGGAAGAAGCTGAAGATGCTGTTGAGCGTGTCAACAAAGAGCGAGCAGAGTATCTGAAGGCCTTGGAAAAATTGGAAGAGGAGAAGAATAAGTTCATTGAGATGACCGCGGAAGCAGAAGCGGACGGGGCAGTCAATGACGAAGAGTCCAAATTGCTTCAGAAGGAATTGTTAGACGTTCAGATTGCAGAGGCCAGGCTGAAAAAGGAGCAGGACGAGTTTGAGGAGTGGGAGGCCAGGGCACTAAAAGAGATACAGGAGTATGAGGACATGAAACACCGATGCGACCTCGAAATCCAACGGCAGACGCAGTGGCTGCATGAAGCCCACGCCGTGGCACATGAAGCATCGCTCATAAAGTATAACGCTGACTATCTGCAGTATTCAGTTCTAGCAAGATTGCATACGTACAGGCCACGACACGGAACTCCCGAATTCGAGGCAGAACATATGTTCGACAACTTGAATATTGTCGAGAGCAAGAACGCTGCCGAGGATGTCTTGGTGGAAGTGGAGACCGTCCACCATTTCCATGTGACTAAGAAATTGCAGCACGCATGCGTGTATCGCGAGGACTTTGTTGGTTATTGCGGACAATGGTGCAATGGGAGGCCAGAAGGCCACGGGAGCGAGAGGCATGACTCAATGCATTTAGAGTACGCCGGTCAATTTTCGGATGACTTATGGGACGGCTGGGGCATGCTAGCGACCTTTGAAAACGAGTCTGTCTACGTTGGTGAGTATCGTGTGAAGTGTACGGTGCTGCCTTGCATCTGTTTCTGTTGGTTTGCTTCTTATGCTGGTTGACCCCCTTCAACTTCGACACTATCTAATGCGACTTGGAATGGATTGACAGGTAAATGGGAGAAAGGAAGGAGAGAGGGTCCGGGCATCCTGTGCGGTCTCACGTCCGAAGGCGCGATGGTGCCCTTGATCTTTTGCGAGTGCAAAGAGGGCCTTATCCACCAACACTGGCGCTTCGAGGCAAATTCAAAGATGCACAACAAGGTGTTCTCGACGGCGGCGGCCGAGATAAACAAAGGCCTGGTGGAGGCAACGGTTGCGCGCCGCCTTTTGGGAAACGACACCCACACCAACTCCATGACAACCACCCCCCCTCTAAGCCGTCAAAACTTTACCAACTCCATGGGGATCAAGTAGAGCACTGTTGCATTTCCCTTCAAGTAGAGCTCAGTTGCATTTCCTTTATTTTCTCCGGGGATTCTTCCCCACTTTACACCTTTCCCGTTCCCGACGGTATGGTGCGCGGGGCAGTGCACAGCCGGTGCCGGGTTGGGGGCGGGGCAGGATCGTGGGGGGCGGGTGCGATGGGAAACATCGACGACTGTGGCGTGCACGGCGCCAGGACCAGGAGCGCTGGTGGGCAACGTGACGGTGGATCCATCCACCTTGTCGAACGTTTTCCTCTTCTTTTTATTCGGCTAGTTTCCAAGACAACCCTTTTTTCGGACCTACTACTAAGGTTCTTGATGGGCCTACGGGGGCTGCTACATTTTCTGCCACCCTCTCCATTGTACAAAGGCAGGCGGGCGCAGGGATGATTACACTTATTTGTTCACTAGACAAATTTAGTTTCAAGGATTATTGCACTTGTTTTCTTACTGGTCAAAGGGTTTTACCGTATCGGCAAACCGGGAAGTGGCATCACGAGTGCGAGATAAGAGACTTTGTTGCCGAGTGTGTTTGTGTGTGTGTGTGTGTGCTGAGACTATTACGGGCCACGATGACGCAACAACACGCAATGTTGTGCGGGCACCCGTTCTCATAAGTCCTTTACATAGTAACTATACAGTACCAGGGCACTGACTTTCCAGAGACGACAGCACGCAACGTTGTGTAAGAAAACCCCGAACCGAGGATCGTGCGACCCAGAACACGTGAGCGACGATTCTTTTCAAACTATTCGCTTGCTGGTGTCGCTGCCCCTCTGACTTCGCTCATCAATTTCTGGGTATGTTCGCGTGGTGGCTTGGTGGCGCTGAACGTTTGTGACCAAAGATTTGGAATAACACGGTGCGGGATCAGGTCCTCTCAACAAGCAACACCCCTGAAAGCGATTCTCAGCGGCTAAATTGCCTAAGACAAGGGGGTTTAAGGGCATCTCGGGACCTTAAAGAGATCAGGGTGTTTTCTCAGGATAGAAGCCTTTCTAGAGAAATTCTCCTTCTTTCATAACGTCCTTTTTAATCATAACGTGATTTTTTTGGGGCACGAGAGACCCATTTGAGGAGCGTCGGCTCGAGGTGAGCCTACCGCGTTACGTTCAGATTAAAACACAGTTGAACGGACGTGCGTCATGCCTGCGCGTACTGGCGCAGAGGGAATCCCGATAGGAGGATTCGGTGGTCATGAGCCCCTGAAAGCGTTCCCCTGTATTTCGCAGAAAGACAGCAAAAATACCATCTCCGCCGCGTGACCCAAGGCATTGCTGAGCTTGAAGCGGAGCTCACTACCCATTATGTAAAGAACAAGATCGACGCAACAACGGGCCCCGGTCATGCGTTAAACGTTGCGACAACGTGGCAGTTTTGCGCGTCATCAGAAAATGGGTGGGACAAGGAGGAAAGGTGACATTAGCCACAACACCAGATGCGGATATCCTACGGGAAATAATTTGCCTGCTAACGCAACGTGTGCGGGCAGGGAGAGCTACCTTTCTGATAAAAGTAAAGTCGCATCGTGGAGAACCGATTAACGAGCGAGCTGA
>Ga0315899_10004853_pt1 | contig 14515 bp, 13 predicted proteins | sample LakEriMetagenome_2_FD_203518 | JGI IMG/M metagenome (GOLD analysis project Ga0315899, IMG submission 203518) | Freshwater fungal communities from buoy surface, Lake Erie, Ohio, United States - Buoy 4 MA112 | ecosystem: Environmental > Aquatic > Freshwater > Lake | place: USA: Lake Erie, Ohio... | reverse complement strand
GAGGGGCTGTTGAAGGTATTTAGCGAGCGCTAGCGGGTGGTACGAGCAGATGTGCGGGCATCGCGCAGGCGGCGAAGGCGCTTCACGAGCATAGGAGAGGCCTCGAGGGCATCCTGGCGGTCAATCAGATCATTGAGAATTTGATAGTAACGAGGAGCGCTCAGGTCAAAGAGCTCTTTAATCGCACTCTCTTTAGCGCCAGCAAAGCGCCACCAACTGCGTTCGAATTCAAGAATTCGGAATTCGAGGTCGCTCAGGCTGTCACTTGTATTGGTCCCGCTGGAAATTGCGCTCTGCGCATTCTGGTTGCTCTCAAGTGCTGACATATGGGCAATCGTAATAGATGGTCAGGTGAAATTGTGGGATTTACAGGGTTGCCAAAATTGCATCGATATCGGCCATCGTGGTCCAAGGGTTAACGATTGCAAAACGAAGAATTGTCTGGCCCTGATGTGATGACGGTGTTACAAAACCAATCTGGTCTTCGAGAAGTTGATCACTCCACTTTTGGTACTCATCTCTGCTCCACCCGGTTCGAGTAAATGCAACGATAGAAAGATCTGGTTGGCGCAATAATTCAAGTCGTGGATGTGCGCGTATCAAATCAGCCGCATTCTTAGCAACGGTGAGAGATTCTTCAACGGCATCGCGATATGCATCGGTACCAGCTGCTGCAAGTGAGAACCAAAATGGGAGGCCGCGTGTGCGACGAGTTAATTGAATTGCGTAATCTGAAGGACTCCATGAACCATCGTGTAAGGATTCAAGATAAGTCGCATGTTGTGTATGTGTTGTGCGTGCAATTTCAGGGTTGCGATAGACAAGTGCGCACGCGTCATACGGTGCAAAGAGCCACTTATGTGGATCGACAATAAATGAATCGCAAAGCTCGACACCGTTAAAGAGAGGTCGCACAGATGGAGCGCATAAACCAGCAAGCCCGTATGCGCCATCAACATGGAACCAAATATTTCGATCACGGGCAGCTTTGCCAGCTCCTACGAGATCATCAATCACGCCAAGGTTTGTTGTTCCAGATGTTGCAACGACTGCGCAAATTTGACCGGCATTTGTGCTGTGATAGCGATCGATTGCAGCGGCAATATCTTCACCATGAATACGTAGATCTTCACGCGGTTCGATCTTTACCAGCTCAACATCCATGATTTTGGCTGCTGTGGCAATCGAGGAATGTGCCTCTGCGCTGCACGCAATTGCCCACTTTGTTACATCAGGAAATTTTGCACGTGCATCTTCTCGCGCTGTGACAAGTGCTGAGAGATTTCCAATTGTTCCGCCCTGCACAAATACTCCGCCGGCACTTTCTGGAAGGCCCGCTAAATCAGATAACCAGCGCAGCGCTTGGTTTTCGGCAAAGACCGCGCCCGCTCCTTCTTGCCAAGATCCGCCGTAGAGAGCACTTGCACCAACTACGAGATCAAAGAGGCTTGCGTACTCACTTGGTGCTGAAGGAATATATGCCAGATAGCGTGGATGATCTGTTGAGATACATGCTTTTGCCAAGACTTCAGTAAAGACTCCGAGCGCTGCACGACCGCCAAGTCCGCGTTCGGTAATTGTGTTACCGACTTCTGCGAAGAGATCTGCGGCAGAGCGTGGACCATCAAGAGGTGGATCTGATTTAAGGCGCTCGAGGCTATATGCCAAAATTTCATTTGCTAGCGCTTCAACCTCAGGAGTGAACTTATGCACTGCGCTTTAAGCTCTCTTTGCGTGCGCTCTTAATGATGTTTCGAATCATTGTTGGAAAGACAAAGACATGAAATGGAAGAACGGCATACCAATACAACTGGCCACCTAAACCACGGGGAGCAAATTGTGCTTCTTGGCGCAAAACTGTTTTGCCATCTTCTTCATAGACTTTAAATTCAAGCCATGCCTTACCAGGCAGAATCATCTCTGCATAAAGTCGTAGTACTGAACCCTTTACAAGTTCATCTACTCGCCAGAAATCAACGCTATCTCCAAGTCGTAACTGTTCTGGATCTCGTCGTCCACGACGCAGACCAACGCCGCCCAACATGCGATCGAGTAAGCCACGTAAATACCAGAGCCAGCCAGCCCCGAACCAACCGTTATCTCCGCCGATATGTTCAATCTGTTGCCAGATAAATTCGGCAGGAACATCTGTCTTTGCTACGCGAAGATCGCGCAGCATCATTTCGCCCGCCCAGTCAGGATCACTCTGCGCCTTCTGCCATGGAGCTGTTGGGAAAGCAGCGTCAGACCAGCGTGTATCAACGCTATGTTCGGCTGTACGCGTCAACGCCAAACCGATGGCTTCTTCAACAGTGAGCAAACCTTCTGCCGGCTTTGGAATGAGGGCATCGATAGATTTATTTGGATCTGCAACGACTTCGCTGATCAGTGATTCAACAAGTGGTTTTGCCAATGAAATTGGTACAGGTGTTACAAAGCCAATCCAGAGACTAGAAAGTTTCGGTGTGAGCACAGGTACCTGAATAATCAAACGCTTACGTAGGCCAGAGAGTGCTGCAAATTTCTGCATCATGTCGGCGTAGGAAAGTACTTGTGGGCCACCGATATCAAAGACTTGATTGACTGGGGTCTCTAATTTTGCGCACTGTCGTAAGTAATAGAGCACATCTCGAATACCAATGGGTTGTGTCCGGTTCGAAACCCACTTAGGGGTAGTCATAATCGGCAAGCGATGTGTGAGGTGGCGCAACATCTCGAAAGATGCGGATCCACTACCGATAATGATTCCCGCACGTAGCTCCATAACTGGTACTGATCCGGCACCTAAAATTGCGCCAGTGTTCATGCGTGATGCAAGGTGCTTGCTGCGATTTTCATCATTTGCAATTCCACCAAGATAAATAATCTGACTTACGCCACACTTCGAGCTGGCATCAGCAAAGTTCTTTGCCATCTCAGCTTCTACTTCATCAAATTGTGTTCCGGCATTAATTGAGTGAAGCAAGTAGTACGCGGTATGAACTCCGGTGAGTGCTCGCTCTAAATCCGCAAGATTATTTGCGTTTCCTTCAACGACATCGACTGCATCTGCCCACGGTTGTCCGGAAATTTTGCGACGGTCGCGGACAAGAATTCGTACAGCCCATCCATCTTGCAAAAGGTCGCGAACTAAACGCCCGCCGACATATCCAGATGCGCCCGTGACGAGATAGAGGCGGTTTTCACTCTTCGAATTCATAGCCCAGAGCCTAGACTGCACTCATGGCAACTTCCACACGACCTCGCGTAGTCATTCTCGGTGCTGGCTTTGGCGGCCTTGCAACAGCGCGAGCTTTGGCTGGAAAGGCTGATGTCACCGTTGTCGATCGACACAATTACCAGACCTTCTTACCTCTTTTGTATCAGGTCTCAACTGCCGGCTTAGCTGCCGACCACGTTGCCCATCCTGTTCGTGGAGTGCTCAATAAAAAGGGAATTAAGTTTCGCATGGGATCTCCCATCGCTGTCGATCACAAAAATAAATCGATCAAACTTGATTCGAGTGAAAATTTGGAATTTGATCACCTTGTTGTTGCCCTTGGCTCGGCCACAAATGATTTCGGTATTCCTGGAGTTGCCGAATATGGACTCGGAATGAAGAACGTTCATGAAGCAATTGCAATCCGTGCCGAGATTATGCGTCGCTTTGAAGATCTCTGTCGCTTTGAAGATAACACTCGGTTAAGCATCTCTGTTATTGGCGGCGGACCAACTGGTGTTGAGATGGCCGGAGCAATTTCAGAGCTTGTGCGCGGACCGCTGCGTAATGATCATCAACATGCATCCGAACATATGGATATCTATCTGATTGAAGCTGGGCCGCGAATTCTGCCGATGTTCTCAGAGAAACTCTCTGCCCGCGCACAACGCGATCTTGAGAAGATGGGCGTGATCGTAAAACTCAATACCGCCGTGCAAGAAGTTAAGCCTCGCACCATTCTGGTCAAAGGTGCAGATGCGATTCCTTCTGAAGTAACAATTTGGGCTGCCGGTGTTAAGGGCGAACCAGCAGGAGCGACACTGAATCTTCCATTGGATAGAACTCGTATTGAAGTTGATCCAACGTTGGCTGTTTCTCATTATCCATATGTCTGGGCTATTGGAGATATAGCTGGTGCAAAAGATGCTGACGGTCGTTTCCTGCCGCAAGTTGCACCGGTTGCTCTGCAGCAAGGCAAATTTGTTGGCGAACAGATTCTTCGTTTGGCTGCAGGAAAAGCGCTCACTTCATTTAAATATCGCGATAAAGGATCAATGGCAACCATTGGTCGCCACAAAGCAGTTGTTCAAGTGGGTAACTTCAAAATGGCTGGAATCCCTGCTTGGTATGCCTGGCTCTGGTTGCACTTGTTCTATCTCTTAGGCGGCAGCAATAAAATTGGCACCGTCGCTGATTGGACATGGAACTACCTCACCTTTGATCGCGGTAATCGTCACATTATGGATAGCATGTAAATATGGGTAGCTACATTGATCTTCGTGGGCATCAAGTTTTTTCATATGAGTGGCCACATGACGGTGAAGCAGTTGTATTGCTCCATGGAGGTTTAAGCCAAACTTCGCATTGGGATTCATATGTTCTGCCAGCAATCGAAGAGACTTTTCATGTATTCGGATACGACCGGACTGGCCATGGATTTACTGGTGACCGCGACGGTAGCTTCCACTTTGATTTTCAAACTGATGAAGCAATCGCTTACCTTGAAGATGTCGTCAAAGAGCCGGCACACCTTGTCGGCGCAAGCGATGGTGCGATCATCGCGCTGATGGTCGCGGTAAAGCGCCCTGATTTAGTGAAATCAATTGTCTCTATCGCAGGAAATTACCATCACAGCGGTATCTACCCGATGCCAGATTTTGATGGAAACGTAGGCCAGGAAGACCGCGATGAGTACGCAATTACATCTCCTGATGCACCTCACACCTTGGATGAAAAGATTAAGAAGATGTTTGAAATCTGGAAACACGAACCAGATATTGCGCCAGCAGATATTTCTGCAATCCAGTGCCCTGTACTTGTGATGGCAGGAGATGACGATGTAGTTCGTCACGAGCACACAATTGATCTCTTTGAAAAGCTGCCTCTTGGCCAGTTGGCAATAATTCCAGGTACTTCTCACGGTTCCATCAAAGAAAAGCCTGCGCTGATGCAGGCGATGATTAATGATTTCTTAACAGATTTGAGCTACCCAGTAACTCGTATGCCCTATAAGCGGACGAATCCAGTAACTTAGAAGTCTTTGAAGTCGATCTTTCCAGTTTTTACATCGTAGATCGCACCGGCCACAGATACACCCTCACGAATTAACGGATATGCGCGGACACGATTGATATCTGTCTCTAGGGCAGCCTCTTGATCTTTGGTGACACGAAATTCAAGGCTACGGGTATCTACTCCAAATTTGCTTTGTATGAGTTCGTGAATATTTGACTCTTCACTCTGCGCCATTCGGCAATCAGTATGTGGCATCACAAGAATGCGATCAACGTTGAGTAGATATGTGGCGAGAACCAGTGTGCGTAATACATCTTCTGTCACGCGCGCTCCAGCGTTACGCAAAATCTTGGCATCACCTGAGCGCATACCAACTACTGAAAGTGGATTGATACGTGAATCCATGCAGGTAACAATTGCTAGCCCACGAGCTGCTGATCCAGTGAGTTCGCTGTACTTAAAAGTTTCCGTATATTCAGTGTTTGCTGCGATGAGATCACTGAATTTAGAAGTATCGAAAGTTTCGTTATTCATCTGAGCCATCTCTCCTTGAATGAGTGCCTTTACTTTACAAGACTATTGGGCTCGATTATCGTGCCAGTATGACGGTGTTCCAGAGCAAAAGTGAAAAAATAGTTCACACTCATAAGGAACTCAGAACCGCTCTTAGAGATACCGAGACGTATTCTTCTGATTTACAAGGCGATGCCGATGTTCGCGATTATCGCCAAATCCCATTGGAAGTAGATCCACCAAGACACCATCTTTATCGCTCGCTACTGGCGCCGTATTTTGTAAAACCTACGATCGAAGCTCACGCGGCTACATTTGCAGAGAATTCACACCGACTTTTAGTTCATTATTTTGAGCACGAAGGCCTTGATGTGATCTCAGATTTAGCTCTGCCACTAGTGATGGAAAATCTAGGAGTTATTTACAGAAGACCACAAGATGTTGCTGAATGGGTTTCCTGGGGACCCGATGTCTGGACGGCCGAATCTGATGAGCGAGACGGAGCTGTTCTACATCGTTATCTCGATCGAATCTATCAAGAAGCGCTGCAGGGGAAATCACAAGATGTGTGGCAAGAGATTGCTGCATTGGAAATCGAAGGCAAAAAACTTACTGAAAATGAGTTCAAGGGGATCGCAGGAGTTCTCTTAGCCGGTGGTCGCGACACAGTAATAAAGTTATTTACGGGAGCCCTCTGGCATCTGGCAAATCATCCTGAAGATGCCAAACGATTAAGGGCTAACCCTGAATTGATACCGAGAGCTATACAAGAATTTTTGCGCTTCCTATCGCCGCTTCCTGCAATGAATCGCACAACAGTCCCAGAGAGTTCTACAGATGATCTTCCCGCTGATCGATACGTATCGATGAGCTTTATCTCTGGAAATTTCGACGAAACAGTTTTTGCCAATCCGTATGAGATAGACCTTAATCGGGAAAGAAACCCGCACTTAAGCTTTGGTTTTGGTCCGCACACATGTATCGGAAACCATGTCACAGAAATTGAGGCTCGTATCTTCCTTGAAACTTTTCTCTCAATGAATATCGCGCTAGAGATTCGGGAATCAGAAATTGTCTTTCACCAAGGCCAGTTGAAAAATGTGCCAGATAGATTTGAATCACTGAAGTTGTTGCGTGGAGCCCCCCGTCAGGATTGAACTGACGACATTCCGCTTACAAGGCGGATGCTCTACCACTGAGCTAGGGAGGCGTGTTGCACAAGGTGCAACGGGGCGTAATTATTGCAGGGGTTCGGATAATTAGAAAATCGCAGCATGTGGACTAGGTTACGTCCATGCGACTAGGCGTACTTGATATGGGATCGAACACGATCCACCTACAAGTCGTCGATGCCCACCCTGGAGCCAGACCCACCCCGGCATCAAGCCAAAAATTTGAGCTCCGGCTGACCGAGTACTTGGATAAAGAGAATCACATCACCGAAGAAGGCTTCGATCTACTCAATCACGCGATTACTGAGGTCCTCAAGCATGCCGAAGAATTCCAATGTGAAGAGATTCTAGCTTTTGCAACTTCTGCAATCCGTGAAGCAAATAATGGAAACGAGATCATTGAAAAGCTTCAGCAGACACACGAGATTGAACTTCAGATACTTTCAGGCGATGAGGAAGCGCAGCTAACATTTTTAGCTGCACGTCGTTGGCTTGGTTGGTCTTCAGGGCGACTTCTCGTGCTGGATATCGGTGGCGGTTCACTTGAGATGGCTGTCGGTAACGATGAATCTGCAAGCAGCACTTTATCTTTACCAATCGGTGCGGGCAGAATGACTCGAGAGTTTTTATCTGGAGATCCGTATACGACTAAAAGTATTAAGGCTCTCACGCAGTTCTCGCGTGAGAAAGTATCGCAATCTGTCACTGGCGAGCTATTGGTTCATAAAGCAGATCGTATTGTCGCAACAAGTAAGACATTTAGAACTTTGGCTCGTCTCACCGATCATTGGTATAGCGATAGTCCCAAGAAGCTCGAACATAGAGCGCTAGTAGCCGCCATTGAAAAGCTTAAAGATCTTACTAATTCACAACGCGCCAGTCTTCCTGGTGTTTCCGCAAGTAGAGCGAAGCAGTTATTGGCGGGTGCAATCGTTGCGGAGGCAGTGATGAACCACCTCAAGATCGAAGAGGTAGAGATTTGTCCGTGGGCGCTGCGTGAGGGAATTGTCTTAAAGTGGCTTGATTGGATGGAAAAGTAAGTTTTACGGGGTCTTTTCAGACTTGGGTGCAGGGGTCCAATCAACTGCAATGACCTCACCGTTTCGGTGATGCAAGACAAATGAATCTCCTGGCTTTAACTCAGCAGAAATTCGTTTGAAGTTTTTCTTGCCAATCAATTTCTTAACTAACTTAGGTAACACTGGATTGTGGCTACACATCACAGATGTTTTATTCTCATTCATGACATGGAGTGCGTAATCAAGTGATTTTTCGCTGTTTTTTTCAAATCCAAATTCGCTGATCTCGGATGCAAAGATTGGTGTGATGCCGTACTCGGCAGCCATAGCCTCAATCGTCTGAATGCATCGGATTGCATCTGAGCTATAAATTTTTTCGATTGCGTATGGAGCATAGATCGCAGGCATACGAGCTGCCTGGATTTGGCCGAGGTGCTCCAAGGGACGATCGCCATCATCGCCATCCCAAAGATCACGCTTAAGCGCCTTGGCGTGACGCAACAAGATCAGAGCTGTTGATCCAAAGCCAAATTCTTGCGCAATGCGAACAATTTCTCGATCATCGCTATTACTTAACTTTGTGATGGCATCTGTTATTGATAACCATTCGATCTGATCAACTTCTTCTGGATTAGGAGTCGCTGCGTTATAAACAGATGCTTGCGCTAACCAGTAGCGAACCTCTTTTGTAATTCCATCAACTTCGTAATCAACGGTACCGACTTCTGGTCCGAAGATTGCTTTTACGCCGGTCTCTTCTAAAACCTCACGATAGGCCGCTTGAATGTGACTCTCGCCTGGATCAACTTTTCCTTTTGGAAGTGACCAATCGTCATAACGCGGGCGATGGATAACAGCGATACGAATGTCGCCGGTGGCACCACCATCGACAGATTGCCAAAGTACTGCCCCTGCGCCATCGATTCGATCGGCTGTTGTCATTAACTGCCCTTCAGGTTTTTGTTGAGGTGATGTGAATGAGCATCTACTAAGCGTGTGCCATCTTCAGCAATTGCTTGGCGGGTCCAACGTTGTCCAGATAAACGCCAGCTCTGTGTTTGATCAGATATTCCAATATTTAAAATCTCTTCGAGTTGGCTCACATGGGATGGATCAAAGATCCGCACTAAGCACTCAACTCTGCGATCAAGGTTTCGATGCATCAAATCTGCTGATCCGATCCAGTATTCAGGATCTCCATCGTTAAGGAAGTAGAAAACGCGCGAATGCTCAAGGAATCGACCAAGCACCGAACGAGCGGTGATGTTTTCAGAAAGCCCTTCTACCCCTGCCTGCACAGAGCAGATGCCACGCACTAAGAGCTCAATCTTTACACCAGCTTGTGATGCCTCATAAAACTTTGCACAGAACTCTTCATCCAAAATTGAATTGAGCTTCAGTCGTATATGTGCCGACTTCCCTGCTCGTGCGTTAACAATTTCGCGATCAATCTTTGCAAGCAATTCGGGGCGAAGACTTTTTGGCGCTACCAGTAAACGTGTATACGTAGATTGCGGCGCGAATCCCGAAAGTTGATTGAAGAGCTTGGCTAGATCTTCGGTAAGAACTTCATCCGCACTGAGGATTCCAAGATCTTCATATGTGCGAGCTGTCTTTGGATTGTAATTTCCCGTGCCTACGTGGGCATAGCGATGAATTCCACTTTGCTCGTCACGGATTACAAGTGAAAGCTTGGCGTGAGTCTTGAGTCCCATCAATCCATAAACAACGTGAACACCTGCCGCTTCGAGCTTTCTTGCCCAACGCACATTTGCCTGCTCGTCAAAGCGTGCACGAATTTCAATAACGGCGAGCACCTGTTTACCTGCCTCCGCAGCTTCAATCAACGCTGCAACAATAGGAGAGTCTCCGGATGTTCTATATAACGTCTGCTTGATTGCTAAAACTTTTGGATCAGCGGCGGCGTGATTGAGAAATTCCACGACTGAGTGTGTAAACGAGTCATATGGATGGTGAAGCAAAATCTCGCCTTGGCGCAGTGCCGCGAAGTAAACATCGTGGTCTTCTTCATCGATTCCGATGAGAGGACGTGGAGTTTTTGAGTTAAATGCTGGGAAGTGAAGGGCAGGGATGCGTAGATCTGCGATTTTGCTGAGGTCTTGCAGGTTCACAGGATGACCGCAGCGAATAACGTTGAGCGGATCGATTTCTAGCTCTTCCATCAACATTTTCAGTAGCTCTTGATTCACGCCTTCTTCTACCTCAAGTCGAACTGGCGGTCCAAAGCGACGGAGTAAAAGTTCTTGCTCAAGGCTGGTCAAAAGATCTTCAGAATCATCTTCATCGATTTCTAGATCCTGATTTCGGGTTACTCGGAATGTGAGGTGTCCGAGGATGTCCATTCCAGGAAAGAGTTGATCCAGATTTTCGGCGATGAGATCTTCCAGTGGAATAAATCTGGTTGAGTTTTCGGCTGTTGGAATCAAACGACTTAATATCGGCGGCACCTTTACCCGTGCAAAGAATCTCTCTTTTGTCTCCGGGTTAATCACTCGAACACCCAAGTTCAGCGATAGACCAGAGATATATGGAAATGGGTGTGATGGATCGACCGCAAGTGGCGTGAGTACAGGAAAAATGCGCGCCTTGAATAACTCTTGCAGATGTGACTTCTCATTAGATTTCAAATCTTTCCAAGTGACTAACTCGATTCCTTTTTGAGCCAGAGCTGGACGAAGGTCCTGTTCGAAGATTCGATATTGATGAGCCACTAAATCTTTTGCAATGCGTGAAATCTCCGCAAGTAATTCTTGTGGGGCATAGCCTGCTGAATTAACAGTCGAGATGTTGTTCTCAATTTTGCGCAAAACGGAGGCCACTCGGACCATGTAAAACTCATCAAGATTTGAAGAGAAGATCGTAAGGAAGCGAACTCTCTCGAGCAAAGGAATCGATTTATCTTCGGCTAGTTCAAGAACTCTTTGATTAAATGCGAGCCAGCTGATCTCACGATCGGTTAGGTTCTGCATCTTGACCACACTACTAGTGTTCAAGGTTTGAGTGAACAGAAGGTTACGGAAGAACGCACGAAGAGAGAACATCGCTTATCTCGGCCATGAAATGGGTGTTGGATACTTACAAACACGCCCATCGCCAGATGAACGACCACGTAGGCGACGAATAATCCAAGGTAATGCGAACACGAAGAACCACATCACACCAATCGCTCGCTCTTTAATCCACGGTGTCGGCTGAGCAGGTGGCAATGGTGTTCGCCAACCAGGATCGAATTCGTATCCCAGTTTTTCCAAGACAGCATCGGCGCAACGTTTATGTCCTTCTGCATTTAAGTGCAGTCGGTCAAATGCTAAGAATCGCTTGTCGCTAAAGAAGCGTTCTCCATTTGCATCAACGATGATCGCCCCAACTTCAGCAGCAATTTCACGTACACCTTTGTTAAATGTTCCAAAACGCTCTTGCCAAAGTTTTGAGCCTCGCCCTGAGTTGCCGGTATCTTCAAGAACGGTAAAGAGCATGATGGTGGCACCACTTGCAGCCAATTTACGCACCGTACTTTGGTATCTCTCCTTAGCCAAGGCCGGATCGAATCCTGGACGTAGAGCATCATTTGCGCCTGCGTGAAAAGAAATCAAAGTGTCGGGACCAGTTACATATGAAAGTGCGATCGGAATTTGATCTTCGATTACTTGAGGCAATAACTTTCCACGGACAGCCAAATTTGCATAAGTGAAAGTGGCAGACTTCTTGGCTAGGCCGTCTGCAACACGATCTCCCCAGCCACGATAGTGCCCGCCAATAATCTCGTCAGACATTCCCTCGCTATAGGAATCACCACAGATTACGAGACGGTTATAGATCATGTGCTCTGCTGCCTACTTCTTACGGCGCTGCTCATCTACCCAGAACATCGCAATTGATGTTGCAACGCTTGCGTTGAGAGATTCAGTGCTAGCCATAATCGGAATTGAGACAACGAGATCGCACTTTTCGCGCACAAGGCGAGATAGTCCTTTTCCTTCGCTTCCTACAACGATCATTAAGTTTTCCTTTGCAACCTTCATCTCGCTCAAGGTCACATCGGCTTCACCATCAAGACCAACGACAAAACAACCCAATTTCTGAGCATCTTCTATGGTGCGAGCAAGGTTTGTCACCTGTGCAACGCGAAGGCGGGCTGCTGCTCCAGCTGATGATTTCCATGCAGCGGCAGTCATTGCAGCGGCGCGACGTTCAGTCATAACAACACCTGCTGCGCCAAATGCTGATGCGCTTCGCACAATTGCACCAAGGTTACGAGGGTCTGTCACACCATCGAGTGCGATGATCATCATTGGATGATTTGCTTGCTCTGCAATCTCTTGGAAACTTGAATATTGATAAGGCTTAATCGCCAGAATAATTCCTTGGCTATTGGCGTTGATGTTTTCAATCTCAGCGCGGTGTACTTCTCGGATATTGAGGCCATGATGTAACGCTAACTTGAGAGATTCAGCGACGCGATCATCAACATCGATGCTACGTGCGACGATAAGCTCAAGAGCTGGAACATTTTCGCGAAGTGCTTCAAGAACGGCGTTACGACCAGAAACAATTTCGCCCTTTGGCTTCTCGCTACGACCGCGAGGAGAAGCTGCAGCGCGTGGTGATGAAGTACCGCCGCGCTTTCCATCTTTCTTCTCAGCAGCTTTCTTTCGCTTTGCAGCTGCGTGATAAGGACGGTCTTCAGCCTTCGGCGTTGGTCCTTTACCTTCAAGGCGACGCTTATTGTTTCCACCAGATCCTGATGAAGGACCTTTCTTAGATCCGCGAACCGCGCCACGTGGTTTTGAATTACCGGCCATTTATTTACTCTCACTTCGTGTGATCGACCATCGTGGCCCTTGTGCGCTATCTTCAATAGTAATTCCAAGTGCTATCAAGCCATCGCGAATCGCATCGGCTGCAGCAAAATCTTTACGCACACGCGCTGCTTCACGCTGTTCGAGCGCTAATTTAATGGTTCCATCAAGGGCGGCAGTGAGTTCATCTGATCCACCGGCTGCTGCAAAAGCGCCATCAAATGGATCGCAGCCAAGAACTTCAAGTGCACCGCGAATTTCGTTAGCAGAATTTGCGATGCCGACCTTATCGCCTGCAGTAATTGCAATATTTCCAAGACGTAGCGCCTCTGAAATACCCGCAAGTGCTTGCGGGACAGCTAAATCATCATTCATCGCAGCCGCAAAACCATCACTGATCACGGGGGTAGGTGTAACGCCAAGAATTTCAACAGAACGATTTAAGAAGGATTCAATACGACCAAATGCAATTGCAGACTCGGCAAGTGCCTCGTGTGAAAACTCAAGCATTGATCTGTAATGCGCACTACCGAGATACCAACGAAGTTCGATTCCGCGAACACTCTTGAGCAACTCTTGTACTTGTAGCGAGTTACCAAGTGACTTACTCATCTTCTCGCCGGATGCTGTAACCCACGCGTTATGTAACCAACGCTTTGCAAATCCATAACCAGCTGCTTCTGATTGAGCTATCTCGTTTTCGTGGTGAGGAAAAATCAAATCAAGTCCACCGCCGTGAATATCAAAACTCTCACCTAAGTAGGCATGCGCCATTGCAGAACATTCGAGGTGCCAACCAGGTCGTCCTGCTCCCCATGGAGTTGGCCATGATGGATCACCAGCTTTAGCTGCTTTCCATAGCGCAAAGTCACGCGGATCTTTCTTAAAAGTTTCATCAGCATCGGCAGCACTTTGTAAATCATCAACGTTCTGACGCGACAAGGTGAGATAAGACTTTAGCTTTCGAACTTCAAGATAAACATCGCCGTTGCCTGGCGCGTAAGCGGCTCCACGTTCTATCAAAATCTGCATGAGTTCGATCATCTGAGTGACATGGCCCGTTGCGCGTGGTTCATAGGTAGGTGGCAAGACATTGAGCGCTGCGTAAGCATCGCTAAATGCGCGCTCATATTTCATCGCAACTGCCCACCATGGCATCTCTTCATGGACTGCCTTATGCAAAATCTTGTCATCAATATCTGTGACATTACGAATAAAGGTGACGTTATATCCACTCTTGGTAAGCCAGCGGCGCAAGATGTCGAAGTTCACTCCAGAGCGAACATGGCCAATATGTGGGGGTGCTTGCACTGTGGCGCCGCAGAGATAAATCCCCACTTCACCAGTCTTCAGTGGAACGAAGGGAGAAGTGGTTCGCGTAAGGGTGTCATATAACGATAGCGAACTCATGAGCTAAGTCTACCTTGTGAAAAAACTGATTAATTCTTGGTAATCAACGCAGAAGCAATGGCAGCAATGCCTTTGCCTTCACCTGTAAGGCCTAGTCCATCTGTTGTTGTTGCAAGAAGAGCAACATCGGCACCACCAAGGGCTGCAGAAAGTGCGGCGATCGCCTCGACTCGTCGTGCACCGATCTTTGGGCGGTTGCCAATGATTTGCACTGAAACATGTGAGATTGAATATCCGGCTGCTTGCACAAGACGAGCACTCTCTTGCAGCAACTGCGCACCACTTGCACCGGCATACTCTGGACGCGAAGTTCCAAAGTTACTGCCGAGATCACCGAGGTTCGATGCGGCAAAGAGTGCATCACAA
>Ga0315899_10004851_pt1 | contig 14517 bp, 13 predicted proteins | sample LakEriMetagenome_2_FD_203518 | JGI IMG/M metagenome (GOLD analysis project Ga0315899, IMG submission 203518) | Freshwater fungal communities from buoy surface, Lake Erie, Ohio, United States - Buoy 4 MA112 | ecosystem: Environmental > Aquatic > Freshwater > Lake | place: USA: Lake Erie, Ohio... | reverse complement strand
TTGTACTTCGCTTCGGAAGTTACGATCAATATTTTTCAGCCATGCTGCCGCTCGTCGTCACTGAGGCGGCGCGAGGGAATTTTCACCCAATCGGCAGCCTGTTCCTCATGACGGCCGGTAGTGTCCAGGACATGATCGCAGTTGGCATGCACAACTCCGTGGTTTGCAGCGAGGACGTTCCTCGATACGACACGGTCTCCGTGGATCGCGCTGCGGTGGCGGCGACCTATCTCGGAACGGGGTTTCTCGATGCTTTGCCGCAGATCTGTCGAAATTGGCCGCGTGGGCTCGTCGACGGCGACTTTTTCGAGCCTTTGATAAGCGATGTGCCGACCTTACTGTTGTCGGGTTCGCTCGACCCAGTGACGCCACCGGATGACGCGGAGCGAGTGGCACGATCGCTGAAAAGCTCACGACATCTTGTGCTGGAGGGTTCAGGGCACGGACAACTCGCTATTCCTTGCATGGAGCGTGTGCTCGCCGACTTCTATTCCAACGCAGATCCGAAAGCGCTCGATGTTCGCTGTCTTGATCGGCGAGTTAAACCACCGTTCTGGATATCGCTTGCGGGGCCAACGCCATGATCACAGTAACGGATCTCACCAAGCAGTTTGGCAAGGTGCAGGCTGTTCAAGGCGTGAGTTTTGCGGCACCCGACGGTCGGATCACAGGACTTCTTGGCCCTAACGGCGCAGGCAAGTCGACAACACTGCGAATGTTGGCGACGCTCTTACGCCCTGACTCGGGCGATGCACTGATAGACGGTGAGTCAATCACTACTCACCCAATTGAGGTTCGGCGACGGATCGGAGTTCTGTCGCATGCTAGCGGTTTGTATCCGCAGCTCACAGCGCGGGAAAACATCCGTTACTTTGCCGAGTTGCATGGTATGGAGCGGCGGGTGGCCGACGACAGAATTGCCGAGCTCGCAAACCTGCTCGAACTGTCTGAGTTCCTCGATCGAAAAACCAAGGGTTTCTCGCAAGGACAACGACTGAAGACGGCCTTGGCACGCGCTCTCGTGCATCGGCCGCGAAATCTGATACTCGATGAACCTACTAACGGTCTCGATGTGATGGCAGTGCGCAACCTTCGAGCGTTGCTCCATAAGCTACGCGAGGAGGGGCACTGCATTCTCTTCTCGAGCCATGTGATGCAGGAAGTGGCGTTGCTATGCGATGAAGTTGTCGTTATTGCACAGGGTCGGGTCGCAGCCGCTGGAACCGTTGAGTCGCTGCGCGCTGAGGCTGGTGAAGCCACTCTCGAAGATGCGTTTGTCAAATTGATTGGTACGGCGGAGGGGTTGAACTGATGCGCGCGATATTCACCGTCTTCCGCAAAGAATTTTTCGAAAACTTGCGCGATCGACGCATCCTGCTGTCGGCGTTGGTATTTGGACCGGTATTGGGTCCCGTAGTGCTCGCAGCGCTCCTACAAATCTCCGTGTCGAAGGGTGAGGCGACATTCGAAAAGCCCATGACTCTTCAGGTCGTTGGTGCCGATAACGCGCCGAACTTGATGACGATGCTCGAGTCGCGAGACATCAAGATCGAGCGACGGGAAATGACCGAGCAGCAGATCCGAGAGGCGATCACTCAGCGTGAAATCAAGGTCGCGCTACAAATCCCATCCAATTTTGCTGAACGCTGGTCACGGTCTGAACCGGCTGCCGTCCAGATATTCGTCGACAGTTCCGACCAGTTTGGCGGTGATGCCAGCGCGACACGCGTTTCACGCGCTATCAATTCATATAGTCAGCAAGTATCGCAAACGCGGCTCATGCTACGAGGCGTCGATCCCGTCAGCATGGCTGCCGTCGTCGTTCATGAGGTTGATGTATCCACTCCAGCGAGTCGGGCGATTTTTGCTCTCGGCATGCTGAGTTACCTGACGATTTTCGCGATGCTATTTGGTGGCATGTATTTGGCGATCGACGCCACGGCTGGGGAGCGCGAGCGCGGCTCACTTGAGTCGCTTTTGACGGCCCCCATGCCGCGTGCCCATATCATTTACGGCAAGATTGCTGCGACCGCCTCATACATGTTGATTTCGATGGCGCTGACGCTAACGGCCTGTGCCGTTGCGCTGCAATACGTACGTCTAGAGGAACTCGGGATGAGCTTGTCGATGGACGCATTGACGACGATCAAGCTCTTCGCGGTATCGGCGCCGCTCGCGATTTTCGGAGCAGGACTTCTGACGGTCGTTGCCTCGTTCACCCGAAGTTTCCGCGAGGCACAAAGCTATCTCACTTTCGCTATCAGTATTCCTACATTTCCGCTGATTTTCGTGGGTTTGCTGCAGGTCGACCCGACCCCGCTAGCCATGGCGACGCCTTCGTTGAGTCAGCATTTCTTGATGATGGAAATCCTGCGGGGTGAGACGCCAGTGATCACGGATCTGCTGCTTTCCGCATCGGTTACCGCGCTGATCGGCACAAGTCTGTGTTGGATCGCGGGGCGCTTGTACGAGCGCGAAGCGATTTTGGGTTAAAGCGATGACTTTGCTCGGGAGCTAAGAATCGCCCGAGATCGAGATGTGAGCCTCGATCCCGGGCGTTGCTTTAATTGCTTCGTTAGAAGCGCCAGCCGAACGAGACGGTCAGAGCTAACGGTTCGTAGTCTGCCTTGATTCGGCCGACAGCCCCTTCTTCGCCGTCGAGATCGACGTTCGATACCAGCAGATAGCGAATACCGGTATCGACGAACGCCCTTTCACCGAATGCATAGCGTGCGCCGAGCAGGGCTTGAATCCCAGTTCCTGAGCCGCTGAACGATCGCTCGACGCCACCGCTCTCGAAGTCGAGATCCACCTCGGTCGCGTACACGGCGCCGAGGCCGGCATAGGTTCGGGTGCTCGGTGATCCGAATAGATCGAATTCACGCAGTGCGTTCACGGCGATGCTGGTCGACGCATAGTTCCCGTCGCCCGATGGGCCGCCGGCGGCGAGGGTGAAGACGGGATGATCAACGGACTGGTACATGAACTCCGCCTCGATGCGCCACGCTTCGCCAACATAGCGGCCGATCGCGCCACCGGCGACGAGGCCCGTATCGAGGGGTATGGTGGGTGTAACGACACCGGCGGTGCCCGGCCGGGAGTATGAGAGTTGCTGGTCCGATTGCGACGCGAGACCCAGGGTGCCGGTCGCATACCAGCCCTGCGACTCGGCGGCCATCGCCGCGCTACTTGTCCCAATCACGGCGATCAGCGCCCAAAACGCGCGAGTCTTGGGGGCTTGCCCCAGCTTGCTCAATACCGAAATACCCAACATGAGGTCACTCCATATCAATTGGAAACACGAGAGGTCATCGCAGCTTCATGCTCGCGATACGACTTTCGACACGTACGCTAAGCTGCCCGTTGCAAGGTTTCATCGTGTAATGCACCAACGGTCACCTTGTTGAACGAGTGGCGCGTGTGGAAGACCCGTCCACTGCGTTGGTAGACTGCTCTGAGTTCGGTTGGCTGGTGTTCAAAGCGTGACCCGGGACGACAAATCACTGATTCGATTCGACTTTGTCGAGCCGTCCTATCTGCTGGCCGTCGGCATCGTGCTATTCGGCGCCTTTCTCACCTTGGGTAGTGATCTCGGGCTAGAGGGGTCGATCCTCTTGATCGGTGTGGTTTGGGCGCTGCACGTGTCGCTCGGTCTGACGATTCTTCGAGCTAGCGTGATCGGCCTCTCGAGGTGGCGATTGACCGCCCGCTGGGCAGATCCCGGGTTGCTCGTCGCCGCCGGTCTGGTCACCTCATCGTTGCTCGCACCGATCTCGTTTGCCATTGACCAATCCCTGGTCAGTTTTGGCGTCATGACCGATGACGAGCCGCTCGTCGATCCTCTGCACTGGCCGATCGAGATTCTCGAGGAGTGGACTCATGTCGTTGGTCCGACATTACTGATTTCGTTACTGCTCGGATTTCCTGCTTGGTGGTCCAGACGGCGGCTGATCGAAAAGGTATCCGACACGCCGGTCGTATCCAAGCCGGCTCCCTCGAGTGGCTCGTGCTTGCAGCGTTTGCCGCCAGCCCTAGGTTGCGATTTGATCGCAGCACGATCCGAGTTGCAGTACGTCCGGGTCTACACGACTCGCGGCGACGCGCTGATTCTCGGTGCGCTCAAAGATATCGCAGAACACTGCGACGACGGTCAGCTCGTGCATCGCACCTGGTGGATTTCCGACAAGCATGTGCGCACTTTGCGGCGGCGTGGATCGCGCTGCTTACTCACGCTGTCTAATGGACTGGAAGTGCCGGTCAGTCGACGAAGGCAGCAAGCTTTGGCTAATCAATTCGGGTACAGCACGACGCTCACGCAGTAATCAGCAGGAGTTTTATCGATGTATCGGATGTGCTTGTGGATGCTGCTGGCGATGGCTTTGGGTGGCGAGCTCGCTACTGCATCGCCGAACGAGTCGCTTGTCGGGACGAGTGCCGGGCACTATCGAGGCGTGATCGATGCATCCGGCGTGCGGAGCTTTCGCGGTATTCGCTATGCGGAATCACCCGCTGGAGCGAATCGTTGGCAGCCGCCACGTCGTGCAGAGAAGCTCTCTGGCGCGACTTCAGCGATGGACTATGGTCCGGCCTGTCTTCAGCCTAAGCGCTCTGCTGCGACAGCTTTACGAACAGACGAAGACTGCCTGTTCCTCAATGTGTGGTCGCCGGCTTCAGCTGCACGTGGGCGCTTGCCTGTTATGGTCTGGATTCACGGTGGCGGTTTTCTGACGGGTGATGGCCGTATTCCAGGGGAGGTTTTAGCCACCCATGGTGTCGTCGTCGTTTCGATGAATTACCGCCTAGGCCCGCTCGGGTTCATGGCGCATGAGGCTTTAAAGTCGGATGTCGCTAACTTCGGCTTGCTCGATATGGTTGCCGCGTTAGATTGGGTTCAAGAAAACATTGCCGTATTTGGCGGAGACCCCAATAACGTGACGTTGTTTGGCGTATCTGCTGGCGGACAGGCCGTGAATATGTTGATGGTCAGCCCGCAAGCCGCGGGAAAGTTTCATCGGGCCATTGCACAGTCCGGCTATTCCACTTGGGCGCTACCGCGTGCATCTGTAGCGCCGAAGCCCGCGCCCTTAAGCGCCGACATGACAAACGCCGACAGCGCAGAGTCACTTAGTGCGCAGGTGTTGTCGCGCGCGTATCCAAACGCGACATCCTTGCCGCCGTTGCGCGAAGTTGATGGACAGAAGTTGGTCGATGCGGTCGAGGGGTTTCAGTTGCCGATCGTCGATGGCGCGAGTCTGCCAGAAGAACCGGCTCGACTGTTTCTTCAAGGCAAGCAAGCGAAAGTGCCGTTCATCACGGGTGGTAATAGCTACGAAGGCTCGGTGATGCCTCAGTCGGGAATCGGTGTGGATCGATTCGCGCGCATGCTCGGTGGGTCGTTCTCTACGATCGAGAGGCTATACAGCGCTGACTTTGCGCTCAGCCGTGACATCGGTATCCAGCGAGCTTTTGGCGATACGCGATATCTGGTCTCGGCTCGAGTACTGGCGACGGCCATGAGAACCGTGGGCGCGCCCGCGTGGCTCTACTACGTTGACCTTGCTCCCGAGCAGCTTTTGCCGGGAATGGTCGGCACTCCGCATGCTTTCGATCAGCTGATGTTGTTTGGTAGTGAGCGAATCGCCAATGAATCGACTCGCAGAACGAGTGAGCGCTTGCGTCGCTACTGGATCGAATTTGCGCGATCGGGTCGACCAGACGTGACCGAACTTGCGTCATGGGCGACCTGTTGTGCCAAGCAAGACCAATGGATGGTGTTCGGCGTGAACGATGGCGTTCAGTTCGGAGTGCTCAGTGACAAGCTCGATGTCTTGACCGAGCTTTATCGTAAGCGCTGGGCCACCTTACACTGAGCGCCGCTGACTGATCACCATCACGCGTTCCGCGATTGGTTTTTTAGCAGGTCGCGAATCTCGCTCAGCACCTTTACCGTCTCGGTTATCTCTGTGCTCGGCGCAGCCGGAGGGGGCGCTTCAACGACCGGGGGCGATTCACCGATTGATCGCAATCGATTGAGTCCTTTGATGGCCACGAACAGCGCCACCGCAATGATCGTGAAGTCGAAAATCGTCTGAAGAAATGATCCGAAGCGCAACCAGAGCTCGGTTTCGCCGTCTGGTGTTCGTCCGAGTGAAACTTGCCAATCGACGAACGAGACACCACCTGCCAAGCGACCGATCAGCGGGCTGATTACATCGCCGACCAACGACGAGACGATACGGCCAAAAGCTGTGCCGATGACGACACCAATAGCGAGGTCGATCACATTGCCACGAACGGCAAACTCGCGAAACTCTTTGACGATTCCCATAAAACAGTCTCCACCAAAATGAAATCAAAAATAGGGCGCGCTTAGGTCGAATTACAGCGACAGAAATTGTTTTATCATGGCTTTGCTTTTTATGCAGAGTGGATAAGCGCAGTGAAAAAGAATCTGCTTGGTTCGATGATATTAGGCATCAACGCATTGGGAGCAATTCCGGCCTTCTCGGCGGAATCATGGGGTGGCGAAGGGCAACTCGGCTTCGTGCTCGCTCGTGGTAACTCTGATGCGGACACAGTCAATGCCAAGCTCGAGATGGCCAAAGAGACCGCCTCGTGGAAAAACGCATTTGGTTTTGCTGCACTGCGCGCTTCTAGCGAAGGTGATCGCAATGCCGAGCGATATGCGGCATCGTGGCAAACCGATTATCGCTTTAGTCCGCGCAGCTATTGGTACGGTGGCGCGCGCTATGAGGACGATCGATTCAGTGGTTTCGATTATCAAGCGAGCTTAGTGACTGGATTAGGTCATCGGTTTGTTGACGAGGAAGACTTCAAGTTGTTCGGGCAGGCCGGTCTCGGTTTTCGCCGTCTCGAAAGCGCACTGACAGGCTTGGCCGAAGACAATGTCATTTTTTCAGGTGAGCTGCGCTACGAACAGAAGCTCACGGATACGACGAGCTTGAAGAACAAGTTGATTGTCGAGGCAGGTGAAGCCAATACCTTCTTGTCGAATGAGCTTGCGCTGCAAGTCAAGATCAATGCGCGATTGTCTTTGGCTGCTGGATTGGGCGTTCGTCACAACACGGATCCGCCGTCAGGCCGGGATAAGACCGATACCTTGACGACTTTAAACCTGGTGTACGGATTCTGATTGGTCGGTGATGGCGCCGCGATCGAGGAGCACGCTGCGCGTGGCTAATCGATCGATACAAAGCGGATCATGAGTCGCAATCAACATCGAGAGCTTGCTCGCCAACAAAATCTCGATGATGCGCTCAGTCGTATCGTTATCCAGCGAGACCGTGGGTTCATCTAACAGCAGCACGGTCGGCTTCATCGCGAGCAAGCCAGCGAGTGCTACGAGGCGCTTCTCGCCGCCGGAGAGTTCATGAACAGGGCGTTCCGATAGATGGAGCAGCCCAACTTGGTCGAGGGCGTCGTCGGCGGCATGGTGAGCACGATGCGCATCCCATCCCAAATTGAGTGGGCCAAATTCGACATCCTCGAGGACCGTGGGGCCGATTAATTGATCATCGGGGTCTTGAAACAGCAGGCCCACTTTGCCGCGATGCGGTGCGAAATCGTCTTCAACCCTGCAGCGTTGTCCCAACAGTTCAATGCTACCCGACTGATGCTCCATTAGACCGAGGGCGGCTAGCAGCAGCGTGCTTTTACCTGCGCCAATACCGCCACGAACCGCGAGGCGCTCCCCATGGTGTAGCGCCAGAGTGGCGCTATGCAGAACTGGACGGGTCGAGCGGGTTACCGCGACTTCCTGCATTCGCAGTAATGTCGTCATTTTTGGATTTCCAGCGTCGGCAATAACAAGCAGAAACCGATGCTTACAATGACTACGCCCAGAATCGACCAATCGGTTTTTGGTAGAGCTCGCCATGGCGTGGATTCACGAGCTGGCCACCGAGTCGAACTCATGCCGCGCGAGCGCAAGCCCAAGGAAATACGTTCGGATCTCGCCAGCGCATGGATGATCAGCCACGCCACCATTTGTGCGCTCACTTGCAGTGACCGTAATCCGAAAGCGGGGCGATAAGCCCGCGCCCTCATCGCGCGTTCGAGGCGCGTCTTGGTTCCCGATAGCAGTGAAACTTGACGGGCCACCTGTGCGAGTAGCGCGCCGAGTGCGCTCGGCAGTCCCAAGCCGACCGCCGCGCGACCTAAATCAACGCCGCTCATCCGCATCAGCAGCAGACTGGCTGCGAGCGTGACGATGTTGACGCGCAGACTCATCTGCATGGCAAGCAGGGCGCCTGTTTCATCGATTGCCATATAGCGCCAGTTTATCGATGAGGTTATCCAGACGATGACGAGGAATGCGTTGACGCGAAGCAAGCGTCGCCCAATATTTTCGATTAGCGCTTTGTCGGCAGCTGCGATGATCGCCATTGCAAGTAATGCAACGAAGAGCATGGCGCAGAGCGACGAAAGCGCTTGGGTCAGTGCCGCCGTAACACTGACGAGCAGAGTGGCGGCGAGACGCAGTCGACTATCAGGGTGGTGAACGTGGCTCATGTGCGGCGCTACATTCCCAGAGTGAACGCCGCTGGGCGTGCTCGTCCAAGCATGCCCACCGCCAAAGCCGTGACGATCGTTTCAATCAACCAGACGGGCGCTTGTGCCGCGACAAGTAAGGTGATGAAGCCAAGGAGGGTCTCGCCACCCGTAGACCACAGCATGATTGCCGCCATGAGCGTCGCACCCAGGATGCCGATCGTCGCCGCTAAAGTGCCAACTACCAGTAGTCTTCGTCTCGATGATGGCTGTTGCAGTAATGGGCGCAAGGTTAGACCGGCGACGACGGCCGGTGCCGCTATTAGCAGCGTATTGGCGCCGAGTGACGTGAAGCCGCCGAAAGAGAACAGCAACGCCTGCAATGCCAAAGCGACGAAGATCACCGGAAAGGCTAGCCATCCGAGTAACAGGCCGATCAAGCCATTGAGTATGAGATGTACGCTGCCCACGCCGATCGGTATGTGAATTGTTCCGACCAGGAAGAACACGGCGGCAAACAAGGCCGCGGTCGGTAGCGTGCGAGGCGTCAGCCGACGCAAGCCGATCGTAAGTCCGAATGTGGTGCAGCCTGCTGCCGCAAACAAGGTTGGAGCATCGAGTACGCCCTCTGCGATGTGCATATCACGATATCTCTACGCGCGATCGGTCGCGTCGCGCTAGCCACCAAGCCGTGACGCCAAACACGCCAGCGAGATAGCCGAGTCCACTCAACCATCGAGACCAAGCCGATTGCGTAGTTGTCGTGCTCAGCTTTTGTTGGTCTCCACGGGCGACGAAAGCCACTTCGGCGCGGTGACCCAAGCCGTCATCCGCGATCACTCGATACTCGCCGGTGTGTCTCGGGGCGGGGAAAGCGTAGCGCCCCTCTGCATCGGTATGGGTCACCGCAGGTTCGGCTGCAGCACTGCTTCCCGCTGCTCGCTGCAAGGAAACAGAGGCGCCGCTGAGCGGTGCGCCGTCGGCGTAGGTCACATCGCCCGTGATTGCATCGCTACCGTCGGTCAGCGATAGATTCAATCCGTGCGCGTACGCCAGCTGTGGCAACGACAACGCCAAAATGAGAAGAGCTCGAACCACGTATGAAAACTAGCATGACTTTCATACTTCAGGGTACGTAGTCGTACGTCGCGCCCACTCCGAGGGGAATTTCCAGTGCCCAGAAGAGCAGAAGAAATCCGGTCCAACCGACGATGAAGCTGATGGAATAGGGGAGCATCAGCGCCACCAGGGTTCCGATGCCGGTCGACTGCACGTAACGACGACAGAACACCACGATCAGCGGGAAGTAGGGCAGCAGCGGGGTGATGATGTTAGTGGAGCTATCGCCCACGCGATACGCCGCTTGGGTGAGATCCGGCGATACGCCAAGCTGCATCAGCATCGGTACCATGATCGCACCGATGAGCGCCCATTTGGCGGAGGCTGATCCGATCAACAGGTTGACTGTTGCTGTGAGCAGAACGATGCCCGCCAGCGTCACGCCCATGGGCAAAGCAGCCTCACGCAGTGCGTTCGCGCCTTTCAGTGCCAAGAGCGCGCCCAGGTTGGATTGGCCGAAGGCGTAGATGAACTGAGCGCAGAAAAAAGCCATGACGATGTAGTAGCCCATGCCCGACATGGCTTTGGTCATGCCTGCGATGACATCGCGGTGCTCCCGGATGGAGCCGGCAGCGATTCCATAAGCAATGCCTGGTAAAAGAAATCCGATGAAAATGATCGGAACGATGGATTGCATGAGCGGTGCACCCGATACGAGCAGCAGACGCTCACCGTCCGCGTTAGGCGCAGCCGCCCACGGTGTCTCGTCGCCCATCAAGGTCAAAGCGAAGAGCGTTCCTGCCGCGAGGGCGGTGAGTAGCGCGACTCGCAGACCGCGACGTTCCGCATCGGTCAGCGGCTCTTGAGTGGGCAGGTTGGCGGGATCGCCATCGATTGCGGTCGAGCGCAAACGGGGCTCGATGACGAGATCGGTGAGCGCCCAGCCGAGTAGCACGATGAAGATCGCCGAGGCTGTCGTGAAATAAAAATTGTTGAGCGGGTTGATGACGATGCTGGGGTCGACCAAGTGCGCGGCTGTTTGGGTCAATCCGGCCAGTAGCGGATCGAGGCTCGAGGGCACTCCCATGGTTGCACTGAATCCGCCAGACACACCCGCAAAAGCCGCCGCGATCCCTGCCAGAGGGTGACGTCCTGCTGCATAGAAAATCACCGCGCCAAGCGGTATAACCAGGACATAACCGGCGTCAACTGCCACATGACTCAAAATGCCGACGGCAATCAAGGCCGGCGTCAAGAGTTGGCGCGGCGTGACCGCCATTGCCGCGCGAAGCGTGGCGTTGATAAATCCTGCGTGTTCGGCAACGCCAAGCCCAAGCATGGCAACCAAAACGACGCCGAGTGGCGGGAAGCTCGTGAAGGTGCTCACCATGGTTGCCATGAAGGCAGTCAAAGATTGGCCCGCAAGCAGATCACGAATTTCAATCGGTTGGCCGCTGCGAGGATCGATTTCGACGAAGCTGAAGCGCGCAAGCACATTGCTGACGACCCAAGCCGTCACCATCAGAATCAAGAACAGTACTGCCGGATCCGGCAGTCGATTTCCGGCACGCTCCACTACGTCTAGGCTACGCGCTAGCCAATTCCGTCTAGCCATCGAAGTAATACCCCCTCACCATGGGTTATGTAACGTTAGTCTGCTTGCGGCCGTTTCTTCAGAAACTCTGGCACATCCGCTTCATTGATCACGCGCGTCCGCTCCGGCTGTGCCTCACGCGACTGTCGCGGTTTGATCTCGCTGGCGGACGCTCTAGCCGCTTTCCAGCCGATTTCAATCAGCCAGCGTTGTTCGGTGGATGCATGAGCTTTAATCGGAACAAAGCTGCAGATGATTTGATGACCTCTGTCGTCTCTGAGCAACAGTGAGGAGCCGCGTCCGCTTTTTTGCTCGCCACGCGCACGATCGATTTGTGAGCGATCGACGGTGAACTTGGCCAGCGTAGCCCAGAGATCAAGGCCCGCGGCGTCGCGTGATTCGGTGATACCGCCGAAACGCAGTTCGGGCAAATCGAATACGGCGTAAGGGCCAAGCACCTCGCCCCAGCCGGTTTGGGCGCTGACAGCGCGGCCGGCATCATCGGTGATGAGTACTGTTCTATCTTCACGACGAACAAAACTCGTCCAGATCGATTCGAGCACCGCTTGCGAGTGTTCTGTTGGCTTGAGCAGGAACACCCACTGAGCGCCCGGTGTTTCGCTATCGACACCACTGACGGAGATTTCGATAGCCAGAGCGCTCACGCTATCGGGCCTCTTCAGAAAGGCATGGCGCGTCGAGGTGACGGCAACCGGCTGAGCATCCTGAAATCCGATCAGCCAATCCGACAGGCGCGGCTTCGAGTCTGCATCAAAGGATGATCCAATCAGACGTCGCGCTTCGGCATTCAGATAAATCACGCGTAGCGCAGGATCCGTGACCACGCAGGCCACCGGTACGGCATGCATTGCCGAGACGAGTTCGCTGTTTTTCTGCGCTAGTTTTTTGGCTTGCTCCTGAACAAGCTCGGCATCGCGCTGGACTTGATTACGTACTTCTTCGAGTCGCAGAGCGAAGTAGGAGATGGCTTTGACGATGCCGCACAGCGAGAGTGCAAGCACGATCGACAAAGCGAGCGGATCGTTCTCGGAGAGACGAACTTCTTCGCCCATCCACACCTGTGGGATGCGCAGCGCCAGAACGGCGGCTTGGATGCCAAAAATCACGGCAAGATGCGACGCGAATCGCGACTGCGTTCGTTTGGCCAGGTTCATTGCTTCGACGGTTGCCCATGTCGCGGCGGCCCCGTTGCCGAGAGCAAAAGCCGTCGCTTGTGCGGCGATCGAAGCGTTGCTGAACAGGTAGCCGAGTAGAGCCATGAACGCCAAAGAGAGCACTGCGAGCGCGACGATATAGTCCCGCAAAGCCAGTCTTTCGTTGTACAGCGCTTTGAGACTGAGTCCGAACAGGACGAACGAGACCGCCATGGCTGTGGAACTCAAGACGAACGCCCGCGCATCCATCGGTTGGCCGGCGCCGAGTAGCGGAGTGATGCCGGCGATCACGAAAGCGATCAACCAAATGCGAGCTGATCGGTCGGGATTCGATACGGACAGCCACCCAACGATACCGATAGTCAGGAAGGACAGGCTCGAGAGGAGCAGTACACCGTTGGCAGGCGTGGTGAGCATATCGGACGGGGAAGTTACCAGACCGTCCGGGCGGGGTCATCCGAGAGGCCTCGGAGCCGCTCCCCCTCCGATGTCGAAACATCGGAGGGGGGTGTCAGTGGGCGATTACTTTGCGCCGAAGGAGTAGGTAGCCGTCAGACCGAACATCGCACGATCACCTTGCGATACGTTCGGAGTGAAGGCGGCCGTCGTCGCGACCAGCGGAGGCTGGTTGATCGCGGTCGAAACATATTTCTCGTCGAAAATGTTGCGACCCCAGAGGGCGACATCCAGCGGGCCGTGACGCAGACCCATGCGCGCGTTGAAGAGCGTGCGCGAGGGGATCGTCGTCAAGCCGATGGTCAGGATGTTCGTTGCGGCCGTGTAGCTGCCATCCGCGCGAGCGTAGAACGACCAGTCACCCGTGATCGGCGTGTCGTACGCTGCGTAGATGCTAGCGAGCCGATTGGGCGAGCGGGGCAGTGGCTTGCCAGAGACGTCAGGCAGGAGCTTGCCGCGGAACTCGAGGCTCGGGCAGAACCCGACCGCCGCTGCCGGAATCGCCGTGGAGCTGCCGCCGCAGTAACGCAGGACGCCTGCATCGACAGTGCCTTTCTCGAACTCGGTCGGCGTGTACGAGTAGGTCATGCCCAACTGCCACTTGTCCGATGCGCGGTAGTTGAGCGAGAGCTCAACGCCTTTGGCCGTGGCGTCACCGACGTTCTGTACGAGGTTGCTGACGAGCGGAGCTGGCGGCGTCGCCGGGATCTGGATGCCCGTGTAGTCGATGAAGAACAACACCACTTCCGAGCTCAAGCGACGATCGAGCCACTGGGCTTTCCAGCCGAGCTCATAGGTCTTGTTCTCGGCAGGATCATAGGTTTGCAGTTCGACAGGAACCGCAGCATTGCCCGCAATCGCGTCGGTTTGGCCGTTGAAGTAGCCAGAGATCACACCCTTCGCCGCAGAGGCGTAGAAGTGTTGATCTTCGCTCAGCGTGAAGTCGGCATGGGCGCGCCACGTCGTGTAGCTGAACTCGCCCTTCTGCAAAGTACGCAGGCCAATCACGTCGTTGTAGCGCTGACGCTCTTCCTTGTCACGACGCAGTTCAGCACCGACGGTCCAGGCATTGTTGACCTTGTATTCGACGAGACCGAAGAACGCAGTCTGCTTGTCTTCGCCGATGAAGCGCGACAAGTCGACCATGTCCACCGTTGGGTTTTGCGACAGCGCCGTCGTCGGGTTCAGGTTGATGAAGAAGAAGTTGTCTGATTGCGGGCGTTCACCGGCTGCAAGGCCGCGGCCGTCGTAGGCAATACGACTGCGCGAGACGAACTCGTTCTTGCTGTAGAAGCCGCCGATGCCCCAGTTGAGGCTGTCGCCAAGTTTGCCTTCGAGACGCAGTTCTTCGGTGAGCGTCTCGGTCGTGCCCTTGCCGGAGCCCGTGAAGACCGGCAGCGCTTGCTGACGCAGCACGACGGTCGGCGCCGTTGCCCTCACGATGTTGAAGATATTGCCTTGGCCGTTATTGGCACCCAAGGAGTTGTCCGATGCGTTGTCATTCTCAGCATCGTAGATGGAGGTCTGGCTGGTCAGCGTCACCCCGCCGAAGTCGTATTCGAGATCGAGCGCAGCCAGGGTGACTTCGCGTGCGAAAGCCAGCGCATTGGGATTGGCTGCGAGATCGTTGCTGACGGGTAGATCACCGCAGTAGGCCGCGAGCGGGCGTCCTGTCGGTCCGCAATTGAGCGCCGGGATGATGTACATCGCGGTGGAATCACG
>Ga0315899_10004850_pt1 | contig 14518 bp, 8 predicted proteins | sample LakEriMetagenome_2_FD_203518 | JGI IMG/M metagenome (GOLD analysis project Ga0315899, IMG submission 203518) | Freshwater fungal communities from buoy surface, Lake Erie, Ohio, United States - Buoy 4 MA112 | ecosystem: Environmental > Aquatic > Freshwater > Lake | place: USA: Lake Erie, Ohio... | reverse complement strand
CATGATCCGATCCTCCCCCTGAAAATTGTCTCGTTCCCCACTTCCCGTCCAGAGCCCTTGGACACGGAGTCCTTGAACGCAGAGTCCTTGCAGAGTCCTTGGACAGGCAGAGTCCTTGGACATGCAGAGTCCTTGGACAGGCAAGCCAGCTGGACTGACAAAGCCGGCAGCTCAGGCCCCGACCCGCCAGACAAGAGAGGCCGAGACAAGGCAAAAAAGCCGGGTGGAAAAAGGGTTGACGTCCAGTTTGCATCCCCTTGGAGCGGAGGGCGCAGAAAAGGTTCGGGTCGTCGGAGTTCGCAGCGCCCGTTCGCAGCGCCCGTTCGCAGCGCCAGCTCAACGTTTGAGTTCAGCATCCTGGCTGGCCGCGCAAACGCCGCAGGCACGCGCTGAAACTCCGGCCGGACTTTGCAGCAGCCCCGGCCCGCCGCGCCAGTCCAAACTGGGACCCAGTCCAAACTAAGGCCCAGTCCAAACTGGGATCCAGTGGAGTTGGAGATCCAGTGCGGGTAGCCGGCACCCGTACAGAACCGGGTGCGGAAAAGAAAGAAAAGTGCGGATAATAGGAGTCGAACCTACACGACCTTGCGGTCACTAGAACCTGAATCTAGCGCGTCTGCCAATTCCGCCATATCCGCTTGTGGCAATTTCCCGCACGAGTCGAAGCTCGCTCGGGATGGAATGTTATACGACATTTCGCCGGGATCGTTCAAGCCACAGCAGAAAAATGCGGGAAATACCGGCTCGATCGACTGAGCCGATCAGATTTCGGATGGCCGGCTCTCGGGACTGCTTGCCCGTTCTCGCTCAATAAATCGGAATCTGCGGGTCGATTTCGTTGCTCCAGGCATTGATGCCCCCCCGCATGCTTTGGACTTTGTCGAAGCCGAGCTGACGGAGCATTTCGGTCAAGCGGAAGCTCCGCCGGCCGGCGTGACAGTGAATGACGATGTGCTCCCCCTTGTGAGCCTCAAACGCGGGAAGCCACTCGCTGACCTGCTTGATCGGCAGCAGTCGCGTGCCCTCGATTCGGCAGAACTCATACTCGTCCGGTTCGCGGCAATCGACAAACACGAAGGAGTGTCCCGAGTCGAGCAGCTGCTTGACGGCTTGGACGTCGATTTCGTAGGGCAGGGAGGATGGAGGTGTTGTCATGGCAATTAGCGGGAGGGCGAAGAGGGGCTCTCACGGTGGCACAGTTTTACGGTGGCACGGTGGCACAGTGTTACGGTGGCACAGTGTTACGGTGGCACGGGGGAAGAGCGGGAACGGGATGAAAGGCCGCGTGGACGCGATTCAACGATATCGCCTGCGAATGGGATAGTCGAGACGGCTGAAGGGAGTGTCCGATCGTGGCCCGCTTGTCCCCCACCGCTTGTCCCCAGTCGGTTGGCGGCCGGAGGCGGACGGTCAATCAAGTGAATTCTGTTCGGGACTGGCGCCAAGACTGGGCGGCCGAAGGGTTCTAAGCAGCTAAGGACAACTGCTCTACAATCATTCCCATGACACCCAGAGAATTTGCGGTTCAGATCGTCCAGCGTCTGCAACAGGCCGGCTTCGAAGCGGTCTGGGCCGGGGGCTGCGTGCGCGACATGCTCCTGGGGCTCAAGCCGAAAGACTACGACGTTGCCACAAGTGCACTTCCCGAACAGATTCGCGACCTGTTTGGGCATCGCCAAACCCTGGCCATCGGTGCCTCGTTCGGTGTGATTACGGTTCTGGGGCCCAAGTCTGCCGGCCAGGTCGAAGTGGCCACCTTCCGTCAGGATGCCGAGTACAGCGACGGGCGGCGGCCCGACTCGGTCCACTTCAGCACGGCTGAACGGGATGCCCAGCGGCGAGACTTCACGATCAACGGGATGTTTTACGATCCGGTTCAGGACGTCGTGCTCGATTTTGTCGAGGGGCGACGCGATATCGACGAACGCGTCATTCGGGCGATCGGCAATCCCGAGGAGCGAATCGCCGAAGACAAGTTGAGGATGCTCCGCGCGGTGCGCTTCGCGGCCACCTATCAGTTTCATCTCGACCAGGCCACGGCGACTGCCATCCGCCAGCACGCGGTCGAGATCAACCTTGTCAGCGGCGAGCGGATCGGCCAGGAACTTCGGCGGATGCTCTCCGGTCCCACCCGCCGCGTTGCCGCCGAACTGCTGTACGAGACTGAACTGCTCGAACAATTGGTCGAGGACGGCAAGCTGCTGACGGCCAATCGCGCCAACTGGAAGACGCGATTGCGGTGGCTGGAAAAGTTGCAGCTGCCCCGCTTTGAGTCGGCGGCGGTCGTGCTCCTCGCCCCATTGCTCAAGGAGCATGGCCTCAAAGGGGTGGCCGAACGCTGGAAACTCTCGGTCGCCGAACGCAAAACGATTCAGTGGATCGACGAGCACTGGCTGCAGTTGACGCGCGCGGCGAGCTTGCCGTGGTCGCAAATTCAGCCGCTGCTGGCTCATCCCGATGCAGCGTTGGCACTCGATTTGGCGGAAGCAGCGGCCGGGCCTGAACAAATTGGGCTGGTGGTTTGCCGCCAGCGACTGGCCTGGCCGCGCGCGCAGTTGGATCCACCGCCGTTGCTGGACGGCAACGACCTGCGGGGCCTGGGGTTGAAGCCGGGTCCAGATTTCGCCCGATTGCTGGCCGGCGCACGGGCCGCGCAGCTGGATGGCGAACTGGCCGATCGCGCTGCCGCCCTCGAGTGGGTACGGAAGGCAGAGGGGCTGTAGCCGGGTAATGGTCGATCGGCAACTTAAACTAAATAAAACGAGACTTCAACGAAACTTCGAATTTTGATTTTGTGTTCTCTTAATGCTTGCCTCGCGTTTTGCTTCGCAGGCCAAGCGAACGCTCAACTCCCTATTGAGACCGCAATCGTTGAGGAGTAGACCGCAGTTGGGGTGGAAACGACTGAGTGCCTCCTGTCCGGTACCGTATCTAATGCGATCTCCGAAGGTCTATATGAGGTTGTTGTAACCGACGCCGACGGATCTTTCGCAAGCGGGTTGATTTTTATCGATTCGACCTCAAGCTTCCTGATTGCTATCCAAACGAACAACCCGTTGAATGTCTCTTCTTTCTTGGGCGTTACGATCCTCGACGATTCAAATGAGCCTATCGATCAATTAATCGCGATTGTCGCTGACAAAAAGATACGACTTGGTGAGGGCTGGTGGGTTTGGGATAGTGAATTTCATCCGAAAGGAAAAGATGGGATCAAGAAAGAGATATTGACTGATGCTGGCGATTTCGAAGGCAGGGTTGGCAAGAACCCTGACGTCAAAGTCAACAATGGAGTGATAGAACTACACGGAGTGGGTGACAAGAAAGGCAAAAAATTTGTCACCGATCTCAAACCAGAAGACTACGAAGGTCTTCACAAAGACGAATAATCGTAAAAAAGGAATTGTGACTTCCATGTACCATTTAATTCACAAGCTTGAGATTTCGGGGCTCAGCAAGGCCTTGACGGTTGACGATTTCGAAAGACTTGCCCCACTCGAACGGGATTTTCGAAATCAAAAACGGATTTCCTATCAATGGAGAATCGTGGAAAACTTCGATGACTGCCTAGCTCAACCTCCTGTTCACCAATTCCTTGATTTTTTAGAGGCAAATCGCTCGATTTTGTCGCAATACCATAGTACCGATTATACGTATTGGCTCACGATTATCTATTGCGACCAATGCGCCTACGAACTTGGATTACAGACGATCAAGAAGATGGCCAGCCTCAGTCTGACAATCTGTTTGAATTGTTCCTTCCGCGAAAACGAAGACGAGATCAAGTCCTGCAAGGTTCCAATCGAAGAGCAGAGTCGGGAACGTGAAAAAAATCGATCACTCGGCCCATAGATCGCAAATGTCCGTCAAGATCGCCGAACAAAGCGATGAACGGAAGTGCTCGAAAAGCCGTGAATTGATTGCAGCGTCTTTCGCTCCCACTCCGTTATCGCCAGCGTTAGCTGTTAGTTGTTAGCTGTTGGGGAAGAAAAGACTCTGCAAGTCTCTAAATTGGGCTGGTCTAACCAACAACCAACAACCAACAACTATTAACCCAAACTTATTTCAGTTCGACGCAGACAATTTCCTTGTCGTTTCGCGCGAACATGCACCCGTTGGAGAAGGCTGGGTGGGCCCAGACAATCTTGCGGCCGCGCGCGGCGCCGGTCGGTTCCAGAATCTTCGTCCGATCGACTTGCTCAAAACCACTCGGCGAGAGTTTGGCGATGATCAGCTCTCCTTCGTCGCTGAACATCAGGTACCGGCCGTCATTCTCGACAATGAACAGCGTGCCGAACATCGCGGGATTCTTGGCGAAGACCTTCTTGTCCCGCCAGACGAGTTCATTCTTCTCGACCGTCACGCAGCGAAATTCGCCCTCGCCGTCGACGCCATAGATATGACCATCCTTGACCACCGGCGTCGACATCAGCGCATTCAATGAATTCTCGTTTCGCGGATCCGTCTTGTACGTCCGGTAAACTTCCTTGACGCTCGGCGGGTTGGAGCCGATTTCCAGCAGCAGGCTTCCCTTGTAGTACTCCGTCACAAAATAGAGGTTGCCAATCATTCGCGGAGTGACAATCGTCGTCGCCGCCGGCTGGGCCTTTTCTTCCGGAAAGACCACGTGCCAGTTGGCAGCGCCGCTTTCGGGGTTGAGGGAATCGACGCCGTCGCCATTCCAAGCCAAAAGTTGGCGTTCCCCGTTCTGTTCGTAAATCATCAACGGAGAATAAGCGACATCGGAAACGGTCAACGCCTTCCAGCGTTCTTCACCGGTCAGCTTGTCGAAGCAGACGATCGCCGAGCCTTCACCACCCACCGGTACGATCAGCCGCGGTCCGTCAACCAGGGGATGCGAAGCATAGCCCCAGGGCGGCGGCTTGGATCCGTACAGTTCAGTCAGTGACTTTTCCCAGACCACCGTCCCATCAGCCACCTTGAGGCATTTCAGATGCCCCATCGCACCCAAGGTGTAGACGTAGTCGCCATCGACAGCCGGTGTGCAGCGAGGTCCGGTCGGATAGGCAATCTTGTAAGGGCAGTCGTACTGGTGCGACCAAAGCTCTTTTCCTGTGGCTGCATCCAGGCATTGAATTCGCTCGCCACCCGGAATCGCACCCGTCTTGCGGATGTCGTTTTCAACCGTCAGCCCCTTGTCTTCGTCCTTGGTCCGGTCCATCACAAAGAGGCGGCCGTTGGCGACGCTGGGGCCGGTATATCCCGGTCCGATCGGCATCCGCCAGCGGACCTTGGGGCCACCCTCTGGAAACTTTTCGAGGATGCCGGTTTCCCGCCAGACCCCGTCCATCTTTTCCCCCATCCAGCGCGGCCAGTCATCGGCTGAAAGCACCGCCGGCAAACACAGTCCCAGGCAAAGACACGCGAAATTTCTCAACCAAGTTTTCATGAGCAGAAGTCCACCTGCGAAAAGGAGCTGAATCGTCGGGCCGGATCGCAACAAGCCGGGGTGTAGGGGAGGTCGCTCCGGCCGACGACTTCCCGAGAAAAAAGAATGAAAATACTCCGCTCAGTTTCCGAAGCGGGAGCCATCAAAGCCCCCATGGAGCCTGGGGAGTGTCCGCCACGCTGTCCCGATCTCATCCCGAAATGCCAGGCAGCTCCCACTGTTCTCTCCCGCAAGAACCGCTACTTGGTGACAAAAGCGTGTTCAATCAGCGCGGGATCGAAGTGGTCGGCCGTCCGGCCTTCCACGGCGTAAAGGTAGAGTGCCGCCAGCACGATTGAATTCAAGGCGCTGGTTAACAGCGATATTGCCAGCAGGATCAATATCCCCAGGAGGAGGATCGGGATCCCAATCATCGTCATCTGATTGGCAATCAGAAAGGCGCCACCCATGATTGGCAGGACTCCCAGAATCGAGGCGAGAAATGTGAACAAACTCAAGCTGAAGGTCGAGGTAACGGACTCACCCCAAGTTTCACTGAGAAGCGAGGTCGATCGCTTGATCGCGGCAATGGGACCAAGTTGCTCAATCACAATGATTGGGACGACAAAAAAGGTCAGCATGCTCCACGCCGCGCCGATCAGTCCAATCACGATTTGCCCAGCCTTGTTGTTCTTGTTTTCAAAAGATTTCAGGATCACGCCGACGGTCGCAGCCACTGCGGACCAGGCAGCAATTTGGGGCAAGCGGGATAACGCCGTGGCAAACCCATCGCTCACGGTCGGGTCGCCACCCTTGAGCCGAATGACTGAACATCCGACCAGAGCCGAATTGAAAAACACCATGATGAAGTAGTTGACGAAGTAAAACGCAAAACCAATCATCGCGAGAAAAATCCGACTCGTCGGCGATGCCCGGTCGCCGGCCCCGGAATCAAGCCAGCCGAACGCGTAGGCGGGAACAAAAAACGAAGCGATCACCAGCAGACAGCAAGCGCCGCTGAGAATCGGGAACAGCAGCAATTCCTTGTCTAATCGCAACACGTTGAATGCCTGTTTGGTCAACGCCCAGCCAGTGGCAATCCGTTCGAACATGGTTGGCCTCGAAAACCGGAGAGGATGAAAAGCGACTGGACGAAAGTGTAGCGAATTCAGCCCTCCGCCAACAACAGAAGATTGTCAAATTGCCTGCCGGCGATCGACAGCCCGTACTACTGCCCCCGGAACCGCCTCAGGCAATCACCTGATGGACGACATTTCCAAAAACATCGGTCAGCCGAAAGTCCCGTCCGGCGTGGCGATAAGTCAAACGGGTGTGGTCCATTCCAAGCAGGTGCAGAATTGTGGCGTGTAAATCATGGACGTGGACCGGGTTCTCGACGGCCCGATAGCCAAACTCGTCGGTTGCTCCGTGGACCGTTCCCCCGCGGACGCCACCGCCGGCCAGCCACACCGTAAAGCCATAGTGATTGTGGTCGCGCCCCCCAGCCGGCTTTCCGTTAGAGAGTTCCACACTGGGTGTCCGGCCAAACTCGCCGCCGCAGATGACCAGCGTGTCTTCGAGCATGCCGCGCTGTTTCAGGTCGGTCAGCAGAGCGGCAATCGGCCCGTCGCACTCGTTGGCCAGATTGCGGTGCGCTGTTTCCAGGTTGTCGTGGCTATCCCAGGGCTGGACGTCGCCATGATAACACTGCACAAACCGCACCCCGCGCTCGACTAATCGCCGCGCGAGCAGCAACTGCCGTCCGTGCAGGGTCTCGCCGTACAGTTCGCGGATGTGCTGCGGCTCGCGGCTCAGGTCAAAGGCCTCGTTCGCCTCCGTCTGCATCCGAAAGGCGAGTTCAAACGACTGGATTCGAGCCTCCAACTCGGGCGTGTCCTGGCGACTCGCCTGATGCAGCCGATTGAGCCGCTGCAAGAGCGAGACTTGCCGTCGTTGGTCAACCGCCGAGATGCCGGCATTTTGAATATCCTCGATCAATTCGCTGACCGTTGTCTTGCGAGTGTCCAGATAGGTCCCCTGATAAATCCCGGGGAGAAAGGAGGACCGCCAATTGGAGACATCCGCGACCGGAAGGCCTGGGCACATCGTGACAAAGCCGGGCAGATTCTCGTTCTCACTCCCCAGGCCGTACGTCAACCACGCACCCATGCTCGGCCGCGAGAGTCGCTCGTCGCCGCAATTCATCAACCGCATCGACTGCTCATGATTGGGAGTGTTTGCCTGCATCGAGCGAATGAAGCAGATATCGTCGACATGCTGGGCGGTCTTGCTGAACAGTTCGCTCACCTCCAAGCCGCTCTCGCCATACTTGGTGAACTTGAAGGGCGAGGCCATCGCGTGCCCGGTCCGGCGCTCGGTCGTCAGATTGCCCTGGGGAAGCGGTTGTCCGTGATATTTCGTCAATTCAGGTTTGGGGTCGAACGTATCAACCTGGGAGGGCCCGCCATTGAGGTAGATGTGGATGACCCGCTTGGCCCGGGGGCGAAAATGGGCCGACTTCACCGCCAGCGGATTGACGGCTTTCTCCTCGCCCGCAAGCTCGCCGGCCAGCAGACTCAGTGCTCCCAGCATCCCCAACCCCATCCCGGTCTGCTTCAGCATCTCGCGCCGCGAAAAAAACATTAGCCCACCCCGAAGTTCGGAAAAGGAAAGGAACTACTAAACAGCAAGAATTGAAAAGCCAATCAGAACCAAACGGCAATCTGTTCGAATCAAAAAGCCAATGCGTCAACAACAGCGGAGGCAATCTCGAGGCGAGAAGGCATCGTTTGTGCAGCGCCCCGCTTCAGCCTCTTTCATCGTCGCAGCCAATCACCGATCAGCCCCCCCATCAAATCGCGGTAAACGTCCTCAATCGACATACAGGAGTTCGTTGGAAGCAAGCAGGACTTGAGCCAGTTGGCTCCAGCGGGACGGTTCGGCCTCGGGCGCCACGTCTGCCAGGAATTCGGCGCAGGCAGCTTGTTCGTCCTCTGTCGGTGGCCGCTGCAGGACTCGTTGATAGAGCCATGTGATCCGCTCAGTCGCCGTACCGGTTTGAGCGAGAACCTGTGTGGCCAGATCACTGCTGCGGGCGATCATGAACGGGGAGTTGAGTGCAAACAGGGCCTGCTGCGGGACGACGGTCTGGGGGCGCCGCTCGATCGACTGGTCGGGTGAGGCGAAGTCGAAGTTGCGGAACAGCACCGGCAGCCCTTGGCGATCGACCAGGCCATACACGGTGCGGCGAGTCGAATCCGGGGCCGCAGCGCCTGCTTCGGGGCGACCGTACATCTGCAGGTTGAGTTTGCCCGAGACGGAGAGCAGTGTGTCCCGCAGCGCCTCGACCTCCAGTCGCCGGCGATTCATCCGCCAAAACAGTCGATTCTCGGGGTCAATTGCGCTGGCTCGCTCGGCCGTTGAGGGCTCGACTTGTGAGGCTTGCCGATAGGTATTGGATAGGACCAACTCCCGATGCAGCCACTTGAGCGACCAGCCGTGGCGCGGCAGTTCGGCGGCGAGGTAGTCGAGCAGTTCAGCGTGCAGGGGCCGCTCCGACCGCAATCCGAAGTCGCTCGGCGTCGACACCAGCGGCTCGACGAAGTGCCCCATCCAGATGCGATTGACGATCACCCGCGCCGTCAGCGGATTACCCGGCGAAGCGATGGAGGCAGCGAGGTCGAGCCGGCCGCTGCCCGCTCCAAACGGAGAGCGTTCGGGGGCGAGGATTGAGACGAACTGCCGGGGCACCTCGGCGCCGAAGTTGGTGGGGTTGCCACGCAGGAAAACTCGCGGCGTGTAGGGCTGCTCTGAGTCCCGCACCACCATTGCCCGCGCGGGAGCCGCCGGATTCTGAGCCGCCAGTCGATCGAGCTCGACCACCTTCCCGTGATACGCATCGGTCTCGCCCCGACTGGTGTAGCGATGCGTCTGGCTCTTGGGGAACCAGGTGGGATTTGCGGGGCCAACGAGTAGCTCGAGCAACTGCTTGAACTCGGGGCTGTCCGCTGCCGCCGAAGAGGCGACCGCAGGCTCAGTTGCAGCGCCCGGCTCAGTCGTCGCCGCAGCCGCAGCAGGTTCCGAAGGCAAGGTCTGCCGGTAGACGGCGAGGATTGCTGCTCCGTAAGCTTGGCCGAGTTCCGCCGGTGTAGAAACCTGACTCGAGCGCAGTTGTTCCAAGAGCAGTGGATTGACTTCGCCCGCTGCCGTGCCTGCCGGACGACTCGCCCAGCTTTCCAAAATCTGTGGCCAAAGTTCCCCCTCAGCAAGTTCCCCTACAGCTTTGTGATTGGGGCCACCACCCGGTGCACCGTTGGCGTCACTGGTTGCCGCCGCCGATTGCTGGAGAAAGTCTGCCGCCGGTCCAAAGACCGGGTCATCAAGCCGCAATCGCGCCGCGAGCAGCTTCCGCCAACGAACTGTGATTTGGGGGCGGAAGTCGTCAGGCGTCAGCGAGCGGAAGAAAACTGCCGTCTCCATTGGATCGGGCGGGGTCGAGAGCGCATGGGCGAGGTAAGCGCCGACGCGCTGGCGGGCGTCTTCAGTTTGCAAGGCGTGTTGCTGGTCGACAAAGTTGCGCAGCTCCTCGCGCTTGGCCCGAATCTCTTCTTCGAACTTGCGGCCCGCCTCGGTGGCGTTCGGGTCTTCAATCAGCGGCAACTCCATCGGCACTTCGCAATTGGCAAAGACGCCATGCAGCGAGTAGTAATCGGTGATGGGCACCGGATCGAATTTGTGGTCGTGACAGCGGGCGCAGGAAATGGTCAAACCGAGAAAGCCGCGCGTCGTCGTGTCGATCTGGTCATCGATAATGTCGTGGACGTTGTTGTCGAACATTCGCCCCAGAGTGAGGAAGCCGAGTGCTCCCAGACGCCACGGCTCGACCGATGGCTGGATGAGATCCGCCGCCAGTTGTTCGCGAATGAACTGGTCATAGGGGATATCTTCATTGAGCGCGCGGATCACATAGTCGCGATAGGTGTAGGCAAACGGCCGCATGCGATCGGCACCAAACATCAGCACCCCGTCTTTGGTGTCTGCATAGCGGGCAATATCCAGCCAGTGCCGGCCCCAGCGTTCGCCATACCGCGGCGATGCCAGCAACCGCTCCACAGCTTGCTCGTAAGCGTGCGGGGATTCATCGGCGAGAAACGCCGCGAGTTCCTCGTTGGTCGGGGGAAGCCCGGTCAAGTCATAAGTCAGACGTCGCAGCAGGGTGCGGCGGTCGGCCGCGGGGCTCGGCTGCAACCCGGCCTGTTCCAATTTGGCCAGAACAAAAGCATCGATGGGCGTGCGCACCCAGTCCGCCTCGGCAACCGTTGGGACTGCTGGCGATTCGACGGGACGGAACGACCAATGAGCCCGGTCGGCAGCGCTGATTACCAGCCCGCTGGCTCGTACCGGAGCTGCCGTCGCTGGCCAAGGCGCTCCGTCGAGCACCCACTTTTCGAAAGCGGCAATTTCCTCGTCGCTCAATTTGCCCGCGGGCGGCATTTGCAGCTCACCGTCGTAACGAAGTGCGGACAGTAACTGGCTGGCGGCAGGCTGGTCGAGATTCAGAGCCGACTGGCCCGACTCGGCGGGGGCCAGCAGATGTTCGCGGGAAGTCAGCCGCAGGTTCGCTTCCGGTCCTTCGTCGCCGTGGCATTCCAGGCAGTGTTCGACGATCAGCGGGCGAATTCGGGTTTCAAAAAAGTCGGTCTTTTCGTCGGCCGCCGACAGGCTCGTTGAGAAAACAACGAAGTATCCCAGCGACCACAAAGTCCAGCGAGCGGGTGCTGCCCACTTGCGGTTTGGCCTACCCGTCCCGGAATTCCAGGAGCGGGCGAGGCGAATGCTCGATAATCGTGACTTGAAATTCAATCTATCGCACCTTCCACAAAACAACTGCCGAAAACGGTCAGGCCAGACTGGCGCATCCGTCAGGCCAGGCTGGCGCATCCGTCAGGCCAGGCTGGCGCATCCGTCAGGCCAGGCTGGCGCATCTGCTTGACCACCCAGCCCGGGGCTCCGCGGGACGCTACTCCCCGCCTCTTTCCGCCTCGAATCCTTTAAAACCGTTCACAACCACAGGGGGATTGAACCGTGAGCAGGCGTTTGTCGCCGCGATGTGTAAATGCTCGCGATGAGTCAGCCTGCCGAATCCGGAGGCCAGCGCGAGATTCGGCCGAATTGGGTTTTCGGTCCCGCGCCCGGTCTCTATTGGACTTGTTGGTTCTGCCAGCTGCAATCAGATTTGACCGATTTTTTCCGCTGTCAGTCCCATTCGGCCTTCGCTATAATTTGCCGTACGGTGCACATCCAGCGCGAGAGAGCTGCTCGGAAATCACCGGTCGCGTTGCTGCACAGCGAATTGCGGCCGGTTCTATTTCCGGTGCGGACGCCGAAGGTGCAAGCTGCCCTGAACCGCTCAGGCAAAACGGACCGCTGGTTTGACACACCGTCTCTGGAGAGCGAATTCTGGTCCCGCCGGCGATAAGTTGGCGAGTGCCGGCATTCCACCGAAGGGGCAAAGCTCGGCCCGCAGATTCGTTTCCTGATTTGGACCTCGCGACGCGGGATTCATCGGGACGAACCAACACTGCCGCAGCTGTATCTCTCAGGTACATGGACAGAGGGGCAAACGTGAGGCGGGAGGCGTCCGACGAGGGCGACCTTCGGCTGCCGTATTGGCGTTTGCGTCCTTCTACTTTGCCAAACCTCGCAAAGGAATCCTCCATGTCCGCTTCGAACCCCTCGAAGTCCGCTCTTTCTCCGTTTGTCTTCCGCCACATCGGCCCCCGCGAGCACGAAATCGCCAAGATGCTCGGCTATCTCGGCTACTCCTCGCTGGATGAGTTGACCTCGACGGTGGTCCCCAAGCAAATCCAGTTCAACCAGCCGCTGAATGTTCCCGCCGGCGTGAGCGAAGAAGAAGCTCTCGCTGAACTCCGCGGTGTCCTCAGCCGGAACAAGGTTCTCAAGTCGTTCATCGGCCAGGGGTACTACGGCACCCACACGCCCAAGGTGATCCAGCGAAATGTGCTGGAGAACCCCGCTTGGTACACCGCTTATACGCCGTACCAGCCCGAAATCTCCCAGGGCCGGTTGGAAGTGCTGTTCTACTATCAGACGCTGGTCACCGAGCTGACCGGTCTGGAAATCGCCAACGCCTCGCTGCTGGACGAAGCCACCGCGGCGGCTGAAGCCATGACTCTATGCCAGCGCGTCGGCAAAGGGTCGGGCAACCGCTTCCTCGTCTCTCGACATTGCCATCCGCAGACGATCGAGCTGATTCAAACCCGGGCCCAACCGCTGAACATCGAAGTTGTCCTGTTCGACGAGCGGGCTGGGGTCAGCGATTGGTCGGGCGTCTTCGGCGTGATCGTCCAGTATCCGGCGACCGATGGCGTGGTGACGAATCACGAAAAGCTGATCGCCGACGCGCATGCCCACCAGGCTTTGGTGGTCATGGCAACCGACTTGCTGGCGCTGATGTTGCTCAAGTCGCCGGGGGCGATGGGCGCCGATGTGGCTGTCGGTAATTCGCAGCGTTTTGGCGTGCCGTTTGGCTTGGGTGGCCCGCATGCAGCGTTCATGGCGACCCGCGATGCCTTCAAGCGTTCGATGCCCGGCCGTCTGGTTGGCCAGTCGATCGACTCGCATGGCAAGCCCGCTTTTCGGCTCTCGCTGCAGACCCGGGAGCAACACATTCGCCGTGAAAAGGCGACTTCCAACATTTGCACTGCACAAGCGCTGCTGGCGATCATGGCGACGCTGTATGCGGTTTATCACGGACCGGAAGGTTTGCGGGCGATCGCCAAGCGGGTGCATACGCGCGCGACCGAATTGTACAACGCGCTCGTCGCGGCCGGCCTGAAGTGCTCGGGTGACCAGTTCTTTGACACGGTGGTGGTCGAAGTGGGCGGCAAGGCCGAGGCGATTGCCGCTCAAGCAGTCGCTGCGGGCTTCAATCTCCGCCGTTTCAGCCCGACGGCGCTCGGTATTTCCTGCGATGAGACCACTTCACCGGCGGATGTCGCGGCCCTCGCCAAGCTTTTTGGCGCGGCGGTGCCGACGGTGGCAGAGCGGACGCACCTCCCGGCGGACCAGTTGCGAGACGATGTGATCCTGACTCAGGAGGTGTTCCACAAGTATCGCAGCGAAACTGAAATGATGCGCTACTTGCGACGGCTGTCCGAGATGGATATCGCGCTTGACCGGGCAATGATTTCCCTCGGGTCGTGCACGATGAAGCTGAATGCGGCCGCCGAAATGACACCAGTCACGTGGCCCGAGATCAACAGCATCCACCCCTATGCTCCGGCTGACCAGTGGGTGGGCTATCGGGACATGATCGCGCAACTCGAGAAGTGGCTGTGCGCCTGCACCGGCTACGACGCGATTTCGCTTCAGCCCAACGCTGGCTCCCAAGGTGAGTATGCGGGGCTCTTGGCCATCAAGCAGTACCACGAATCGCGGGGCGATCATCACCGCGACATCTGCCTGATCCCCAGCAGCGCCCACGGCACCAACCCGGCCAGCGCCCAGATGGTGAACATGAAAGTAGTGGTCGTGAAGTGTGATGACGACGGCAACGTCGACCTCGCCGACCTCGATGAGAAGATTGCCCAGAACAGTGGCAAGGTCGCGGCGATCATGATCACCTATCCTTCGACTCACGGTGTATTTGAAGAAGGGGTCACGGCGGTTTGCGAAAAGGTGCATGCTGCGGGCGGGCAGGTTTACATTGACGGAGCCAATCTGAATGCGCTGGTTGGAGTGGCTCAGCCCGGCAAGTTTGGTGGCGACGTTTCGCACCTCAATTTGCACAAGACCTTCTGCATTCCGCACGGTGGTGGTGGCCCGGGCGTCGGTCCGGTCGGCGTGCGGGCGCATCTCGCTCCGTTCCTCCCCAAGGACGGCATCAATCCCGATCGCCGCGGGCCGCTGGTCAGTGCCGCCCCGTTTGGCAGCGCCAGCATCCTGCCGATCTCCTGGATGTACATCCGGATGATGGGGCCCGAAGGGCTGCGGATGGCGACCCAAGTCGCAATTCTGAATGCCAACTACATGGCCAAGCGATTGCAGGAGAACTACGAAATTCTCTACACCGGGAACCGCGGCCTGGTGGCTCACGAGTGCATTGTCGAT
>Ga0315899_10004848_pt1 | contig 14518 bp, 11 predicted proteins | sample LakEriMetagenome_2_FD_203518 | JGI IMG/M metagenome (GOLD analysis project Ga0315899, IMG submission 203518) | Freshwater fungal communities from buoy surface, Lake Erie, Ohio, United States - Buoy 4 MA112 | ecosystem: Environmental > Aquatic > Freshwater > Lake | place: USA: Lake Erie, Ohio... | reverse complement strand
GTACGCAACTCGGCTTCGCGGAATCCTGCAGCCTCGCGGGGAGCGAGCATGATCAAGCTCTTCAATACGCGCGCTATGCGGTCCTTATTGCCTAACCGATTCGCCAATTCCGAAAAATCGCTTCGCAGAGTTGAAACATGAATCAATCGCTCTGCGGAGAACTGCAAGTCTGCGTCTTGATGAAGCGAATCAAGATCGAGTATCGCTTGCAATTGCTCATGCGTTAGATCCCAGAACCTAGTTCTACACTCCTCAATCCTCGCTTGATTCGCCTCACGTCGCTGGAGATACTCTTCGGAATCTCGGCTTTGGATAAACGTCTTTGGGAGTGCACGGCCTAGAATAACCTCGCGTGCGCGAACAAGCTCGGCTGGCGATTCCATGTCCGTTGCGAAGAGGGCTCGATGGATGTATTCACGAATCTGCTCTTCCCGACCTTCACGATCTGCCGATCCGGTCTCTGCAGGATCTGTCATGGTGTCTCGTTACCACCCATAAACGGAAACCCGAGAGACGATAGCATCACGAGCAGACCCGACTTGGTGGATTCAAAGAACTCGCGATCACCACTCGACAACGCTTGTTCCCACATGTCGATAGCCGCTTCTAATTCTTGGCGTTGAAAGGGACTGACTTCACCCACAATGCGTTCACAGAAGAGCAATAGTCGCTGATTCTCGATTTCGTCTCTGGGATAGAATTTGAATTGCTGCATCTCGCGAACGGCTTTGTCGATCTCTTTCTTCGTCAGCCCCGTCGATGCTGGTGCCAATACCGTACTGAATCGTTTGCCAGACGATGGCACAATCGCTTCCACTTCTAAAATACCATTGGCGTCATAAGTAAAGCGGACGGCGATCGGGGAGCCGGCCGGACCAGGTGGGATTCCCGTCACTTGCAATGTTCCGAGAAGCAGATTGTCTTTGACTTTGCGTCCCTCCCCTTGAAAGACCCTCAGCTCCAAACTGTATTGGTTCGGTTCTACCGTCGAGAACATCCCTTCTTTCGAAACAGGGATGGTCGTATTGCGATGGATGACCGGACTAAAGTACCCCTCGACTCGCTGCCCTCCAAGCTCCTTCATGATCTCCACTCCGAGCGTATGTGGGCACACATCCGTCATCACCATATCGTCGACCGCTCGGTCCTCGGAAATCAACGCCGCTTGAACGGCAGCGCCTAATGCGACGACTTCGTCGGGATTGAAATCTGCACGTGGACGCACGCTGAGTCGATGACTCAGGAAATCGCTCAAGCAAGGCATTCGAGTCGCACCACCCACAAAGATCACTTCATCGATATCGTCGATCGAACGTTCGGAGTCTCGTAATGCGCGTTGGATCGGCCCTAACAAACGCTCCAGAAGTGGCTCCATCATCTCAAGAAACGCTGTCGAGCGCAAGTGAAACGGTGCTTGAGAACTATCGAGTAACCCATCTTCGGTCGGGATGCGAATGTCAACGACTGCGTTACTGGCTAACCTAATCTTGGCTTGCTCGCAGGCTTGGCGAAGCCTCGAAACCAACAAGGGGTGACGCATTTCGGAAGACTCTAGCCGTTTGCCAACCGACTGCAATACGTGAGACACCAATCGGTCCGTGAAGTCCTCTCCCCCCAACATGCTTTCGCCGCTCGTTGCAACGATCTCCAGCGAACCCTCAAAGACCTCCATGATGGTCACGTCGAACGTTCCCCCGCCGAGATCGATTACCATCAAATGCTTTTCGGCATTGCGATCATGAAAGCCATAGGTCAACGCAGCCGCAGTGGGCTCATTGACGATCCTTCGCACTTGGAAGCCCGCCATCTCGCCTGCCAGTTTGGTTGCACGACGCTGGTTATCATTGAAATATGCTGGAACAGTAATGACCGCTTCGTCCACGGTTTCCCTAAGAAAATGCTCAGCATCTGTCTTTAAAGAACGTAGAACGAGGCTCGAAAGTTGTGGCGCAGTGAACTGTTTGCCTGCGATCTCGATTTTCTCTTCGCTTCCCATCAAGCGTTTGAACCTCGACGCGCAGCGATCGGGTTGGGTGACTCGCATTTCCTTCGCTGCATCCCCAATCAGAACGGATCCATCTTGCAAGATCGCAACGACAGAGGGTGTTAAGAATCCTCCGTGTGCATTGGGAATGAGTTGTGGTTTGCCATCCTGAAAGACGGCGCACAATGAATTGGTTGTTCCCAGGTCGATGCCAACGATCATCCAACAAAAGCCCTCCGAGCGTGAATGCGATTAAACCTTCAACGTACGAGAGATACGTCGGTAGGCAATTCCGTACCCTAGGATTGTAATCCCCGCACACAAAATCCAGGCCAGGAAATCTATCCCTTTATCACTCGGTAGCAAGCCAAAAATCTCCCTTTGAAGTTGACCCAGCAAATGATAGGGAGAAAAGTAGTAATAGTATTCTTCCTCCTGCACCATTCTACGTTCGAATCGATCAAAGCGTCGCATGAGCGTTGCGTTCATCACGATGTAAGTGACCCAGCCAACGATCCAGATCGCAAACCAACCAAACCCAGCAAAGCGACTTTCCTCGGTCATCGACGATAGTGCTAGCGCGACTGCGGTTGTAGGAAGAACTAACACGCATGTCGACAATAAAATCCGAAGCGGGATATCCCATGTTTCGAGAATCGCACCGCTGCTAGTGCTCATCAGTATGCCTGCCAAATAAATCAGCAATGCAGGGAGCGTGGTGATCATCGCTAGAAGAAAATAGAGCACACTGGCTTTGCCGATCAGATAAGACCAAGGAGTCAGTGGCCTCGACAGATACAGCAAATATCCTCGGCTTCGAAGATCGTAACTAATGAGCCGTGGTGCCACCAACCCGAGCATCACGACGGTACAGATCGCTTGCGGGTACCGAAAGTACCAATGCAAAATAAACGTCCAAACTAGATGTCGATTTTCCTTCGGGTTTTCTGCTGCAGGTCGCAGCACTTGCCATATCGAATCTCTCGGTGCTCGGTCCATTCGTCGTCCAAACATTTCCCTGGTCACGCTTTGGCGAAGCGAATCATCGACCGTTGCTTGCTCAAAGACTCCGATGGCGGCTCCCGATAATAGCGCTGGTATTGTGGCGACTATCATCACCCGCCTCAATGCAGTTCCAGCGAGGAGCAGTCGAATGCCAGACCAAGCGACTACCCACCAACGGAAGAGGCTACTGGTGCGCTCTCCTGACCATGTTCTGTAACCAACATCCAGGACTGGCATCAATCGGCTCCTGCAATCTGCATAAAGATTTTGTCGAGCGAGTTGCGAGCTTGATCCACTTTTTGAATGATGACTCCACAGTGGGTCGCGGCTCGCCAAACGATGGATGCGTCCGCCGAGAGGAGTCCATGTACGAACAAACTATTGACATCGGTCTGCTCGACGACAAAGCGTTGTTGTTGCAATTCGACTTGAAGTTTCTCGACATCCGAGACAACCACCACGTGCATACCGTTTTGGTTTGGCTTCTCTAATGTTTGTAGTGACTCTTGCAAACGAACCCTACCGTTCACCAGCACCGTGACATCGTCACAGATTTGGTGCACATCGTGCAGGATATGTGTTGAGAGTAAGACGGTTTTTCCGAACTCGGTGGCGAGTGTTTTAATTCGCCCGAGAAACTCTTCACGCTGGTTCGGATCGAGACCTGTGGTGGGTTCGTCGAGAATCACAAGATCTGGATCGTGAACCAGTGCTTGAGCAAACTTTAACTTTTGACGCATACCGGTGGAGTAGGTTTCGACGTTGCGATATCGTTCTTGTTCAATGTCGCAAAAGTCCATAACTTCGTGCGCTCGCCGCAATGCTTCGGATCCAGGCAACCCTGAAAGCTGAGCCATCAATCGAACCGATTCGATCCCTTGAAGACCCAGGATATAACAATCGTCTTCCGGCAGATACCCAATGCGATCGCGAAGGATGCGTACGTCTTTGGGCCACTGCATTCCCAAAACAGTTCCACTACCGGAGTTGACGCGTACCAGTCCGAGTATCGCTTTGATGAGCGTGCTCTTTCCCGAGCCGTTCGGGCCTAACAAACCTGTGATACCTGGCCGGACCACGAAATCGACATTCTGCAGTGCGGATCGTCGACCATACTGTTTGGTCAATCCTCTAATGTCGATCATGGTTGCCATGCACGCCAGTCTGCTCTGTCGGTGTGGACGGATCCGCGCTCTGATCATCGAGTTTGGATTGAATCCATCGCCATCGCTTTGCTAGTTCGATTTCCTGGCCGGATTCGACCGGTTCATAATAACTGCGATCCACTCCCAAGTAATCTTGAGCAACAATTCCATTCGGAGAATTGTGCGAATATTGATAGCCAGTGGCATTGCCCAACGATTTAGCACCGGCATAGTGTCCATCGCGAAGGTGTTTTGGAACGGGAATGACGCTTCCTTCGCGCACATCTTTCCGAGCTGCTGATATCGCCGTGGTCGCCGAATTGGATTTCGGTGCCAGTGCAAGGTAGATGACCAATTGGGATAACGTTAGTTGGCACTCTGGCAAACCGATAAACTCGCACGCTTGCATGGCGGAGACGGCGATCGAAAGAGCTTGCGGGTCGGCGTTACCGATATCTTCGCTGGCCAAGATGACCATACGGCGACACAAGAAACGAACCTCTTCACCCGATTCCAAACTCCGTGCCAACCAGTATAACGCCGCGTTCACATCGCAACCGCGAATGCTTTTGATCAACGCGCTCGCTTGGTCGTAATGCTGATCGCCTGTCGGGTCGAATTGGAGTACTTTCTTCTGCATGCTCTCGCGCATCGCATCGATGTCTACAACGATAGGTTGTGTCGTGGACGAAAGGACGGACAACTCCAATGCCCCGAGCGCTCGGCGTGCGTCTCCCTCAGCCATCCGCGCGCAATACTCGAACGCTTCGGTGGTCACCGTTGCTTCGTACATCCCTAAACCGCGGGACCAATCTTTCAACGCACGTTGCAACAGTTGCACAATTTCCTTTTCGTCCAACAGATACAATTCAAAGACCTGCGATCGGCTTAGCAACGCACCATTGACGGAAAAGTATGGATTGCTTGTGGTCGCACCTACCAAGGTGATCGTTCCTTGTTCGACATCGGGGAGCAAGGCGTCTTGTTGCGATCGATTGAATCGATGAATCTCGTCGATAAACAAGATGGGGCGGTTACCTGTTGCCGAAAGCTCATCGCGAGCCCACTCCAATGCTTCGCGCAACTCTTTGATACCGCTGGTGACTGCGTTCAATTGCCGAAATGCACCCTTTGTCTCGCTGGCTAGCAAGTGAGCCAACGTGGTTTTGCCTGTCCCTGGTGGACCATAGAGTAATATCGATTGCAGTCGTTTCGTTGAAATGAGCCGACGCAAAAGTTTCCCAGGTGCCAATAGGTGCGATTGTCCGGCAAATTCTTCGATGGTCTTCGGTCGCATCCTCGCTGCTAACGGGAGCGATTTATCTCGATTCTGTTTTTCTGCATGAGCAAAGAGTTCCACAAGAATCAGTCCCTGGCGTAGCGGGTGGCGATAAAGGTAAGTTCACTAAGTAGGAATCATCCGAGCTCAGGAAAGGACTCGCGGTTGGCTAATCGACTCAGAAGTGTTTTCGTCCGCAAGACAAAATCCGACTTGTAATTGGCGACTTGCTGTTCCGTCATCCCAAGCTTTTCGGCTATCTCCTTATTTCCCACACCGGCAACAAAGAGCAACTCGATGCACTTGAGTTTCTGCCAGTCCTCTTTGGACTTCCATTTACCGATCTGCTCTTTCAACGCCTCGACGAGGGCCAATTCCTCAGAGTCACGTCGCTCCACCGATCGAGCAATACTGCTTACGGCTCGATAGGGAGCAGGCGCCTGCTGTGCACCATCGCTCGAACCGTCCGGTGATGCGAACGAGGTCGTGTGGCGTCTACCCTGACGACGAAGATGGTCGGTAAGTTTGTAAGCCGCAATCGAAAAAAGATAACCCTCAAGTGGGCGTTCGCAATCGTAATTCGGCAGACTATTCAAGAAGCCAACAAAGGTATCTTGAACGATATCTTCTGCATGCGAACGATCAACAAGACGAGCGCTGACAAAGGCGAGAAGGCGCCCTTCGAAACGATCGATAAGCTGCTGCCAAGCGTCGGTACTACCAGAACGAATGCTATCGATTAGCATTCGTTCTGGGTTCAGTGGGTTCGCCGGATTATTCATCCCTTGAGTTTAGCTTTTTCTCGCCGGGCCAATAGCCCTACCATACCAGACAGAAGCGTCATCCCTAGCAACGCCGAACCGCCCATCACTCCCACTTGCTTGGTTCTTTCGAGGACTTCTCGGTTTCTCTCCCAACCCCGAATCACCGCCAGCTCGCTTTTCGAGATAAAAATTTGACGCCAAAGTTGATAGTAGGACCCCGATGGCCGATCGACGATATTCACGTATTCTCGTTCTGGGACGAGCAGTTTCTTCTTGATGTATTCGGTCGTTAGCCCGGTCAGATCGGTTGCTGAAACGCCATCGAGCAAGACATTCTGTTCGAGGTAATCCCGTACTTCGCTAATCAGTAAACTGTCGAGCTCATTACGACATTCCTCGACATCCGAGTGGAGCGACGTGGCAATTGGAAAACGTAGTTCGTCTCCTTCTTTGCTGAGACCGTCTCGTATCCATACAGGAGCATTCTCGTTCAGCAGTGGATTCGAGGTCTCCGCGAGTGTTGGCAATTTGCTGTCCGCCGGTTTGATTTCTGTTGTTTTTTTTTCTGCCGATTTGGAACTGGAGGCGTCTGATTTCTCGAGTTCTTCAAACGCTGCGGTCGGAAGAGAAGGATCGATCTCGGCTTTCACCGGGAGCTCTTGATCTGCATCCACCGACGAAAGAGCTGGAGGACGTCTTGATTTTTCACTCGATTCACTTGCGACTACGATCGCACTTTGAAGTTTACCTTCATCCGATGGACCGATTTGCACAGTGAAACCTATCATGCCAAAAACAATTTGAATAACGATCATACTCTTCATGATTCCTTAAGCGACCTGATCGCTATCCTTGTAGCTAAGCCACGGAGACGCCATTTGTACTGCAAACGAGGTAACACCTGCAACAATCAAGCACCAGGGAGTTGGAAAGTAAAATAGCCCTTGGACCAACGCTGCCATCGCAACGCTCCAGGCGATCGCCCAGAAACTAAATCGATGCTTGCGAAGGATATCCGATTGCCTCCACCACCGCACGATCCACATCAGCGACGCAAAGTAAGCGATGTGAGCCGCCAAGAGTGGAGAGCTGCCTTCTCCATAAAATCCTTTCCAAGATTTGTTCCAATCATTCACCGAGAAGCTAGGTGTCTTGATTTCAAACTGAGCCCACGACGTCTTCGTGATCTCGCTCCAGGGAACCATGAGATGATCGCTTATTCCATAGCTAACCAACCCTAAGCCAACGCCTGCGGACATCAAAACAAATCGATAGACAATCGAGTCTTCCGGTTGTGCTTCCCAGCGTCTCGCAAAGTAAATCACGGTCCAGCTAGTAAGCATAGCCATGATCGCCGTCCAAGCGATCCCACCAATCCAACCGCTGGTGTCACCTTCAATACGAGCTTGCGTTAGCAACGATCCCGCAAGGGCGAGCACTGCAATGACCATTCCCGAGAATGTCCATGCTCGAGTTCGTGAATGAACTTGTGTCCAAAGGCCCCGATCCTTTAAGGCCGTTCGTTGGTCGCGCTGCCAATTCTTGAGAGCGACGCGATATGGGATAGATGCAGGCTTCGGTGCCGCTGGCGCCGCGACGAAGTTAGGACTAGGGGCGCTTCTCGGTTTCGGGGTTGCCGGCGAAGGCTGTCGCGGTGAACCAAACGGAGCAGGCTTGGAAGTTGGCTGCACTTTGCTCGGCCCGCCACTGATGTACCAAATGAAGTAGTACACCATGTAAGCGCACAAAGCTAAAAATGCGAGCGGTGCAATCCAACCGCCGTTAGTAACCAAAAGGATGATAAGTCCCGCAATACCAAGTCCCTGCATGCCTTTCGGCAAATTTCTGAACCAAGTCTGCACATCCCAAATCGTTTGCTGGATCGCTCGAGCGACGGGCTCTTGGTAGAGCTCACCTGCGAAGGCTGCATTCGCCCCAAAGGTACCATTTCCCAGGATTGGTGTGATGACTGGAGAACCCGCGACTGTCGAGTGATCATTTCCGATGGGCTTTCCTAACGGAATCGAAGGACTCGATGCGAGCGGTTGAAGCACGGGAGGTATGTTGGCGATAGGAAGCATGTTGGAGCTTCGAACGGCCAACCCACTTCGATCCAGTTCCCAACCAATCGCTTGCAGCAATTCCCGGCAGTCGCGATAACGCGAGGAGGAGTTCTTTGCCAAGCATCGATCTATCGCGCTAGCGTAAGGTTGAGGAATCATGCTGACGTCGGGGTCTGCAGTCAAATGCTTAAGTATGATCTCTTGGCTGCTTTCGCCGTCAAAAGGAACGACACCCGTGAGCATCTCATAAAGGATGATTCCTAGAGAATAGATGTCGATCTCTTTGCCGTACTCGCCGCGCCCGATCTCCGGTGCCATGTAATGAAACGTACCGACGCTCTCGGTTTGGCCACCTCGACGCGATGCGCTGATGTACTTGCTCAAGCCATAGTCGCCGATCTTCACCAAGCTATTGTCGATGAAGACGTTCGCAGGCTTCAAATCTCGGTGCACGATTCCTTGGTCGTGAAGGTAAGCAACACCGGCAACCAACTGCGCAAAGAACGTAATCGTTTCTTGGGTGTTGATGGTGTTGCTGTGTCGGTCGATCTGTTCTCGCAGCGATTCCCCCGCGATGAACTCCATGACGATCCAACCTTGCTCCTCCTTGTCGAAGCGGATGTCGTAGATGCCAACCAAATTGGGGTGCCGCAGATTCAAGCAATGGCGAACGCCACGCACTTCGACTTCGAGGTTCTTTTGAATTCGCTTCAGGGCAACTTCTTTGCCCGATTCGCTTTCGGCGAAATAAACTTCGCCAAAGCCCCCCGATCCAACGCCACGTTTGATGACGAAGCCATCGAGGGGTTTATCTCCATTTCCATATTGGAACTTCATCGAAGCACCGACATTTCTTTGTTTTTCTGGCTGGGCGGCTTGGGAACGTGACTCGGGGTGGAGAGGTTTTTCAACTGATTGGGAGCGATTGAGGATGGCGAACATGGCACTTCCTACATTTTAGCTCAACGGTGGAGCTAATTCGAACTTACATGGATTTACACTATGAGTGCATTTTCGTTGTAGGGTTCAAAACCTTGGGGATTATTCCAAGATCATCGATATTTCATCGCCACGTATCCTTTGGCCAACTTGGAGCGGTACTGGGGCGCGGATGATCTCGCCATTCATTTTTACGTTGGCCGCTACAGGAATCCGGCAAAACCATTGCTCCCCGTTCCGAAATAGCATGACCTGCTCAGACCATTCTGGACATCGGATATGGCAACCCGACCCAGCTCCGAGAATGCAAGATTCACCCAACAAAATGGCTGCTGTCAGCAGCGGTTGCCAGCGATTGTTTCCCATCAATTCTAAGCGTGCCGTAGCGCTCAGTTTCGATGGCCGAGTATACTTCAGCTCAACCCGACCAAGGCTGAATTTCATGCCGTCCGACAGAAGTACGGGGCGATCTGTCGGTGTACCTGCGAATTCGACGGTCTGAGTTGGTTGCAGCACATGGTCCTCCCCGACCCGCTGAATGACAGCCGCGTTTCGGCTGATGTCTCCGCGAATGGCTAGATCCACAGAATTGCCAGGGAAAGCTTGCCCAATCGTGATCTCTTGGGAATCGCACAATGCAAAACTGCCGACACCATCAATCCATAGAATCTTCGTAGCTGGCATGGGAAATAGAAGTTGATGAGACTGGTAGCAAAGAGAAGGACCGGATTAGACTAAACCAGAGGCTAACCGAACAGTATTGGTAGGCGCCGTAAAAATTGGTAGGCGACGTAGAAAAGGAATCTTGGTAGCCACCCTCCCGCGGAATCTTGGTAGTCACCCATGGGACGATACCCCCTAAGCATGGGACGATCCCCCCTAAATAGGTAGAAAAGAATTTTCTCTTTTTCTTCACAGTGACCAGACGTGTCACCGAAGTCGTGCACATTCTTGTAAACCTAATGTTGGGAAAGGTTTAAGGAGAATGAACGTCGGGCAAATCAACTCGACGACACATTCCTAGATCGCTCCCAAACCAAAGCCCTCAAAGCCTTTAGGAAGAGCGTATTGAAAAGTTTGACATCGCTTCACGAATCGCTACACTGAATCGGAAATGACGCAACATGTTGTGCATGCAATCACTTTGGATACTACCTATAGTGGTTATCTGCAAATTTGGGTGTTCGGAAATCTTTCCTTTTCGACCGTGGAAAGTGGACCGAAATCGGCGTCGGAAGCTTTGGTTAGGGTACGAAACCCGAGGTCGCATCGGAAGTTTTCTCATTGGTGTAGCAGGGCAGCTCAACGATTCTATTTGGTCGGTATAGCTTGCCTCTTGAACAGCCTCATTTTTTGGAATCTCGAAGGAGTCGCACGAGTATGGCAGTTGTAGAAATGGGTCGGGAACGTCGTAGCAAATCACAAACGACGCATGAAGCTAGGGGCGATCGAAGTGGACTGAAAATCGAGTCTCGTTTTTGCCCGACGGAAGTTGCAGACCCATTTGACACGGTTCAATGGGAGTTTCGCAGCGCCGCCATCAAAGACGAAAGTGGAAAAGCACTGTTCGAACAAACCAATTGCGAAATCCCGGCGGACTGGAGCCAATTGGCAACCAATGTCGTGGTCAGCAAGTACTTTTACGGTGACCCTACCAACCCCAAGGAAAGAGAAAACTCCGTTCGGCAATTGATCCATCGTGTAACACGGACGATGGCCGATTGGGGAATCGCGGACGGTTATTTCGACACTCCAGAGGACGGCGAGCGTTTTTATCGCGAACTAACTTGGCTCTGCCTTCACCAAGTGGGCTCCTTCAACTCACCCGTTTGGTTCAATGTAGGTCTCCACCAACAATACGATGTCTCCGGCGCCAAGTGCAACTGGCACTACAATGTGGCGACTGGGCAAGTGGAGCAACCTGAAAACCCTTACGAGTACCCACAAGGCTCGGCCTGCTTTATCCAAAGCGTTGGCGACAACATGGAAGACATCATGCGTCTTGCAACGAGCGAGGCCATGCTGTTCAAGTTCGGATCCGGTACAGGTACGGATCTCTCGACGATTCGCAGCAGCCGAGAAAAATTGTCGGGTGGCGGCAAACCGAGTGGTCCTCTTTCCTTCATGCGTGTCTACGATCAAATCGCTGCCGTCGTGAAGTCTGGTGGCAAAACCCGCCGCGCTGCAAAAATGCAATCGATCAAAGTTTGGCACCCAGATGTGATGGAATTCATCGAGTGCAAATGGAAAGAAGAGCAAAAAGCGCATGCGTTGATTCGCGAAGGCTACGAGTCGAACTTCAATGGCGAAGCCTACTCGTCAGTCATGTTCCAAAACGCCAACCTTTCCGTCCGAGTAACGGACGAGTTCATGTCTGCCGTCGCCGAGAATAAGTCCTGGAAGACACGATGGGTAAGCGAGAAGAGCGACACCGAACCGCCGACCTATCAAGCGCGCGATGTATTGAATCGAATGGCAGATTGCGCATGGCACTGCGGAGATCCTGGCGTTCAGTACGACACGACCATCAACAAGTGGCACACGTGTCCGAACAGCGGCCGCATCAACGCGAGCAACCCTTGCTCGGAATACATGTTCCTAGATAACACAGCTTGCAATCTGGCTTCCATCAACCTCATGAAATTCCGAAAAGAAGACGGAACATTCGATGCGGATGGTTTTACAGCCGCTTGCCGAATCTTTTTGATCGCCCAAGAAATTTTGGTGGATCATGCGAGCTATCCTACGGATCGAATCGCTCACAATAGCCATTTGTTCCGTCCGCTCGGATTGGGGTATTCGAATTTGGGTTCGTTGGCGATGACCACTGCGGCTCCTTACGACTCCCCTGAGGCACATGGACTTTGCGGAGCTATCACTGCTCTTTTGCATGGTGCAGCCAATCTAACGAGTGCGGAAATTGCTGGAGTCGTTGGTCCGTTTGCCGAATTCGACGACAATGCGGAACCGATGATGCGAGTCATGCAAATGCATCGCAACGCGGTAGAGCAAATCGATGATCGAGGACCAGGCTACTTGAAAGAGGCAGCGAGAAACCTCTGGGATCGTGTTCTGGAAGCGGGCCATCGCAACGGATTCCGAAACGCCCAAGCGACCGTTTTGGCTCCGACCGGTACCATCAGTTTCATGATGGATTGCGACACGACAGGTATCGAGCCTGACATTGCATTGGTCAAGTACAAGCAACTCGCTGGCGGCGGTATGCTGAAGATTCTCAACAAATCTGTTGACCTCGGTCTTCGGACTCTCGGTTACACCGAAGATCAAATTGTTGCGATCGAAAAACACATCAGCGAGAAAGATACGATCGAAGGGGCTCCTTATCTCAAGACGGAACATCTTCCAGTATTCGATTGTGCATTTACCCCTGCGAATGGTACTCGAAGCATTCGCTGGCAAGCTCACGTAGAAATGATGGCTGCTGCACAACCATTCTTGTCGGGTGCTATCAGCAAGACGGTGAACATGCCCAAGGATAGTACCGTTGAAGATATTGCCAACGCATACTTCTGGGGCTGGGAACTCGGACTGAAAGCGATCGCTATCTATCGAGACGGTTCCAAGCAAAGCCAACCGCTATCAACAAAGTCCGAAGGCAAGAAGGCTGAAGAAGCTGCCGCAGCCAAGATTGTTGAGAAAGTCGTTTACAAGCCTCGCCGCGAACGATTGCCAGACACTCGCAACTCGGTAACTCACAAGTTCAGCATTGCTGGGCATGAAGGCTACATCAGCGTCGGTCTGTATCCTGACGGTCGCCCAGGCGAAGTGTTTATTACCATGGCCAAAGAAGGTAGCACAGTTGGCGGCTTGATGGACAGTTTTGGTACCTCGACATCGATCGCACTTCAGTACGGCGTGCCATTGGAGGTGCTAGTCAACAAGTTTAGCCATACTCGGTTCGAGCCGATGGGCCACACCACCAACCCAGAGATTCGTATCGCCAAGAGCTTGGTCGACTATATCTTCCGTTGGTTGGGACTTACGTTCCTGGATAGCTACCGCGACGAGCACAAGGCAAAGCAAGAAGCTTCCTCGGCAGCATCGAAATCATCCCCTGTTCCTCCTACGCAGGTCAATGGTAACGGAGCCGAGGCAACCGTCGCTCCATCCACCAACTCGTACACCCAAGCGAAGTATGTTGGATTCGAATCGATACAATCTCGGTTGACGGATACAACAGCACCGCGAGAGACGCCGCCGCGCAAGACGACATCGTCTGCTCCAATGAGCATTGCCGGAAAGACAGAGTCTCGTGATTCTCAGTTCGCAAGCTTCCAAGGTGACGCACCGAGCTGCGACAACTGCGGTTCCATCACGGTGCGAAACGGGAATTGTTACCTCTGTCACAACTGCGGTAACAGCCTCGGATGTAGCTAAGCCGATCGATTAAGGAATAGGATCAGAAAAAACAGCCCTGACTTGTTCAGGGCTGTTTTTCTTTATAGACGGTCGATGGTCGGGTCATGCAGCCGATAGACGAGTGACTCAACAATGGTCGCATCAACATAACACTACCTTGGTCGCAGTAGATTGGTTTGCCTTCGCTTGCCGCGATCGCACTCGATTCTTCTCGCAGTTTCCCGAATCGATGACTGCCGGGTCGGACGTAGAGCGGTCCATTCTCCGGTCCCATGGCGTCGAGATGAACGCGGATCGTCAACACCGAGCTTTTCGCCAAGCACAGCTTGGCAAAGCTCGAATACAACCGGAATATTTGCCAGTTCTACAATCCTCGGAAGTAGCGACAGCACATTCCTAGATCCATAGGTCTGCATCGTTTGCTCCCTACCTGTTCGAAGTGGACCGATCTCAGCGCGTGACAATCTCTCGTCGACATAGCTGCTCCATCGTTCGCACTCAGTAGGAGGGAGAGTGCGGTCCAAGACGCAGTAGCCTTGTTCGTCGATATTCGCCGTCGAATAGTCTAGAGTCTGCAGTTGTTGATGGATGTTTCCAAGATCGCTTTCGCACCGAGACATTCCAGTTTCTCCATGATGCTGATGACATCTTTACTCTTCACCATAGCACGCACCGCATACCATGCGGCATCTTCAAGGCTTGTAACGGTGGGCGATGTGAAGCCTGGTGTTACCGCTTCTGCATCTGCGAGCTTATCGTGCGGAACATTGTATTCCAACAAAGAATAGTCTCTCGCAATGACCACCCCTTCTAAGCGACGAACAATCCGATCCGCCGTTTGCAAATCCCTACAAGACGGGCTTTGAATCAAGATGGTTTCATACGTTCCGATGTCGGTGAGTATTCGAAGATTGTTTGCCGCCAGAGTGCTGCCCGTTTCGACCAAATCGACAATGGCA
>Ga0315899_10004847_pt1 | contig 14521 bp, 14 predicted proteins | sample LakEriMetagenome_2_FD_203518 | JGI IMG/M metagenome (GOLD analysis project Ga0315899, IMG submission 203518) | Freshwater fungal communities from buoy surface, Lake Erie, Ohio, United States - Buoy 4 MA112 | ecosystem: Environmental > Aquatic > Freshwater > Lake | place: USA: Lake Erie, Ohio... | reverse complement strand
ATTCATTGTCATCGAAAAACGCGTCTATGAATTCAATTCGAGCACGAAGAAAAGCCACATTCGTTAATCCCATTTCAAGTGACTCTTTTGCTCCCTTGTGAAAACGATGTCCCTTAACGTCTATACCCAAATAATTCTTATCTAGATTTCGCTGAGCCTGTCCAACAGCGTACTCGCCCTTACCACAGCCCAATTCAACAACAAGTGGATTATTGTTCTTGTAAAACTCCTTACGCCACAACCCTTTCATAAACGTGGCATTCTCGCGAATGATGGGCATTAAGTTTGGCTCGAACACATGCGGAAACGTCTTATTCTCTGCCCATCGTTTTAACTTATCCTTCGCCATATTATTCCGCTGTAAATATTTTCCGCCAAGTTTCTGGGATAGACTGAGGGCGTTGATCTTTGTGATTAAAACACACTAAAACAGATTTACCAGTTGCGCACAAACGCTCCCCAACAACAACACGATAACATACTGAGAAACTTTTATTGCCAACATGATCAACCCACAACCGAATGAACATTCGGTCGTTTAGAAAAATAGGATAAATGTAATCTATTTCGTTTCGAGCTACAATAACCCCGTCTTCATTCCAATTCCAAATTCTCGCTACACGTTCCTTGAAATAAGCCATGCGCGCTTGCTCGAAATAACTGAAGTACACGGCATTGTTTACATGCCCCATGGCATCTATATCCGCGAAACGGATTTCAACTGTAGTTTCGAAAATCTCTTTCCCATCGGGCTCTTCCATAAACTAATTTTAGAGCACAAAGATAATTCCGAGCGCGAGTTCTATTTAGAAAAAACTTGATAACCGTATGGAGCTAAAGCTCGCTGATTTCTGGAGTAAAGCGAAAACGTTTCACTGTTGAAAATACTTCTAAAGTCACCGTCTGGAACATCATCGGTAAAGTTGAACACTTGTGGTTTGTCAGAGAAATTCAACAACACAACCACTTGGCGATCGCCATTGGTGCGAACGTAGGCATAAAGAACATCGTCGTTCGAAGTCTTCAATTTCTTGAAACTACCTCCGAACTCCCCGTTCCATAATGCTGGATTTTCATGATGAACAGCAAGCAATCGTTTGTAGAAGTCGCTGTTCACGTAGTTATTGAAGTAGGCAGTATCTTTATCGAAGAAGCGCAAACGTTTTGCATTTCCTTTCAAATCAACTTCTCCGCCTTCCTGTGAAGTATAAACCAATGGCATCCCTTGAAGTGTGAAGGACAACACATCGAACAATTTACGTTTCACTCCGTATCGCTCACCACCTGTTCCATTCCACGTATTCTCATCGTGATTCGTGGTGAATCCCATGCGATATGCACTCTTTTGAAAAGCTGTATCTGATTTCGCCATATAATCATCAAATGCATAAAGAGACTTTTCGCCTTTTGCAACTGCATTCATAATACCCATTAATTCCCAACTGTACGACATATCGAACGCTTTCAAGTGATGATCTTTTTGTTCGGCTTCTGCCAACATAAAGACAGGCTTTATTGCATCTAAAGCGGAGCGTGCATCGTTCCAAAATTCTGTCGGAACATTCATTGCTACATCGCAACGGTAACCATCAATACCACAATCCTTTACCCAATATTCCATAGCGCGAATCATTTCCTTTCGAAGTTCCAGATTGTCATAATTAAGATCTGCAACATCGGACCAATCTGGAACGGGAGGAACTATGTTTCCATTGGCATCATGCGTATACCAATCAGGATGCTGCAGAACCCAAGGGTGATCCCATGCTGTATGATTAGCAACCCAGTCAAGAATGACATACATTCCCAATTCATGAGCTTTGTTAACTAAACGCTTGAAATCTGCAGTAGTTCCAAACTCAGGATTCACCCCCGTGTAATTCTTCACACTGTAATAACTTCCTAGGCTTCCCTTTCTATTCAATTGACCTATAGGGTTAATGGGCATAAGCCATAGAATATCTACTCCCAATGAATCTATACGCGGAAGATCTTTTTCCAATGCTGCAAAAGTTCCGGCAGCAGTATGCTGACGAACATTCACTTCATAGATTGTTGCGTTTTTAGACCAACTCGGGTGACGAACGACTTTAGTTTCTGAATAGCCTATTTGCTTTGCCTCTGAAGTGTAATCTTGATTTTTAGACACACCGCAACCTACCATAGCAATTGCCAATAAAACGAGTAAATTATTTTTCATATTTAAGGAAATACTTAGTGTCAAATATACACGAAGGCCTCCTAATTCTAACGAAGAATTTTCCACAAACGAATAGAGCCATCGTCGCTAGCAGAAAGTAGAAGTCCGTTCTTAAGAAAATGCAATGCGTTAACACTTCTCGCATGCGACCCGCCACAAAGGAAATCTAAGGTCTCTGCATCCCAAACTTTAATTTTTTTGTCCCTACTGCCTGTAACAAATACGTGTCGTTTGGGATGAAAAGCTATTGCATAGACATTTCCCTTATGCGCTGTATAGTTTACTATTGGTTCGTATTTCTTCTTTGAATTCCATAAGTGAATTTCACCGTCTCTCCCCCCGGTTAGAAGCACACTCTTTTTGGGATGAAAAACACAAGAAGCAACACCCAACTCATTCACTTTTTTCTTTTCTACTGAATTGAAGAAAATGGGGTCCACTATTTCCATTTGACCATTGGAGAAAGGAAAAGCCAACTCGGGCTTGTGTGAGCTCACTGCAAAACGACGAATCTTCGAGTCTGACAGTGGAATTGTTCTAACATAGTTCGCATCTGATCTGTTCCATTCGATCACATTGCCATCTGCACCAACACTTAAAATCTTATCCTTAACAATTTTTATATCGAAAACACCACCCGGGTGAACATTGTAGTTTTTAATTTCTTTTTTGTTCTCAATGTCAACCACACTCAACGTGTTTTGCTGACCACCGACCCACAAAAATTTAGAAGCTTCGTCAAAGAGCAATGAGAAAACGGCTCCACTTGCTTTGACTTGAATCTCTGAGGAAACACCGTATTCGGTGTTCCACTCGGAAACTAATCCACTCGCTGAAGCGGTAAAAAAAGAATCGGCATGCGTGCCATCCGTAATAGCATACAGCGGCGTTTTCATATCGCCGAAAGAATCTAGCAGCTCCAACTTCATTTAGCTAAAGTAAAATAAAAAAGGGACCGAAGTCCCTTTTTAAATTAAGTCAAAAGCGTATTGAATCAATATCCTTGACGGAATCCACCTTCTCTACGATTAGAGGTGCGTGGACGGTCTTCAGCTTCTTTAACGTTGATCTTGCGACCTTTCATTTCAGCTTGGTCTAATGCGTCAATTGCATTGCGCGCTTCAGCATCATCTGACATTTCAACAAAACCAAAACCGCGTGAACGACCGGTATCGCGGTCAGTAATCACTTTAGCAGAAGCTACTTCACCGTATTGAGTGAAGATTGCTTGGAGCTCATCGCTCGTTAGACTGTAGTTCAGTCCAGAAACAAAAATGTTCATAAAAAAAATAAAATTAATTAATGCTTACCCTTCATGTAGTTGACTCCTTCGAAAAGAATTCAAATCTAAAATCACAATAAGCTTTAACAAAGATAGACGAATTTTTCAAACACGCAAGAAAAACAACATTTTTCTTAGATTAAGATTTCGAGTTCAATTTCATGACCTGCATGCGAGCGCACATTAAAGACTTGCTGATTTTCTAAAATCAAGTACTGTCCAACAATCCCTTTCAACTTACCTTCATAGACATTATCCGAAGCGAGTTTCAATGACTTCGGATTCACGGGGCGATCATCGCAAGGAAATTGAATATCCCAGACCTTGTCGTCGTCGTCTATAAAATCCTGAAATGAATCTGGAATTTCAAACAATAAATTTTCTTTTGCTTTCAACAAACTCTCATGTGCTTTAATATTTGGCTGAAGCATCCCCTTCCAATTAGATTTATCTGAAACATGTTCTTTGAGCATAACCTCAAACTCTCCGGCCAATTGTCTGTATGGAACACGTGCAAAAATTAATCCCTGACGGGCACCTTGATCAATCCATCTTGATAACAGGTTTCGCTCTGAAGTCACACCTACTTTTACTCCGGAAGTAAAAGAGAGGTATACAATGTGTGGAATAAGGTGATTCGCTCTCTCCCATTCCATGTCACCTCGCAAGGCTACACCCTCATGTGCCTTGCAAAGCTCTGGATGAATAATACAAGGAGAAGCGTTCGACGAATCTTGAAAGCCATTCCAGCACAATCCTTCGCCAAAGGTCTTGGTCAATTTTTCTCCATGAAGAATACATCGAATATCACCCGTCGACGTGATCCGAATATTTCGACCTACACATTCGTTCATGTTCAACTCCCCGCGAGACACCAGATTCTCATATAAGGGAAGAACATATTGAGCTTCGCCTGAATCAGACAAGCTTGTCCGCATTTTTCTTAAATGTGTCTTCATAATTTTGAAACAAAGAAAAAGAATACTATATTCGTTTTAACAAATTCTTTCATTATGAAGAAAAAACTACTTACACTTTTCGCATTTGGAGCTATTCTTTCAGCTTCTGCACAAACTGTTTTATTCGAAGATAATTTCGATTCTTACACTGCTGGAACAGGCGTTGTTGCTCAAAATGTCTCTTGGGCATACTGGAGTGCTGGTACTGCATCAGATGGAACAGTAAGCTCTGATTTCGCTAGCAGCGGGGCAAACAGCGCGAATATTAATGGTACAGGTACAGACCTTGTTTTACCTATCGGACCATTTACTTCGGGTAAATATGATATCAAATTCAAAATGTATCTTCCTGCGGGTGCAGGTGGTTACTTTAATGCATTACACACTTGGTCGGGATCATCGGCTACTTACCAATGGGCGTGTGACGTATTCTTCGACGGAACCGGAGTAGCAACATGGACAACAGGCGGCACTCAAGGTGGAGCAGTTACTGTTGGAACAGATGTTTGGTTCGATGTTCAAATAACTGCAGATCTAGACAATGATCTAGGCAGAATATACTTCAACGGAGTAGCTGCAAACGAATGGCAGTGGAGTCTTGACAATGCGAACGGTAACGCAGGAACTAACGCTATTGCAGCAGTTGATTTTTACGGAACCAACACTGCTGGAACTGCAGGAAACTACTACATCGACGATGTTCAAGTTATTGAGTCTACTGGTGTTTCAGTAAAGCCTACAGCTAACACTAAAATTTCAAAGGTTTCTATTTACCCTAACCCTACCAACTCAAATTTCAGCATTGAAATTCCTGAAAGCTTCGTGGGTGGTGAAATAAGCATCATTGATCTAACCGGCAAAGTGGTCATGAAAGACCGTGTAACTCAAAGCGCTGTGAAGCGTTTCGATGTTTCAAATTTAAATGACGGAATCTATTTGATTCGCATGAACAATGGATCTGCGCAATTCACAGACAGACTAATCAAGAAATAAGAGAATTTTTCTTAATTGAAAGGAGCCAATTATTTGGCTCCTTTTTTATTTTTGGACCAATAGTTGAAAAGCGCCATGCGCAGATCGAATCTTTCAAAAAGAATTCAATTTCGAAAAGCAACGTATACCTAACTTTGAAAGTCTATTAGAGAGTTATGAAATTTATGAAAGCGAAAACCTTATGTCTCCTGCTTATTTCAATAAGCCTATTTGCAAACGCGCAAACAAAAAAAACTAAGCTACCCTACTCCATCAAAGGTAAAATTGAAGGCCTTCAAAATGCAGATATATATCTCGCCAATTATTATGGAAACAAGTTATACTACAACGACACCTGTCATGTAGACGCCAAAGGGAATTTTGAATTCGCAGGTAAACCATTCAATGAATGTGGAAAATACGCGTTGGTTATGCCAGGACCACGTTACTTCGACTTTATTGCTTCTGACGAACAAATTACTATCAACTGTTCTGCAGATGCAGATTTAAGTAAAATTGAAGTCGTTCAATCTAAAGAAAACAAACTCTTCTTTGAGTACATCCGATACATCAATGGCAAACGAAACATTCGTATGCCTCTCGATAATTGTATTAACGATTCGCTAAAATCTGAAGGAGATAAAAAACCTTGTGTTGAAGAACTTTCCAAGTTGAACAACGAGGTTATCAATTACCAGAAAGAACTAATAAAAAACAACCCTACTTCCCTATTCGCGAAATACCTGCGCATGGGAATGGAAGAAGAAATCCCTGCGGCTCCTGAGAATATCGCTGACGATAAAAAACAAGAGTGGCAATACTACTGGTACCGCCATCACTATTGGGACCGATGCGATTTGAAAGATCCGCGCATGGTTCGCGACGGCGCATTCCACAAACTTGTTGAAGACTACATTACTAAAACACTTCCTCAAATTCCCGATACCGTTTGTGCTGAAGTTCAAAAAATAATCAAAGCTACTGACGGTAATGAAGAGTCTTTCAAATACATCACGCACTTTGCTACATACACCGGAGAGACATCTAAAATCATGTGTATGGACGAACTGTTCGTATTTATGATTGACAATTACTATTCAAAAGGAATGTGCAATTGGGTGAAGGAAGACAAGCTGAAAGAGATGAAGGAAGCGGCAGACAAGAAGCGTGATTGCCGTTGCGGAGAAAAGGCTCCAGACATTATTCTTCCGGACGTTACAGAAAAGAATTGGGTTTCTATGTACAAATCACACGGTGAATACACACTAATGGTGGTTTGGGAAAGCTCATGCGGACATTGTAAAAAAGAAGTTCCTCTTCTACTTGATCTTTACCACAAATACAAAGACAAAGGTCTAGTAGTCTACGCCATAGGAAACGATTACGAGAACAACAAATGGGTTGACTTTATTAATGAGCACAAACTCGATTGGATAAACGTAAGCGATACTCCTGAGATTATGAAACAGGAAAAGGCAACTGAATTAATTTACAGTGGTGTAACCACCCTCAAGAGTCTAAATTACCGCACCACTTGGGATGTCACGAGCACGCCGAAAGTTTTCTTAATGGACAAAGAAATGAAGATTATTGCGAAGTCTCTTGGTGCTGAACAATTGGATGAGCTTTTAGAGAATTTGTATAAAGGTGGAAATGTTGAAACGAACAAATTCCAAGAAACCGAATACGAAGACGTTAACACTCCTCGCAAATAAGCGGTGAGCCACTTCGACTATCTGCGCACAGGCATGCTTCGCAATGAAGTTGATGCTTATGTGGAAATGTGGAATTCGAAGCCCGATGAAATAAATCGATTTATTTCTTCTTTCAACGAATTAACGCAAACTCAACAGCGCAAAGGTGTTTGGATTCTCGATCATCTTTCGCAGAAGAATGCTTCAGCGGTTCAGCCTCATCGAGATTATTTATATCACTTGGTCACACATTCAAAAGACTCTTCGGTTCGCCGAGAGTCTTTTGGTATTTTATATAACCTTGAACTTACGGAAGAGCAAGACGGAAGAATGCTCGAAAGAGCCTTCTTCACGATGAGTTCATTCGATGTGGAAACGGCAGAGAGACATCATTCATTGCAATGGGTTTTGCGTGCAGCGAAAGACTACCCCGAGTTATATGATGAAATTATTGCTGGAATTGATCGCGTGAAAGACATTGGAACCCCTGCCTGGAAGCGATACAGTTCGAAATTAATTCTTCAACTTGAAATAAAAAAGGTGAAAGCCTTTAGTTCGAAAGCAAAGAAATAATCTCTGCTGATACATCCCCCTGTTGAACATCAATTTGTCGCACATGCGGCTTGTTGCGGTACCAAGTCATTTGTCGCTTTGCGTAATTTCGAGTGTTCTTCTTTATTTCAACCATAGCCTCTTCTTGGGAGCATGACCCTTCGAAATATTTAAAAATTTCCTTGTACCCTACTGTGTTCAACGATTGAAGATGTTGCATCGACTGAAGACCCTTTACTTCTTCAAACAACCCCTCTTCTACCATCTTATCTACACGTCTATTGATTCGGTCGTAGACCCATTCACGCTCTCCTGAAAGAAACAGATGAACAATCTCGGCATCAATAGCATCGCTTGATTTCGTGCGTAATTCAAAGAAGGGTTTACCTGTGATTTGAATAACCTCCAACGCACGAATAACACGATGTGCATTTTCTATATCTACCTGCGCAGCGAAGTCAGAATCTTTTGATTTAAGCTCTTCAACAAGAACGGAGAGACCTTCTAATTCACATCTTTGATTCAGTTTGTTTCTAATTTCTTTATCTCCCGGTAATTCATCGAGTCCGTAAAGCAAAGCGTCCATATAAAGCATACTTCCACCAACAACGATCACAATTTCATTCGCTTGAAACAACTCTTGAATTTTAGCCCTTGCATCGCGTGAGAACATTCCCGCGGTGTATTCTTCTTCAATAGATAAAAAGGAAATGAAATGATGTCGCGCAGCGTTTAACTCTTCCTTTGAAGGACGAGCAACACCTATGGACATTTCCTTGTAAAATTGACGTGAGTCGCAGGAAATAATCTCGGTTTGAAAATGATTCGCTAATGAAATGGCCAAAGCCGTTTTACCTACTCCTGTAGGTCCTGAAATAGCGATGACTGTTTTCATTGATGATTAAATCAAACCTCTTCCAACCTTTTTAATTTTCCCTTCCTCAACCATTTTCGGCATAATGGTATCCAATACACCGTTAATGAAGGTTGCAGACTTTGGCGTACTGTAGAACTTCGCCAATTCAATATATTCGTTCATGGTAACTTTCGTTGGAATGCTCTCAAAATAGATTGCTTCTGCAATAGCCATTTTCAACAACACTAAATCCATGATTGCAATACGGTCGGTTTCCCAGTTAGGAGTAACAAGAGATACACGTTCTTTTGTATCGGAACCTGTTGCTAATGTCTTGCGGAACAACTGTCTGCAAAACTCTTCCTCCTCATCTCCTTCCTTCCATAAAGGAAGAAATTCAATGTCGGTATCTGATTCCTTAATTGACTTCAATGAACGCAAAACCATACTCGCTGTAAGGTCTAAATCGTCGTTCCAGAAAATACCTTGGTCTTCAAGATAATCGTGCATTAACTCGAAGTTCACCAAGTGACGTTTGAACAACTTCACCACAATTTCTTTATCGTGCTCAAAACCGCGCTCTTCGCTGGTCATGTAGGCTTGATATTCTTCGCATTCCTGAATATCCTTGAACATCTGCTTCAGCAAATCACGATTCTCTGTCCACTTAAGGTGGTTATCCTTCATGGCTTTCTCCAAAGATTTGCTGTGAGATAAAATGCGCAATACGGCATTCGCCGCGAACTTCGTGTTTGGATGAAGATCTTCGTGACTTGGAAGTTTCTTATTCATTCCAGCTTCAATTTTCTCAATTGAAAGGGAATGCATTTCCACCATTAACTGAATGAAGGCTACATACAAATCGCGAAAACGATTCACGCTTTCGAAAAGCATTTTCTCATAAGAAGCCGCGTTGGGCTCTTCTTCATTGTAATAGGCAAATAATACTTGTAAAACTTTAATTCGTATGTGTCTTCTATTTAGCATAATCTCTCCCCTCTAATCAATATCTGGTTTTAATATTCGCAATCGATTGAATGCGCTCCTCTGCCATTTGATTTGCCGCCAAGTATGAAGGAATACCCTTTTCCCTAGAAGCTGAATAAATCTTTAATGTTGTGTCGTAGATCTGCTCTGCTTGCGCAAGAGAAGCTTGACGGTTGTATCCTACAATTTCCCAGTAGCAGTTGATGATTCCACCCGCGTTCACCAAGTAATCGGGAGCGTATAGAATTCCTTTATCCAAAACGCGCTGACCGTCTTCCGTTTCTACAGCTAGTTGGTTGTTTGCTGCACCACAAATAATTCCACAAGACAATTGCTCTAAGGTTTCTTTGTTTACTGTGGCTCCCAAAGCACAAGGGCTATAGATGTCCATTGGAGTCGTATACACCTCCGAAGGAAGAATGGCTTTTACACCGTACTTCTTCACAACATCGTTTACTCTGTCTTCGTAGATATCGGTTATAATAACGTGAGCGTTTTCTTTCACCAAATACTCAACAAGGTATTCTCCAACATGACCAACTCCTTGAACCACGATGGTCTTACCTGCGAGCGAATCACTTCCAGTTTGTTCTTTCACACTCGCCTTCATTCCCATGTATACGCCATAAGCGGTAACAGGACTCGGGTCTCCACCGCCGCCCATATAATCTGGCAAACCAACAACGTGATCCGTTTCCATCTTAACGTATTCCATGTCGCGTGTTCCGATACCCACATCTTCTGCAGTAATGTATCTTCCACCCAACCCGTCTACGAATTTTCCGAAACTGCGCATTAGCGCTTCGTTTTTATCTTTTTTCGAATCTGCGATAATCACAGCTTTTCCGCCACCGATGTTCAAACCGGCAAGAGCGCTCTTGTAGGTCATTCCGCGAGAAAGACGAAGAACATCTGTCAATGCATCGCCTTCAGAGGCGTACATCCACATGCGCGTTCCGCCCACTGCAGGTCCTAAAGTTGTGTTGTGAATTGCGACGATGGCTTTTAATCCAGTTGCATTGTCTTGACAAAATACCACTTGTTCGTGGTTATGCAACGCCATTCTTTCGGTAACTGCAGACATTTCTGCAGAGCTGTTTTGTTGAGTCATAAAAAATGATTTCCTATTGAAAGATTTACTTTCAGCCGCGAATTTAGCGCTTAACTATGAAAGTTCCGCTATTATTGAAGAATTTCATCAATGGCTACAGCCAATCTGCGATCTCTTTCTGTAACTACATCTCCTGCGTCATGAGTACTCAATTCAACGCGAACATAATTGTACACATTGAACCATGCCGGATGATGACCATGTTTTTCAGCCAAGAATGCTACTCTTGTTAAGAATGTAAATGCTTCTTGGAAGTCTTTGAAACGAAATTCTCTAACGAGTTTATTGTCCAATTCGCGCCACATAGTGCTTTAATTTTCCCAAATGTACACTTTTCTTCCAACCATTCACATTCAGCATTGAATAATTGACAATGATTTAAAATGGAAAAAGGAATTTTATTATCAAATTTGGGATATGGTAAACGGACAATGTCTTCTCTCATTTATTCCCATGCGCGCAGAAGCCTCTGATCGCAGTGAACAAGTTAGTCAACTTATTTTCGGGGAGACCTATGAAGTTCTTGAGGAAAATGAAAAGTGGTATTTCATTGAAACGAGCTTTGACCAATACCGTGGTTGGATTGACAAAAAACAATTCTCTCCTCAAGTTTTCGAGGTGGATACCACAAGCGTATTTGCTTTTCCCAGTGCACTTCAAGCGTTCGAAAATAAACATATTCTCATGCCACTTGGCGCTTTTGTGCCTGAGGATTTTCAACATCAAATTTTGTCTCTGAGCGAGGCGCTTGCTTTGTTCAAGACGTATTTAGGTGTCCCCTATGTTTGGGGAGGAAAGACCAATTTCGGCTATGATTGTTCCGGATTCACGCAATCGTTTTTTAAGACTTTAGGCTACGCGCTAAAACGCGATGCCTATCAGCAAGCTACACAGGGAACCGACGTCATGCTTCTTTCTGAAGCCAAGACAGGTGACCTCGCTTTCTTTGATAATGCTGACGGAAGAATTACTCACGTTGGAATAATTCTAGAAACCGAAGGAAGCTTCGAAATAATTCATGCTTCCGGAGAACTTCGAGTGGACATTTTAGACCATCAGGGTATCAATAAAAAAAGCGAAGGTTATTCGCATAACCTTCGCCTCATTCGTAGAATTCTATAAGTCTTATTTCGCGCTTAACGCATCTTCAATCAATTGAACCACGTGCCCTCTGTGTGCTTTTGTTAAAGCATTTCCTGCAACGTTGCCCGCTTCCATCTTCTGAATGCGTTTCAATTCCGACAATGCAACTCCTTGAGAAACGTTGTCATAACCAGCCTTCATATCGATCATAGAAATTAATCGACGAGTATATTCAATTTGTAAATTCTGACGAATGGTATTCACATCACCTTTCAAATCAGATTCGAAAATAGCTTGTGTTAAGTCAAACATCACTTCATCAATTGAGTATGTATTTCCATACATATAACTGTCAATGATTCTCTGATGAACACGTGGGTGCATCAAGTGATTCAAACACTCAGATTGCATATCTAAAATGCGATCGTGAATCTTTGGATCATCGCTTTTCGAGAAATGACCAAACCCTCTTCTTTGATCAAGCAAATAGTTGAATGTTGGAATAGCCTCGCTCCACACATCTCCAGCAAATGCATATTTCGCCAAGGCTTTCATGGCTTCTTTTTGTTTCACTTCAGAAACAGGCTCAAGAGGTTTAACCATTGAACCTTGTCCTGCATAAGCTCTGTCGTAATGCACGCCACCAATCTGACGGGTCATTACACTTGTTTGGGTGCCATACTCTTTGGTTGCTATTAAGAAAGACTGAAGCAATTCTGCGTAACTTTCATTTGATGTAATCAAATGTTCTTTCAATTTTGGAAGAACAACTTTTACCAATTCGCAACGCTCAGCGCCATAAGCAACAGGGTCGCTAGACAAATCGAAAATATTTACATCTGGATCAATTCCTCTTCCTGCAGTGCGCATATCGTCCGCATCATTTCCATAAGCCAACTGATGCTCGGTGCTTCTAGCAGTAATCTTATCTAATCGTTCCTTTTCTTTTTGCTCATCAGATAGCGCCTGGCTATATCCATATTCAATCACCCACTTGTCGTAAGGACCAACTTTCACGTCGCAATACAATGCTTGATCCTTCGGGTTCAATTGATAATTGAAAGCAGGATATTCCATCACAGAATTCGCTAAACCTTCCTTATTTATTTTCTCAACGTTTTTAATGTCTGCAACCGACTGAAGCGTGCTTGCGCGCATGTTATGCGTAAGACCAAGCGTATGTCCTACTTCATGAAGAACCAAGCGATACAACATCTGACGAACAATTTCTTGTTTCTCCAAATCGCTTGCTCCTAAAACGTTTGCAGCACTGGTTCCGAAAATTAATTGCTCGTTACTCATTGCAGCAGCATTACACAAGAAAGGATTACGCGCACCCTTGGTTTTCAAAATTTCTTCTTGTTCTTCTGAAAGTGAACTTCCCAAACGGAAGGTGCGGTCTGCATAAACGCGGTTGGTTAAAGCTACCCACTCTAACATAATGTCTGCTCCCAAGATTTCTCCTGTACGTGGGTTCACAAAACTCGGACCGTAACCACCAAATGGAGGTGCAGGCGTTGACGTCCAACGTAAAACGTTGTAACGAATATCTCCAGCATCCCAAGTTGCATCATCGGGTTGTTGTAAACAAACTACGGCATTCTTAAATCCTGCTGCTTCGAATGCCACATTCCAACGCTCTACTGCTTCCTTAATTAAAGGACGAAATTCAACTGGCGTGGTGTTCTCCATCCAGAAAGTAATGGGTTGAACAGGCTCGCTCAATTTTTCAACTGGATATTTCTTTTCCAAATTCCAACGATGAATCACATCTCTCCAAGGTGTTGCTGAAGCAACCGTCATATCGTTCACTTGTGTTGTAAAATAACCAATACGTGGATCATCGAAACGAGGTTTAAAGTTGTTTTGCGGAACTGACAAGAATGAATGTTGATATTGAACCGTAACGTTTCTTCCATCTGCAACTGCATCTCCACCTATGTTCGGAGAACTCGTCTCGTAAACATAAGACACAACTATTTCAGAGTTCTCTTTGTATGTTCTAATGGAATTCACTTTAGACTTCTCCTTGCTTAGACCTCCCAAAGATGCTTCGCCACCGCGTGCTGCAGGCATCTTCACCAATTGCATTTTTTCCGAAAGCAACAAGGCATCTCCATCAATTAGCATTTTGTTTCCGTCTAGACTTGTCGCTTCTATTTTCTCAGAAGCCAAAACAGGATTGTTGATGTTGGAAGAAGACGATTTGCTAATGGCGTTTGTTGGATCGTAATAGTAGTTGGTGTTCGGCTGTATTATTTCTAAACGCTCATAATTCTTTTTGAAAACTACAATCTTTGAGTCTCCGAACGCACCTTTGTGGTAGCCGGTTTCAACAGGAGCATTTTCTATATAATTGAAATAGATGAACTCTTGATTCAATTGAGATTTCTGAATTTCAATATACGTTTTACCCGTTACGGTATCGGTGTAGAATGTAAGAAGACCTTCCTTCTTCTTGCATTTTTTCACTAAATCACCGAACTTATCTTCTGGCTTTTTCTCTTCCTTCTTTACCGGCTCCTTTTTCTTTTTTACAGGATCAACTGTTCCGTATGCCGGAAATACCAAAACTCCAGAGAGCGCGATGGCAAACAATGCTAGATGCTTTTTCATTTTCAAAATTTAGATAGGCGAATATAAATCAAGTGACGTTAAAAATAACTTACCTTTGTCGCGGTAAAAAAATTAACCCTTTAAATGGAATCTTCCCCGTGCAGTTCGAACTTACAAAAGAGTTGTTGGCAGACCTCCGCAAATGGATAGGCGAAGGGAAGGATAGTGCTGTACACGAATTTACCAAAGATCTTCACCCAGCAGACGTT
>Ga0315899_10004844_pt1 | contig 14524 bp, 8 predicted proteins | sample LakEriMetagenome_2_FD_203518 | JGI IMG/M metagenome (GOLD analysis project Ga0315899, IMG submission 203518) | Freshwater fungal communities from buoy surface, Lake Erie, Ohio, United States - Buoy 4 MA112 | ecosystem: Environmental > Aquatic > Freshwater > Lake | place: USA: Lake Erie, Ohio... | reverse complement strand
ACGCGACGGGGCTGACGTTCACGGCTGCCCTTGGTTGCCCGGGGATCCTGCCCCGAGGGGCGTTGAGGCTGGCGCTGCATCCGGGGACGGAGCGTTCGGTGCTGCGGGAGCCGTTGACGGCTGGACCGTGCGTGCCGGCGCAGGCTTGCCCACGATGTTCACGGTGAGTCCGCTGCCCTTGAGGCGTTCCCAGACTTCCTGCAGGATGGGTGCGCGATCGACCGTGCCCTTGCCATCGGCGACCGCGAGGTAGACGACCGTGCGGCCATCGGCCTTGCGACGCTCATCGACCATGGTGGCCAGCTGCTCGAGGCCCGCCTCGCGCCGATCGACCCAGACGCGGCCGTCGAGATCGATGCTCACGCTGCAGGCGGGCGGGACCTTGGCCTCGGTGCCCGAACTGAAGCGCTTCAGTTCCATGGGCACGATCGCCACGCGCGTGGTGAGCACCTGCGCGTAGACGAAGAACGTGAGGAGGAACATCATCACGTCGATGAGCGGCACCAGTTCGATGCGCGGCTCGAGCGGCGTGCGACGCAGGCGAAGCATGCTCAGCCGCCCATCTGCAGCGTGGCGAGCGCCATGAGCTTGTCGTCGACGAAGTCGAAGACCTTGTCGAGCCCGGTGGTCAGGAAGATGCCCCAGACCGAGTTGGTGCAGCCGGTGACCTTCATGCGGCACTCGTTGGAGATGACGAGCCGGCGCAGGCGAAGGAGGGCGGCGATGTTCGAGCTCGTGAGGTAGTTCACCTCGGCAAGATCGAGCACCACGTCACGGTGGTCGCCGTCCTGCTCGAAGCGGGCCGCGAGCGCGGACAGGTCCTCGCTCAGGGAGGGTTCATCCTGCAGTTCGGCGATGACGATCGTCTCGGACCAATTGGTGAGGGACATGCGGGGCTCCGTGGGGGTGGTTCATTCGTCGTCGGTGGGCACGGCCTCGGTCGGAGCGGGGCCATCCTCGCTGGCATCGACCCGTGCGGCGGCACGCAGCGTGTCGCCGTCGCGCAGGCGCACCACGCGCACGCCCTGCGTGTTGCGGCCGATGGCGCGCACATCCTTGGCCGCGATGCGGACGGCCATGCCGTTGGTCGTCATGAAGAGCAGGTTGTGGCCATCGGTCACGGGGTGCACCGAGACCACCGGCCCGTTGCGGTCATTGACCACGATGTCCTTGCGGCCCTTGCCGCCGCGGCTCTGCACGCGCGTGGAGCCATCTTCCTGCTGCACGAGGTACTCGCGCATGGGCGTGCGCTTGCCGTAGCCGTTGAGCGTGACCGTGCAGAGATCGGCGGTGTCGTCGCACCGGACGAGACCGACCACCGAGTCGCCCTCGGCCAGGTCGATGCCGGAGACCCCCGCCGTGTCGCGGCCCATGACGCGGGCATCGTTCTCGTCGAAGCGAATGGCCATGCCGTGCGCCGTCGAGAGCAGCACGTGGTCGTTGCCTCGGGTGAGCAGGGCGTTGACGAGGCCGTCGCCCTCGTTGAGCTTGACCGCGATGATGCCGCTGCGGTTGACGTTGCGGTAGTCCTTCAGCGCGCTGCGCTTGACGCGGCCCTGCGCCGTGGCGAAGAAGAGGTAGTCCTCGCTGGCTTCGAAGTCCTTGATGGGCAGGAACGCCCGCACGCGTTCGCCGTCACGAAGGTCGAGCAGGTTGTTCAGGCTGCGGCCCTTGCTGGTGCGGCCGAGCTCGGGCACCTGCCAGACCTTGAGCCTGAACACGCGGCCGGTGTCGGTGAAGCACAGCAGGTCATCGTGCGAGCTCGAGACGAACATGTGCTCGACGAAATCGCCATCGCGCACCTCGCCGCCCTTGATGCCCACGCCGCCGCGGGCCTGCGTGCGGTAGGTCTCGACGGGGAGCCGCTTGGCGAGGCCCTCGCTGGAGATGCTGACCACCACATCGTGCTCGGCGATGAGCTCGGCCATGTCGAAGTCGGCGGCATCGCCCTCCTCGAGCACCGTGCGGCGGTCGTCGCCGAAGCGTTCGGCGAGCTCGATCGTGTCCTCGCGGATGATGTCGAGCACGAGACGGTCGCTGGCGAGGATCGCCTCGAGGCCGTCGATCTGCTCGAGCAGCTTGGTGAACTCGTTGGCGAGCTTCTCGATCTCGAGGCCGACGAGCTGGATCAGGCGCAGGGCGCCGATCGCCTCGGCCTGCACGCGCGTGAGCGTGACGCCGCCGTCCTGGCGGCTGCGCTCGACGATCCGCTGGGGCACCAGCGATGCGTAGCGGTGATCGGGAGCGATGCGGAAGGCGCGCTCCTGCAGGCGCTCGATCGCCTCGTCGCGGGTGCGGCTCTCGCGGATGATGCGGATCACCTCGTCGATGTCGCAGACGGCGTACATCAGCCCCTCGAGCCGGTGCGCCTGCTGACGCGCCTGGCGGAGCTGGAACTCGGTGCGCCGGCGGATCACCGTGCGGCGGTGGTCGATGTACGCCTCGATCAGGCTCTTGAACGGCAGCGTTCGCGGCTGGCCGTTGACGAGCGCGATGTTGATGATGCTGAAGGTCGACTGCAGCGGCGTGTACTCGTAGAGCTTGCGCTCGACGACCTGCGGGTCGGCACCCTTCTTGAGCGTGATCACGATGCGAGTCTGCGCGTCGCGGCCGGAGTGGTTGCTGACGTCGCTGATGTCGCCGATGCGCGCCTCTCGCTGGCCGTCATCCTTGCGCGTGCACTCGACGATCTTCTCGATCAGGTTGCTCTGCACGACCTGGTAGGGAATCTGGTCGATGACGATGACATCGCGGCCGTTGCGCTGCTCGTGGTGGACCGTTCCGCGCACCGTGACGCGGCCGCGGCCGGTGGCGTAGGCCTCGACGATGCCGCGACGGCCCACGATCACGCCGCCGGTGGGGAAGTCCGGCCCCGCGCAGTGGCGCATGAGGTCCTCGAGGCCGATGTCGGGTTGGTCGATGACCGCCACGATCGCCGAACACACCTCGCGCAGGTTGTGCGGGGGCATGCTGCTGGCCATGCCGACCGCGATGCCCGCGCTGCCATTGACGAGCAGGTTCGGCAGCTTGGCCGGGAGCACCGTGGGCTCCATGAGGCGGTCGTCGTAGTTGGGCTTGAAGTCGACCGTCTCCTTGTCGAGGTCCTCCATGAGCGCGACGGTGGCCGCGGTCATGCGCGCTTCCGTGTAGCGCATGGCCGCCGGCGGGTCGCCCTCGATCGAACCGAAGTTGCCCTGCTTGTCGACGAGCAGGTAGCGGGTCTTCCACGACTGGCCCATGTTGACCAAGGTCGGATAGACCACGCTCTCGCCGTGCGGGTGGTAGTTGCCGCTGGTGTCGCCGCAGATCTTCGCGCACTTGATGTGCTTGCGGCCAGGCGACAGGTTGAGGTCGTTCATGGCCACCAGGATGCGCCGCTGGCTGGGCTTGAGGCCGTCGCGCACGTCGGGAAGCGCGCGGTCCATGATCGTGCTCATGGCGTACGTCAGGTACGACTCGTGCAGCTCACGGTCGATGGCCTGCTCGACGACGCGATCGATGGGTGCGGGGCTGGGCGACGGTTCCGGTGTGGTGGCCATGGGGGTGGTTGCGACGGCCGCGAGGGATCGCGTTCGAAGCCCCGGAAGCCTACCCGAACCGGGCCTCCGATGCCCGTCGGGCCGAGGTCAATCGGCGCGGGCGAGCAGTGCGAGAAACTCCATGTTTCCCCGGCCCTTTTTGGAGGTCTTGCCGCCCGTGATCGGGCTGTCGGCGTGGGCGATCACGCGGACCCCGAGCGAGGGCATGGTGGCCAGCACGCGGGCGCACACGGCGCGGCTGTCCTCGGGCTCGAGAGCACCGCCCTTGAGCAGGCGCTTCTCGTCGGCCGTGACTTCGTAGTGCGGCTTCACCAGCGTGATGATGCGCGCGTGCGGGGCCTTCGAGAGCCAGCGCAGCGCGGCCGGGATGGCCAGCCGCTGCGGGGTCCACGCCATGTCGATCGTGATCAGGTCGACGGGATCCGCAGGTGCCGCTGCATGGAGCGCGTTGGTCCGTTCCATCACCGTGACGCGCGAGTCGTTCCGCAGGGTCCACGCGAGCGTGCCGTAGCCGGTGTCGATGGCGGTCACGTGGGCGGCGCCGCGCCGCAGGCAGACATCGGTGAAGCCCCCGATGTTGCAGCCGAAGTCGGCGACGCGCCAGCCGGCGATGTCGAGACCGAAGGTCGCGATCGCGTGCTCGAGCTTGAGCCCGGCGCGCGAGACGAAGGGGCAGTCGGGGTCGGGCATCGGGTTCAGGCGGGCGGGTGGGCCACGCCGACGATCGCGATGCCCAGACGGTCGGCAGCGGCCAGCACGGCAGGGGCATCCACCAGGATCACGCGGCCTGCGCCGACGGCGATGCATGCGCCGCCGTTGCGCGCGACGCGCTCGACGGTGGGCACGCCGATCGTGGGCACATCCGCACGCATGTCATGTGAACGCTTGGCGCTCTTGAAGAGCGTCCAGCCCTTGGCGCGGCAGAGCTCGCCCGCGCGGTCGATCATGCGGTCAGTGCCCTCGAGCGCCTCGACGGCCACGATGTCGCCCTCGCGCACGATGATGGCCTGGCCGACATCGAGCTCGACGACCTTGTCCAGGAGCGGCCAGCCGAACGCAACATCTCGCTCCTGCAGCGATCCGGGCTGGCGGCGCGTCATTACGCCTTCCTTGGCCATGTGCTCGGGGATGTAGGTCGTGCTGTCGATGAGCGGGACTCCGGCGCCGGCGAGTTCATCCGCGACCGCGGCCAGCACCACGTGCGAGCGGCGATCGTGACGCAGTCGACGATACCAAAGGTCGATCGCGCGCCAGTCAGGCAGCTGCCGAAGGATGCGCAGCGGATCGTGCATGCGCGCCTTGCTGACGCGGCCCACCATCACCGCATGCGGCACGCCGCCCTGGCGCAGCAGGCGGATCCACCGCCCGAGCTGTACCACGCCCGCGGTGCTGAACGCATCGCACTCGGCCTCGAGCTCGGGCACGAACTGGTCGCGCAGCCCGACGCAGACCACGCGGTGGCCGGCTGCGCGAATGCCGCGCGCCACGAGGATGGGCAACTGGCCCTGGCCTGCAATCAACCCGACGGGCGAACTCATCCGCTTCGCTCCCGGTCGCCGTGCATTGGCAGCATCTCCAAGGGATCGGGCAGGTTCTCCTCGAGACGCATCATGCGATCGATCAGGCGCGAGGCATCGGTGTCGCGCAGCACCAGGCTGCGGGCCGCCGGGCGCGCGAATCCTTCCTCGACCGCGTGGTCGAGCAGCTGGCAGAGCGGGTCGAAGTAGCCGTCCACGTCGAGCAGGCCGATCGGCGCAGGGTGGCGACCGATGATCAGGCCGACGAAGGTCTCGAAGAATTCCTCGTAGGTGCCGAAGCCGCCGGGCAGGACGAGGAATGCCTGCGCGCGCGACTCGAGCAGCGCCTTGCGTTCGCGCATGCCGGGCACCACGATGAGTTCATCGCAGCCTTGCCAGCCTTGCTCGAGCTTCAGGAACTGCTCGGTGATGATGCCGACGACGGTGCCGCCGGCGTCCTTCGCCGATCGCGCGACCGTGCCCATCAGGCCGATGCCGCCGCCGCCATAGACGAGCGTGAGGCCGCGGCGCGCGAGTTCGCGGCCGACCTCGCGAGCGCAGGACTCGTAGCCGGGATTCCGGCCGAGCGCGCTGCCGCAGTAGACGGTGATGGCGGTGATGGCAGGAGGCATGAGGGCAAGGTAGTGGCGGGTCCAATCGGGTGTTGGCCGTGCGGATCCAGTGCGGCTGATGGCGGTCTCGCTCGGGGACGACACAGTCGCGTGCCCGAAGAGGCCCAGCTTTCGTGGCTTCCCGCGAAATCGGGGGTAGTGTTTCCGACCATGGATCACCGTCGGGGAGCCGTGTCCGTCCTGTCGATCGCCGTCGCTGCCGCCACCGCTGCAGGGCAGGGCCAGGTCGTGGGCTGGGGCGACAACTCCGCCGGCCAACTCGCGCCTCCGCCGCCGTCGCTGCTGCGGTACGCCTCGATGTCCGTGGGCGGCTACCACGCCATGACCCGCTTGGCGGACGGCTCGATCCGTTGCTTCGGCTCCAACATCTATGGGCAGCTCTCCGTGCCGTTGGACTTGCCACCGGTGGCGATCCAGGCGGCTGGCAGCGACCACTGCATCGTCGTCCTCGCCGATGGCACGCTTCGTGCGTGGGGTGATGATTTCTTCGGTCAATGCCAAGTGCCCTTGTCGCTCGGCCCGGTGCGTGACGCCGCCTGCGGCGAGTTCCACACCGTCGCCGTGCGGACCGATGGCGGGATCGTGTGCTGGGGCGAAAACGGTGCCGGCCAGTGTGCGGTGCCGCAAGGACTGGCGAACCCGTTGAAGGTCGCAGGCGGCGCGTTCCACTCGATGGCGATCCGGCAGGATGGATCGATTGCCTGCTGGGGCAGCAACGCCCAGGGCCAGTGCGCCGTGCCGGCCGGGCTGGGCCCGGCCACGCGCATCAGTGCGGGCCGGTACCACAGCGTGGCCTTGCTGGCCGATGGCACAGTGCGCGCGTGGGGCGCCGTTGGCGCAGCGGGCAGCGTGAATCTGGGGCAGGCCACCGTCCCGGCAGGACTGCCGCTGGCGGTGTCGATCGATGCGGGCGACCTGCATACGGTCGTCAAGCTCGCCGATGGCACCGTTCGGTGTTGGGGTGCCGGTGCGAATGGCAACGCTTCGGGCAGCCTGAACTTCGGTCAGTCCACCGTGCCCGCCGGCCTTGGTGCCGTGCAGGATGTGCAGGCGGGTGCGTTCCACACGGTCGCACTGATGTCCGATGGATCGATCCGATGCTGGGGCTCGAACCGCGATGACCAGTGCGACCTGCCTGCACGTCTTGGACCGATGAGCAAGGTGGTCGGCGGCGCATTCCACGCGGCGGGCATCACGGCATCAGGCGGGATCCTGGCTTGGGGCCGCAACCCGGTCGGCCAGTGCGATGTGCCGTCGCTGCCAACGACCGCGATCGATGTGGCCGCAGGCTACGACCACTGCGTGGCGGTGCTCGCTGACGGCACGCTTCGCGGATGGGGCTTCAACTCCAACGGCCAGGCGACGGTGCCCGCAGGAACGGTTTTCTCCAAGGTTTCCGCGGGTGCATACCACTCGATGGCCCTGCGGAACAACGGCACGGTGGCGTGCTGGGGAGCGGGCACGGGTACCACGCTGGTCTTCCCGAACTTCCGGCAGTCGATCGTGCCGACGGGGTTGAGCGGCGTCACGCGGGTGGCTGCCGGGTTCTTCCACAGCATGGCCTTGCGCAGCGATGGCACGGTGGTCGCTTGGGGTGCCGGCGGTTCGGCAAGCCCCAACGGAACCGATCCTCACTACGGCCAGTCCATCGTGCCCGTGGATCTGGCCGGCGTCACCGAGATCGCTGCTGGCGGCTATCACAGCGTGGCGCGACTCAGCAATGGCACCGTGCGGTGCTGGGGGCGGAACAATTCGGGTCAGTGCAGCGTTCCTGCGGGATTGACGGGCGTGGTGGCCATTGCGGCTGGTGGCAACACCGATGACTCGCACACGGTTGCACTGCTCTCCAACGGCACGGTGCGTGCGTGGGGCAACGATGACTATGGACAGGTGACGGCGCCTGCGGGGCTCACCAACGTGACGTCGATCGGTGCAGGTGGCTACTTCACGCTCGGGGTCCTGTCGCAAGCCGCAAGCTCCTGTGCTGATGCGGGCGGACCCGGTACGGCGATCGTTGCTGTCAATGGCGGCTCGTGGAACGACGTGATCGTGTGGGACTGGGTGGCTGGCTCCGGTCCGCGTGTACCGGGTGGCCTGACCGCTGTTGATCTTGGTGCGTACGGTTCTGTGGGGAGCGAGTGCGATGCGCAGGCTGGGAGCCTGGTGTCTCGCAGCGGGAGCACGCTCTTGGTGCCTGTGGATCTGTCGGTGCCTGCGTCTGGTCAGCCGGACCATTCGATTGACGTGAGTGGGACGGCGACGCTTGCGGGTCGCATCTGGCTGCTTGGGTCAGGGGCGATCGTGCTGCCTGCTGACCTGAACATCCCGGTGCTTCGCAGCGGGAATCCTGTGGGAAGCTTTGACATCATCCAGACGACGGTGCCTGCGCCTGCGGGGAAGTTCCTGGCCCTGGTGCCGAGCGCTGGGGTGCTGGGCCAGACGCTGTACTCGCTTCGGCTCCTGGATTTGACGGGGAGTGCGAGCCTGACGGGAGCGAGCACGGGGGGCTTCACCGGGAGCGCGGTGGCTGCGGAGGCGATGGACTGGGACGGTGACGGGTTTGACGACCTGGCCTTGGCGATCGACTTTGGTGCAGGCCAGCCTGGGACCTTGCAGGTGCTCCTGAACGACGGTCAGGGGAACTTGGGGACGACGAGCGTGCAGGTCTCGACGGCGTCGAGTCCGAGCTGCCTTGCGGTGGGGGATGTGAATGGTGATGGCAAGATCGATGCCGTGGTGGGCACAACGAGCAACAACCGGGCGCAGGTGTACCTGAACAATGCTCCGAGCCAGACGCCTGCGTTTACGAGCGGTTTCAGCCTGAATCCCAGTGGGATTCCGCGGAGCGTGTGCGTGATTGCGCCTGCGACGAGCTTCATGGGCCTTGGCGGTGGAGGGGTCGGGGTGGGCACCGGCGGCAGCGGTGATGCTGGTGGCGACAAGCTGACGGTCTTCAGCCCATCGACGGGTGGGGTGGAGCAGGTGGTGTCGCTGCCGTCGACGCCGACGACGACGACGACGCGCGGCCGCCGCGTGGCGACTGGTGGAGCATCGAGTACCACCGTGGGCGGCGGGAGCGAGCCAGGTCGCGTGGTGGTGCTGGATCCTGTGGGGAGCGGCCTGCTTGGGATCACGCAGGTGATGAACGTGCCTGGAGAGCCTGTGGGTCTGGACGTTGCGGACATGGATGGCGACGGGAAGGACGAGGTGGTGTGTGCGAATGCGAATCCTGTGCTGCAGGGTGCGGGGAGTGCGTATCCGGTCTTGACGCTCTTCCGCGGCCAGACTGGAGGCGGCTTTGGGAGTGCGGTGCCGATTGCGCCGCTTGGAGCGAGCAGCGGTCTGGACGTGAGCCTGATCGATGCGGACGGTGATGGCGACCGGGACATCGTGAGTGTGCAGCGGACGGTGGGGACGCAGTCTGCGGCGGTCTTGATGCGGATCGACACGACGGGGTCTGGTGGTCCGCTGACGATTGGCGAGGAGACGGACCTTGGGGCGAACGCGCCGATCCTGAGCACGCGGGGCGACCTGGACGGCGTGGGCGGCGAGGACCTCTTCCTGGTCGATCAAGCGTCGAGCTTCATGGGCGGCAGCGGAGCACCCGTGGCCAAGCCGTACCTGGGTGACCCCGGCAACGCCTGCCCGGCCGACATCGATGGCGATGGGCAGGTCGGTGGCGCCGATCTGGGCGTGCTCCTTTCATCGTGGGGCACGAGCGGCGCTGCAGACATCAACGGCGACGGGATCATCGATGGGGCGGATCTCGGCACGCTGCTCTCCAACTGGGGAACATGCGCGCAGTGAGTGGTTGAGGGGCTCACGTCGGCTCTCGCATCTATGCTGCGGTCGTGACAGGCACGCAACCGTTCCAGGCGAGGGCTCAGGCTCGGTCCGTTGAGCGGAATGATGTCCTGCTGCAGTGCCTGGTTGCGCTGGTCGCTGGGCTGCTCGCTGCGCGCACCGTCGTTGCGTGGACGCCGCTGGTGCACTTTGACCTCGATCCTTCCGCGATCTCGCGCGAGGCCGTGGTGCCGTTCGCGGGTTTCGGTCCAGCCGGCAGCCTGGCGCTGGATGCCCTGACCTGTACGGTCGCCGCAGTGCTCGTGACGCTCCTGGCCCGCGGGCGGTGCATGGCCTGGCGTGGTTCGTTCACGATCATCGCTGGCATCGTTGCGGCCCTGGATGTGGGGCTCGTGCTTCGGGGGGACTTCGAGAACCTCTGGCGAGGCAGTGCGTGGGTCAGCGCATTCGTCGGTGCGGGAGCGCTGGCAGCCTGCGGAGCACATCCGCGCGCTGCGCATCTGCAACGCATCGCGCTGGCGGTCATGCTTTCGGTGTGTGCGCTCTGGCTGGTCCGTGGTGCGTGGCAGCTCGTGGTGGAGCACCCGGCGACCGTGGCCCAGTACCTGGCTTCCAAGGAGGAGTTCCTGGCAGCGCAAGGTTGGTCGGAGCAGTCCGCGCAGGCGCAGACCTACGAGCGTCGGCTCATGCAGCGTGAGGCGACGGGTTGGTTCGGGCTCGCGAACATCATGGCCGGTCTGGCGGCTGCCGTCGGTGTGGCTTGTGCGGTCCTCATCGCGCAGGCTCGTCGCACGTTGACGCTTCCCTCGGCAGCGATCCTTGCGCTGTGCGCCCTTGCTTGCGGCATCATCGTGGCGGTGAATGGCTCGAAGGGAGCGCTCGCGGCGTGTGCCGTCGGGCTGGTGGCTGCGTGGTGGTCACGGCGTTCGTCATGGCATGCTCGCGTCGGCGTGCTGGCAGCCTTGGCGCTTCCGGTCATCGCCGTGCTTGTACGCGGTGGGATCGGCGAGTCGCTCGGCGAACGAAGCCTCCTCTTCCGTTCGCAGTACTGGGTCGGTGCCTGGCAGGTCACGCTCGACGCGTGGCCGTGGGGCTGCGGTCCCGATTCCTTCCAAGCGGCGTACACGCTGCGGCGTCCCGCGTTCGGGGTCGAGGAAGTGACGAGCGCGCATGCGGCCCCAGTGGATTGGCTGGCCACCATGGGCCTCGCAGGTGTGCTCATGACGGCGGGGTGGGTCGTGCTGCTCTGGGGGTGCGGTGAAGGTCGCAGCGATGAGGCGATGCAGCATGGCGGCAAGCAGGAGGGACCGGGCATCGATGCTGGAGTGCGCGAAACATGGATGGTCTCGCTGCTTGGGCTGTCGGTGGTTGGCGTGATCGCGATGATTGCCGATCCTGTCGGCCGTGTCTTGCCGGCCGTCGGCATCGGGCTGGCAGCCGTCCTCGCACGGGCGATCGTGGGTGGGTCGGCGCGCCTCGATGCTCGCGCGCAACGCATGGTCGTGACCGGGCTCGCGGCGGCGCTCGCCGCACACGCCATGGTCGACATGACGCTCTGGCAGCCGGGCAGTGCCGCATGGGTTCTTGGCGTGATCGGGGCATTGACCATGCACAGCTGCAGCGAGGCATCCAGTGCGGCCGATCGTGCGCGTGCTCCGATGCAGCAAGGAGATTCGCCAGAGGTCGCCGCACCGGCATCCCGCCGCGCGCTGCCGAGTTGGTCGATGGGGCTCGCTGCAGGCATCCTGGTGGTGATTGCCGCCTTGCAGGGCGCAGCGTCGTGGGCCACGCTCCGGCAGGAGCGTGCGGTGGACGCCGCAGCCGAGACGCTGGTCGAGAACCTCTTCACGCCACCCGCACGCGCCCAAGCAGGCGAGCAACTTCGCGCGGCCTTCGACGACGAGCCGTTGCTTCGTCGTCACGTGCTGCTCTTGAAGTCGGCCGATCAGTTCCTGCAGGCTGGGCTTGGGGAGCGTGATCCAGCTCGGGCCCGAGTGTGGTTCGGCTCGGCGCTCGACTCGGCGCGTGCCGCCCGCGATGCGTTCCCGTTCCGTTCGGCCTTGGTGTCGGCTGCCATCGTCGACGTCATGGTCGAGTGCGGGCTGGTGGGCTGGGACCAGGTCATCGCCGTGCGTAGCGATGTGCTCAAGAACGATCCTCGCCATACGACGTCGCTTGTCCGGCTCGCCGACGCACACGCGATGGCAGGCGATGACGCTGCCGCGCGCGATGCGGCGCAGCGGGCACTCGATGTGGATGACTCCTTCCGTCTCGACCCGCTCCGGCAGCTGCCGGCCGCGGTGCGCGAGCGGTGCCGCATCATGGCGGCGACTCGTTGATCCCCCCTCGACCCCGAGCGCCTGCGAGCCCCTCCCGCGGAGACCGGGCCATGAACGCGAACCGCACGAGGTGTCGCGCGGATGGACATGAATCGCGAAGACTTCCGTGATTCTGCTTGGCGCTCATCGGAAGGGCGATAAGGTTCCTGCTCGCTGGAGGTACGGAAACCGGGACCGTCTGCATTCGTTCGCCATGACCCAAGCTCGGTGGTCCATCCCGATCCTCGGCAGCATGCTTCTTGGCGTGGGCACGATGTCATCGTCGGCTCTTGCCCAAGGGCAGGCGGTGGGCTGGGGGCAGGACCTGGCTGGGCAGACGTCGGTGCCGCCGGCTTCGCTGCTTGGGTACCGACAAGTCACCGCATCGCTGATCGGTACGGGCGCCCTGCTCGTGGATGGATCGTTCGTGCAGTGGGGCGACAACCTGTCGAACCAGCGCACGCCGCCGGCCGACCTTGGCGCGGTGACCCTCATCGCCAGCGGGACCGGCTTCTGGTTCGAGGCCGCTCCGACCCACTACGCAGCACTGCGGACCAACGGCACCGTGGCGTGCTGGGGATCGAACGAGTTCGGCGAATCGAACGTGCCGACCGGCTTGAGCAATGTCATCGGGCTCGCCGCAGGTGCAGCGCATACGGTTGCGCTCCGCTCCAACGGTTCGCTCGTCTGCTGGGGTGCCGGATCCACCAACACCGGGACCTATCCCGAGTTTGGGCAATCGATCGTGCCAGCGGGACTCGGCAGTGTCACGCGGGTGCAGTCCGGCGCATTCCACAATGTCGCGATCCGCACGGACGGAACGGTGGCCTGCTGGGGATGGAACATCGCCAACCAGTGCACGGTCCCGACGGGCCTTGGCACGGTCATCGATGTCTCGGCCGGCCAGACGCACACCATGGCGGTTCGCACCGATGGCACCGTGGCGTGCTGGGGCGCCAATGGCGAGGGCCAGTGCTCGGTGCCGGACGGCCTCACAGGCGTGACCCGCGTCTCGGCTGGATGGTTGCACTCACTCGCCTTGCGCAGCGATGGCACCGTGGTGGCCTGGGGCGCGCAAGGCAGTCCTTACTTCCAGCAGGATTCGCCAACGGATGTCCCGGCGGGGCTCGCCGGCGTCGTGGAGATCGCCGCAGGGGGCTTCCATTCCGTCGCGCGGCTTGCCGATGGCTCCGTGCGTGCTTGGGGCAACAACTTCGTGGGTGCGTGCTCGGTGCCGGCGTCGAGCGGGGCGTTGGTGGCAATCGACGCGGGCGAGATCCACACCATCGCGATCCGGTCCGATGGCCAGGTGGTCTGCCGAGGAGCCAACGATGAGGGTCAAGCGAATGTTCCAGCTGCGCTTGGCGTGGCATCGATGGTCTCCGCTGGCGATGTGCACTCCATGGCGATCCGCCAGTCCGACGGTTCGGTGTTCTGTTGGGGGGCCAACGACGAGGGCCAACTTGACGTTCCGGGCGGTCTTCCGGCCGCCACAGCCGTCGCAGGCGGCCATTTCCATTCGCTCGCGTTGGTGACCGGTGGGGCTGTCCATGCATGGGGCAGTGATTCCTATGGCCAGTGCCAGGTCCCGGTTGATCTCGGCGTGGTCACGGCGATCTCGGCAGGCCTGGAGCACTCGATGGCGTTGCAACAGGCCGGCACGGTGCGTTGCTGGGGCGACAATTTCCTGGGCCAGTGCAGCGTGCCCGCCGGGCTGTCGGGCGTGACGGCGATCTCGGCCGGGCGCGAGCACAGCGTGGCACTTCGGAGCAACGGAACGGTGGTGTGCTGGGGGCGCAATGACGAGGCCCAGTGCACGGTTCCAGCGGGGCTGAGCGGCATCATCGCAATTGCGGCAGGCGAGTACCACACCGTGGCGCTCCGCTCGAACGGGACCGTGGCCTGTTGGGGTGCGAACAGCCAGGGCGAATGCACCCCGCCAGCCGGATTGTCGGGCGTGACGGCAATCGCTGCAGGCGGTGGTTTCACGATGGCGATCCTGGATGCCGAGCGCAGCGGTTGCAACGGTGCCGCGGGCAACGGTGCCGCGACCCTCGCCGTGAGCGGCAGCTCCTGGCAGGATGTCGGCGCTTGGCAGTGGAGCATCGGCGGCCCGCGAGTGCCCGGTGCGCTGTCGAGCGTGGACCTCGGTGACTACGGCAGCGTCGGCAGCCTGTGCGATGCACGCTGCACGTTGCTCACGACCCGTGGTGGCTCCACCGTGATCGTGCCCGTGGACCTGACTGTGCCGTCGGCGCAGCAGGACCATTCGATCGATGTCTCTGGCACCGCCTTGCTCGCGGGTCGTGTGTGGCTGGTGGCAAGCGGCGCAAGCGTGCTGCCCGCGGACCTGAACATTCCTGTCGTGCGCTCAGGCAGCCCGGTCGGCACGTTCGATGTCATCCAGACGACCGTGCCTCCGCCGCCGGGCAAGTTCCTTGCCCTCGTCCCGTCGGCCTCGGTCGCGGGAACGACCAGCTACGCGCTGCGCCTGCTCGACCTGCCCGGCAGTGCGTCGCTCACAGGTGCCACGACCGCTGCCTACGCCGGGACCGCCGTCGCGGCCGAGGCGATGGACTGGAACGGCGACGGTTTCGATGACCTCGCGCTGGCCATCAGCTTCGGAGCCGCAACGCCGGGCCGGCTGCAGGTCCTGCTCAACGACGGCTCCGGCAACCTCGGGCTGACCAGCGTCCAGGTGGCGACGGCCGCGG
>Ga0315899_10004842_pt1 | contig 14529 bp, 18 predicted proteins | sample LakEriMetagenome_2_FD_203518 | JGI IMG/M metagenome (GOLD analysis project Ga0315899, IMG submission 203518) | Freshwater fungal communities from buoy surface, Lake Erie, Ohio, United States - Buoy 4 MA112 | ecosystem: Environmental > Aquatic > Freshwater > Lake | place: USA: Lake Erie, Ohio... | reverse complement strand
CGCAGCTCGCTGATGCGGGCCTCGTCGTCGACCAGATCCAGGGTGGCGAGATAGCGGCCGAAGCTGCGCTCCACCAGCTCCCTGGCCTTGGCCAGGTCGTGGCGCTGCAGCAGGTTGAGCACCATGCCGTAGCTGGGGGTGAACTGGCTCACCAGCGGATCGGCCGGCGCCAGGGCCAGCTGCCCCGCCTCGCGCACCCCCTCGAAGCGGCTCTGCACCGTGACCACATAGCCCTGGGTGTCGAGACCGCGGCGGCCGGCCCGGCCCGCCATCTGCAGGAACTCGCTGCCCATCAGCGGTCGGTGGCCCCGCTCGGTGCGCTTGGACAGGGCCGAGATCACGGTACTGCGGGCCGGCATGTTGATGCCCGCCGCCAGGGTTTCGGTGGCGAATACCACCTTCACCAGCCCCTGCTGGAACAGCTCCTCGATCAGCTCCTTCCAGGCCGGCAGCACTCCGGCGTGGTGGGCGGCGATGCCGCGCAGCAGGGCGTCGTCGTGGCCGCCATCGCGCACGGCCTCCGGTGTGGCGGCGATGAAGGCCTCCAGCCGGGTGGCGATGCGGGCCTGCTCCTCGGGCGTGACCAGGCAGACCTTGCCCAGGTCGCGCACGGCCTTGTCGCAGCCGCGGCGACTGAAGATGAAATAGATGGCCGGCAGCATCTCCCGCTCCGCCATCTGCGCCACCACGAAGCCCAGGGGCGGCGCCTCCGGCTGGGGCGGCTTCGGGGTCTTGGGGCCCTTGCGCTTGTTGCCCTTCGGAGCGCGCCACACCTTGCAGTTGGGGTGCAGGGCCGTGCGCTCCTCGTTGAGCAGCGGGTGCAGGCCCTTGGCGCTGCAGAAGCTGAAATCGAGCGGCACCGGCCGGAAATCGCTCAGCACCAGACGGGTGGGACCATGCACCCGCTCGATCCAATCGGTGAGCTGACCGGCGTTGGCCACCGTGGCCGAGAGGGCCACCAGCTGCACCGATGGTGGACAGTGGATGATCGATTCCTCCCAGACGGTGCCGCGCTGGGAGTCGTTCATGTAGTGGCACTCATCGAGCACCACCGCCTCCACATCCGCCAGGGGGTCGTCGCCGGAATCCGCTTCCGCGTAGAGCATGTTGCGGAAGATCTCGGTGGTCATCACCACCACCGAAGCCTCGCGGTTCACCGTGAGGTCGCCGGTCATCAGCCCGACCCGCTCGCTGCCGAACTGCTCGCGGAAATCGCGCAGCTTCTGGTTCGACAGCGCCTTGAGCGGCGTTGTGTAGAACACCTTCTGGCCGTGGGCCAGGGCGCGGTGAATGGCGTATTCACCCACCAGGGTCTTGCCGGAGCCGGTGGGGGCGCTCACCACCACCGAGTGCCCCTGGTTCAGCGCATCGATCGCCTCCAGCTGGAAGCCATCGAGCGGAAACGGAAACAGCTCCTGCAGCGGCGGCACCGGCGCCAGCCCGGCGGCGGCGGAAGCGGGAGCGGGCTGGGATGCCTCGGGGCGGCGGCTGGTCATACCTGATCCTATGGGCGCCGCGACTGGGCAGACTGAACCGATCCCTTCCCGGACGGACCGGCCCAGGTGACGGCAGCAGCGGGCGATCCCCTGGCACCTCTGGGCCTGGCGCTGGCGGCGGTGCCGCCGGAGCGGCGGCGGCGGCTGCGCAGCTTCCAGCCCTGCGGAACGGCCAGCCTGCGCGATGGCGAAGGCCGCCCGCTGCTGGATCTGGCCAGCAACGACTACCTGGGCCTGGCCTGCCATCCGGCCCTGCAGGCCGCTGCGGCCGCCGCCATCGCCCGCGAGGGCGTGGGGGCCGGCGCCTCACGGTTGGTGTGCGGTGGCCGGGCGGTGCACACCGAACTGGAGCAGGCCCTGGCCCACTGGCTGGGCCGCGAGCGGGTGCTGCTGTTCCCCAGTGGCTTCCAGGCCAACCTGGCGGCCGTGGCGGCCCTGGCGGATCGCCACAGCCTGGTGCTCGCCGACCGGCTGATCCACCATTCGCTGCTGGTGGGGGTGCGGGCCTGCGGGGCGCGGCTGCAGCGCTTCGCCCACAACGACCTGGCCGAGCTGGAGCGGCGGCTGCAGCGGGCCCGCCGCACCGCGCCACAGCAACGGCTGCTGGTGCTGAGCGAGAGCCTGTTCTCGATGGAGGGCAGCTCCCCGGATGCGGCCGCTCTCGCCGCGCTCTGCCAGCGGCACGGCGCGGCGCTCCTGCTCGATGAGGCCCATGCCCTGGGGCTGCTCGGCCCGGGGGGCCGCGGCCTCGGCCATGGGCTGGAGGCGGTCAGCCTGATCAGCGGCACCTTCGGCAAGGCCTTCGGCAGCGGCGGCGCCTTCCTGGCCGGTGGCGCCGCCGTGGGCGAGTGGCTGCTGCAGCACTCCGGCCCGTTCCGCTACACCACCGCCCTGGCGCCACCGCTGGCCGCCGCGGCCCTGGCGGCGCTGCGGCTGCTGGAGCGGGAACCCGGCCGGGGCCGGGCGCTGCTGGAGCGGGCCGGCCGCTGGCGGGAGGCCCTGGCCTCCGCCGGCTGGACGCGCCCCCCTGGCCTTGGGCCGATCCTGCCGTTGCTGGTCGGCGACGACGGGCGCGCCCTGGCCCTGCAAGAACAGCTGGAACGCGCAGGCCTGCTGAGCGTGGCGATCCGGCCGCCCACGGTGCCGGCAGGCACGGCCCGGCTGCGGCTGGTGCTGCGCCACGACCTGCCGGGCGGCAGCCTGGCGCGGCTGCTGGAGGTGCTGGCCACAACCGAACCCGGCCTCGATCCCGGCGCCGCCGGCGCACAGCGGCCATGAGCAACGCGATCATCACCATGCACGGCTGGGGCGGCGACAGCCGCGTCTGGGTGCCCTGGGCGGAGCAAGCCGGGGCCCGGGGCTGGTCGCTGGCCTGCGGCGAACGGGGCTATGGCCAGCTGGAGCCGGCGCTGCCCGACTGGCAGGAGGGTCAACGGCAACGCGTGCTGATCGGTCATTCCCTCGGCCCCCACCTGCTACCGGCGGAGCTGTGGCAGTCGGCCACGGCCGTGGTGCTGCTGGCCAGCTTCGCGGCATTCGTGCCACCGGGCCCCGAGGGACGGCGGGTGGCGGCGGCCCTGCGGGCGATGGAGGCCCGCCTGGAGGCCGGCGAGGAGCTGGCCCAGCTGCGCGACTTCCAGGCACGGGTGGCCCATCCCTTCCCGGCCTCGCGCCTGCCGGCCGGGCCCCTGGAGCAGGGCCTCTCGGCAGCTGGCCGTGAGCGCCTGCGCCACGACCTGCAGCGGTTAGCGGCGACGACGGACCTGCCCGCCGGCTTCCCCGGCGGCGTGCCGGTGCTGGTGGTGGAGGCGGAGGACGACGCAATCGTGTCCGCCGCCAGCCGGGCCCTGCTGCGGCAGGCGCTGCCGCAGGCCGAGGTCTGGACGCTGCAGCGGGCGGGCCACGCCCTGCTGGGCCACGATCTGGTGACCACCGTGCTCGACTGGGTGTGCGATGAGCGGCACTGAGCGGGGCGATCCCGAGTTCGGCGATCGCGTGCGCGGCTGCTTCGGGCGCAGCGCCGGCCGCTATGAGCAGGGGGCACGGCTGCAGGCGGCGGTGGCAGCCCGGCTGGGACGACACTGCCGCCGGCTGGCGATGCAGATCCCGGCCGGCCCCCGCGCCGACCTCGGGGCGGGCAGCGGCCTGCTCAGCCGGGCCCTGGACGCGAACCTGGGCGGTCCGCCCCTGCTGCGGCTGGATCAGTGCGCCGCCCTGCTGGCCCAGGAGGCCGGCACGGCAGCGGGCCGGCCGCTGCCGCAGCTCATCTGGGATCTGAACGCTGGCCTGCCACCGGCGCTGGACGGCGCCGCGCTGCTGGCCTCCAGTTTCGCCCTGCAGTGGCTGGAGCATCCCGAGCGGCGGCTGGCCGAGTGGTGCGCCCGGCTGGCCCCCGGCGGCTGGCTGGTGCTGGCGGTGCCCACCGCCGCCAGCTTCGGGATCTGGCACGCGGCGGCGGCGGCGGCCGGTGTGCCCTACAGCGGCCTGCCCCTGCCGCCGGCCGCTCCCCTGGAGGCGGTGGCACACTCCGCGTTGCGGCTGGAGCAGCTGCAGCGGCTCTGCTTCAGCCGGCCGAACCGCGGCGCCCTGGATCTGCTGCACCAGATCAAGACGATCGGCGCCCAGGCCAGCAGGCAGCGACGCCTGAGCACCGCCGAGCTGCGCCGCCTGATCCAGCACTGGCCCACGGCCGATCAGGCGCTGAACTGGGAGGTGCTGCTGCTGCTGGGTCAGAAACGATGAGCGGGGAGAAAGGCGAAACAGCCCGTGGGGCCCAGCGAGGGTTGCGGCTGGTGGTGTGCGGCACCGACACCGACGTGGGCAAGACGGTCGTCAGCGCCCTGCTGGTGCAGGGGCTGAACGCCCACTACTGGAAGCCGGTGCAGTGCGGGCTGGAGAACGGCGAAGGCGATCGGGAGCGGCTGGGCCGCTGGCTGCGGATCCAACCGGATCGCCTGCTGCCGGAGGCCTACCGCTTCAGCGATCCGGTGTCGCCCCACTGGGCGGCCGAACTGGCCAGCGGCGATCCAGGCCGGCCGGGGGCGGCGATCGATCCGGTGCGGCTGGCACTGCCGCCGCTGGACGGGCCCCTGGTGGTGGAGAGCGCCGGTGGGCTGCTGGTGCCCCTGCGGCGCGACTGGCTGCAGATCGATCAGATCCAGCGCTGGAGACTGCCGGTGCTGCTGGTGGGCCGCAGCGGCCTCGGCACGCTCAACCACACGCTGCTGTCACTGGAGGCGCTGCAGCGGCGGCGGATCCCGGTGCTGGGACTGCTGCTCAATGGCCCGGAGCATGCGGACAACCCACGCACCCTGGCGCAGCTGGGCGGTGTACCGCTGCTGGGCTGCCTGCCTCCGCTGGCCAGCCTCGATGCCGCTGGGCTGGCGGCGCAATGGCAGCGCCTGAATCTCTCCCATAAGCTCGGCGCAGTGCCTGCACCAACAGCCTGAGCCGTCGATGAAAGCCTCCACCATCGCCGTCAGCGCCGCGGTCACCCTGATCTGCACCGCCATCCTGGTGCTGCTCACGGACATTGAGCTCTCCGTGACCCGCTGGTGGAGCTGCGGGCCCCAGGCGACCTCGGCCGAGGTCCGCAGCCGGATCTGCGCAGACCGCCCGTGAGAGGTAGCGCCCATGAGCGGCGCCCCGCTCAGCGGTGATCTCAGCCCCGACGGGCCCTGATCGGGCAGTGCCCGGTGATCACGGCGACGTTGTTCTCGGCGAGGGCCAGGGGCCAACCCTGACGCAACTGATCGTGGATGTGCTCAATCTGGATCGCATTCCAGCCGCGCGCCTCAAGACGGACGCGCAGGCTCTGCCACTGGCCTTCAGCGAACACCTCGGTGGCACTCCAGGCGCGGGTCGGCCGCTGCTCACTGAGCGGCTCAGCTTGCAGGAAGCGGTTCGAAACCGAATGCTGGCGCTGCACTCCGGTATCCATGGCGTCGATGGCGTCGCACGGCCTGTCCCCATCCTGGCGACAGCATCCAGGATTGACAGCCATCAGGGACCGGCCAGGATCGCCGCCTCCACATCGGCGCGACTGAAGCCATAGGGGAAGTGGCGCTCAACGCGGCGCCCAGCCACGGCAGGCAACCAGCGCACGCTCAGTTCCTCGACCGCCAGCTCGATCTCAGCGCTCCAGTCCGGGCGCTGCAGGTCCCACAGGCAGGAGTTGGCCCCCCGCTGCACGGCCCCCAGCTGCCTCAGCCAAAGCTCCAGGGCTGGCAGCGGATGGTTGTACAGCGGTGCCTGGGGGGAGGGCAGGTCCGACATCCGCGGCGGAGAACAGGCTCAGATCGGCAGTCTGCCCGTCGGCGCTCCACCAGCTGGGCGCCCGCAGGAACGCGGCACCACGGGCCCAGGCCAGCCCCACGCCCAGCACCAGGCTGAACACCACCGCCAGGGCCAGCAGCAGCAGGGCGAACCACTCGCCACCCGACAGCGCACGCCGCACCGACTGCGGAGCGCGGGATGGCTGGGGCTGGGGAGCCGGAGCGACCAGCAGGGCCTGCAATGCGGCGTCGTAGGCGCGGCGACGCTCGGGGTCGCTGAGGGTGAGGTAGGCCTGCTGGAGCCGGCGGAACGCCTCGCTGGCCTCCTGGGGAGGCAGGGCGGTGGTATCGGGGTGGTAACGCTTGCTCAGGTGGCGAAAGGCCTGACGCAGCTGCGCCGCTGTGGCCTCGGGCGGGAGCTGAAGCAGGTCGTAGAGGCTTCCCGCAGGCGCCAGGCCGCGGGGGACTTCAGCTGCGGAGGTGGCAGAGGAATCGGCAGCGGCCACCAGCAGTGCACCCGGTCTGCGGGATCCTAGGAAGCCTCAGCCTGCTGTCCCAGGGGATGTCCGCCGCACCGCCATCCGCCAGTTGCAACCCCAGCGGTGCCTGGGGCGAACCGCACGATGAACTCTGGCAACGCCTGGGCTGGCAACCGAACCCACAGCAGCTGGCGCAGTTCCAGGCCCTGCAGGAGGAGCTGCGCCGCTGGAATGCCCGCGTCAACCTCACCCGGCTGGTGGAGGGGGCCGATTTCTGGATCGCCCAGGTGTTCGACAGCCTCTGGCCACTGCTGCCGCTGCTGCACGAACGGCCGGATGCGCCGCTGCGCTGCATCGATGTGGGCACCGGCGGCGGCTTCCCGGGCCTGGCCGCCGCCATCGCCCTGCCCCAGGCCCAGCTGACCCTGGTGGATTCCGTGGGCCGCAAGACCCAGGCCGTGCAGGCGATGGCCCAGGCGCTCGGCCTCGGCGAGCGGGTGGAGCTGCGTTGCGAGCGGGTGGAGCTCAGCGGCCGCGACCGGCGCTGCCGCGGCGGCTTCGACCTGGCCCTGGCCCGCGCCGTGGCGGCCGCGCCGGTGGTGGCCGAATACCTGGTGCCCCTGCTGAACAGCGATGGCGAAGCGCTGCTCTACCGCGGCCAGTGGGGCCCGGCCGACGATCAAGAGCTGGAGCGGGCGGCCAAGCTGCTCAAGGCCCGCGTCAGCCGCCGCGACAACCTGGACCTGCCGGCCGATCGCGGCCAGCGCACGGTGCTGGGACTGCGGCCGGTGGCAGCCTGCCCCGCGACCTATCCGCGGGCGGTGGGCATCCCCGCCAAGTTCCCCCTCGGCGCGGGCTGAGCCGATCAGGGCGTCTCCGTCAGCCGCCGTGTGGCCTGCCCGCCGACACGACGGCGCAACTCGCGCAGCAGCCCGGGGATGCGCTCGGCCCAGGGGCTGGCGGTGAGAACGGCCCGCAGCTCGGCTTCGCTCACGTCCTGATCGAGGGCATCGGCATTGGCGCCGGGAAACCAGTGGCCGCCGGCACCGAGCAGGCCGTAGCGAGCCCGCGCATAGCTCTGCAGATCCCAGGCCTCCAGCAGGTTATGCAGCCAGAGCAGGCTGGGCAGGTTGATCTGGCCGGGGGTCTGCTGCCAGCTCGGCAGCCCCTGATGCCAGCTGGCGAGCCAGTCGTCACCGAGGGCACGGCGGCTGGCCTGCTCCAGCCGGGCCACGATCGGCGGCAACAGCTCAGGCGCCCGGGGCAGCAGCTCCACCGCCTGCAGATGCAGGTCGAAGTCGGAGGGGCGCGCCGCCCCGACGCTGATCGTGTGCACCCCGGGCGCCGCCAGGCAGAAGAGGTCGTTGAACACGATCGGATGGAGGGGATCGCACAGCTCCAGCAGGCGCTGGGAGGGGCTGTGCAGATGGCCGCCCTTGTCGGTGGGACTGATCAGGAACACCCCCATGTCGTGGGCGGTGGCGGCGGCGATCGCCGGGCCGTTGTCCTGGCGGATGAAGTACCAGTGCAGATTGATGTAATCGAAGCGATCGCTGCCGATCGCCTCCAGGATCAGCGGCAGCGGTGCATGGGTGGAGAAGCCCACGGCACCGATGCGCCCCTGCGCCTGCCAACGGCGCGCCACCTCCAGGCAACCGCCCGGCCGCAGGGTCTGCTCCAGGTGCTCCGGCAGGTTGAGGCCATGGATGGCCAGCAGATCGACCCGCTGCACCGCCAGCCGCTCGAAGCTCAGGGCCAGCTCCGCCTCGAAGGCCGCGGCGTCGGCCTGGGGCGGCACCTTGGTCTGAAGGATGCGATCGGGATCGAGCACCTCGGGCAGCAGGGCCCCCAGCTGCCGCTCCGAGCTGCCGTAATGGCGCGCGGTCTCGATGTGATGGAAACCGCAGGCCACCGCCCGCTCCAGGGTGGCGCGCAGACTCGCCTGGCTGGCGGCGCTGATCTCAGGGGCAGGGATGTCGCTCCAGCTCTGCTGGAAGCGCATGCCCCCCAGCGAGAGCACGGGCATCGGCAGCTCGGTGCGTCCGAAGCGGCGGACGGGCAGCATCAGCGCGCCTCGTGGCCGCCCGCCTGGCGCGGCAGGGTGCGGCGGGGGCGCACCGGCGTGGGCAGGCCGAGGGGCAGCAGCTCCTGGCTGCGGCTCTGTTCCTCCAGGGCAGGCAGCTCCTCGTAGCTCACCCAGTGGATGCAATCCACAGGGCAGGTGTCGATCGCCTCCTGGATCGTCTCGGTGCTGTCGCCGTCCTGGCGCAGGGCGCGGGAACGCCCCCACTGGGGCTCCACCAGAAAGGTGTTGGAAGCCACATGGGCGCAGTAGCGGCAACCGATGCAGACCGCCTCATCCACCCAGACCGCCTTCTGGCGAAGGGCACCGCCCAGAACGGGTTCCGAGCCGCTTGGTGCACGGCGGGGTGCCGCAGGCGCCGCAAAGGCCAGCGAGGGATCGACGGGCACGGAACCACCGGCGTCAGGACGGGGAATTCAGCCGTCCCAGCGGGTCACGACCAGTTCGATCGAGCCATCGGCAGCCTGACGCTGTTCGCTCACCTGAAAACCCTCCTCCGCGGAGGCGGCGAGGATGCTGCGCAGGGCATAGCGCTGGGTGAGCTGGGCCAGGAAGCGCTCCACCGGCACCGGACGGCGCCAGAGATCGAGGTCGGTCACCAGCTCGTAGCTGCCGGTGGCGCCGTTCCAGCGGAAGCCGATGTCGGCGGCGCTGGCATCGTCAGCGGCGGCGATCGCCAGATCAGTGACAACGCTCTGGCCGCGATAGCCGCGCACGGAACGCTCGCCCTCGCTGGGGGAGTGCCCCAGGTCGCGCAGGGCGTCGATCAGGGCGGCGCGATCACGCAGTTCCGTCTTGACGGTGCTGAAGTGCGACATCAGGAGACCGGGTTGGTAAGGGTCTGCTCGGGGACGACCGCCGCAACCTGGCCCTGGTAGGCCTCGGCGGTGGGCTGGCGTTGCTGCACACTGCCGAGCTTCGCTTCGATGCGCTCGGTGAGCTGCTCACAACCGTGGCCGGCCACGCCTTCCACCAGCTCTTCAACGCGGCCGTCAGGCCGGATGCGGAAGCGGATGGAATGCTGAGCCATCCCGGGCAGTGGAGGTGCGGGGATGCTAGCCGCGTGATCCGGCCGCTGAGGGATGCTGTGACGCTCTGTCGGGGTCCGCTCAGCTGAGCAACCCCTCCTCCACCAGCGTCTGGAGCCGATCCAGAACCTGGGGATCCTCCAGCTGCTCCAGGGCGAGACGGGCCTCATCCCGCACGGCGGGGTCGGTGTCGTGCAGCAGCGCCCCGAGCAGCGAATCCACCACCTCCCGCTGGCGCGGCTCCACCAGGTCGGCGTAGAGGCGACCGAGGGACCAGGCGCTGTTGCAGCGCACCACCGGCTCACTATCAACGCGCAGGGCCAGCAGCAGCTGCCCAGCCGCCTGATCGGCCTTGGCCAGGCCCGTGGCGCCGGCGTCCGCCAGGGAGCTGGCGGCCCAGAGGCGCACGGCGGCGATATCGGTTTCGAGGGCGCGGATCAGCGGGTTCATCACCGGCGCATCCGGATAGCTGCTCAGGCTCCAGGCCACGGCCTTGCGCACATAGCCGTTGCTGTCGTTCTGCAGCAGCGCCAGCAGCGGCGTCACCGCCTGGATGTCGGGGTTGCGGCCAAGGGCATACACCGCGCTCATGCGCAGGATCGGGCAGCTGGCCTCCAGCAGCGGCAGCAACCGCGCCGGCGCGCGTGGATCACGGTGCTCACAGAAGATGCGGAGCCCCTGCATGCGCTCATCGTGACCACCCTGGAGCAGCTCCAGGCCGAGGTCGCATTCGGCGGCGATGTCGGCGGCCTCGTCCCCGGGAGGCTCCAGCTCATCGAGCGGGTCGCCGAGCAGCTCCTGTGCCAGCTCACGAGCCAGCATCTCGGGATCCAGCGCCAGCTCGGCCGGGCTTTGGGAGAACTCAGGGTACGGGCCGGTCATGGGGCGATCGTAAAAGCCCGCAGGCAGGACAGAACCCGGCGGGCCCAGCCGTGATTGGTGCCGGCCGGATCAACCCAGCGGCGCCGGGGCGGCCATGTCACCGGGCAACCAGATGCGGGCGCTGACGGCGAACAGGGCCAGGCCGAACAACACCACGATCGCCGCGGGCAGCAGGGTGGAGCGGAGGAACTGCACGGAGGCGGGCCGATGGCCTTCCATTCTGGAGCGTCAGCGGCCGCTGCCGTAGGCCACCTGGCAGGCGGCATTCAGCAGCAGCGCGCTGTCTCCCCTGGCCAAAGCGCCGTTGAGCAGGCCCTCACGACAGTCGCCGTCCGCGGTCTGGGTGAAGCCCCCACTGCCGAAGGTGAAGGTCACACCGGCGCTGCCGACGGCACGCACGGAGGCGTAATTGAGGTCAAGCCCGGTCTGGAGCACCGGGATCCACACGGTCTGCTGCGCCGCCGCCGCATTCACAGAAGCGGTGATGGCGGCGGCGCTGGCCGCAGCGGCCGCCGGCCACCAGGCCAGGGGTTGGGCGCCGTACCAGCCCGTGGGCCAGGGACGGGCGACCCAGTAGCCACCCGCCGCCCAGCCGGGGTGATAGATGGCAGTGCCATAGGCGGCGCCAGGGGCGCGGGTCAGGCCCGCCCCCGGTGCACCCCAGCCCACACCGGGGCGCAGACCCGCGCCGGAGGCGGGGCCACCGACACCACCGCGCACCGGCCTGGCCAGCGCGCCGGTCGGCCCCAGCAGGGGCGCGCCGGTCGGCCCCAGCAGGGGCGCGCTGGCCAGCAGCGCGGCGATCAGCAGAGCCTGGTGCAGCGCGTGCTTTGAGCGTGCCATCAAGGGACAGAGGGGGATGCCGGCACTGTGGCAACGCCTGGAGAATCCCGCCGCCCCGTCTAGCGTCTGGCCAAGACGTTTCACCGCATGAGCGCCCAGGCACCGTCAACGCCCGATCCGCGAGGCAGCGCTGCCGGCAGATGGCGGCGACTCGGGGCGGTCAGCGCCGAAGGGTTCGCCAGCGGCGCACCCAATACGGGCCTGGGCGAGATCCTGCCGGTGTGGCTGGCCAGGCATGCGGTGCCGGTGGAGCTGATCGGCCTGCTGCCGCTGGCGGGATTGCCCTACGTGCTCAAGTTCCTCTGGGCACCGCTGCTGGATCGCTGGCCCGTGCCCTGGCCGGACCGGCGCCGCGGCTGGATCGCCGTGCTGCAGGTGCTGCTGGCGTTCGCCATCGCCAGCCTGGCCCTGCTGCAACCAAGCCTGGAGTCCCGCAGCCTGCTGCTGATCGGCCTGGCGGCCCTGGTGATCGCCGTGCTCAGCGCCAGCCAGGACATCGTCATCGACGCCTATCGCACCGATCTGCTGCCGGAGGCGGAACGGGGGGCCGGGGCGGCCGCGAATTCGCTCGGCTACCGCGGTGGGACGCTGGTGCTGGGCAGCGGCGCCCTGCTGATCGCCGGCAGCCGGGGCTATCCCCTGGCCTTCCTCGCCGCCGGGGCCCTGATGCTGCTGCTCGTGCCCTGCACCCTGGTGGCGCCACGGCTGCAGCCGCTGCAGCATCCGGTGCGCAACCTCGGCGAGGCGATCGTCGGCCCGGTGCAGGAATTCCTGGCGCGCACCGGCGGGCGCCGCGCCCTGCAGCTGCTGGTGCTGGTGCTGCTCTACCGGCTGCCCGATGGCCTGCTGGCGCCGATGAGCGGCCCCTTTCTGGTGGCGGAAGGCCTGAGCGATGGCGAGATCGGCCTGCTCAAATCCGTGTTCGGCATCCTGGCGACCATGGCTGGTGTGGTGCTCGGCGGCCTGCTGTTCGCCCGCCTCGGCATGAACCGCAGCCTGTGGCTGTTCGGGATTGCCGGTGCCGCCGGCAACGGGGCCTACTGGCTGGTGGCCAGGGCCGATGGGGCCTCCCTGCCGGCCGTGGCGGGCGCCGTGCTGCTGGAGAACGCCTCCAGCGGCCTGGTGGGCACGGCCTTCGTGGCCCTGCTGATGAGCCTCTGCAATCCCCGTTTCTCGGCCACGCAGTACGCCGTGTTCTCCGGTGTGTATGCGATCAGCAGCCGGGTGCTGGGGGCACCCTCCGGCTTTCTGGTGAAGCTGGTGGGCTGGGAGCACTTCTTCCTGCTCACCACTGCCGCCGCGGTGCCGGCCTTCCTGCTGATGCAGCTGCTCACCCCCTGGGATGAGGACCAGGCCCGGGGTGCCTTCGATCCGGAGCGGGACGCCACCTAGGCCGGGGCCGGTTGCAGACTGCCCTCGAGGCGCCGCCGCAGCTGCCCGCAGGCCGCATCGGCATCGAGCCCGCGACTGGCGCGCACGCTCACGGCGATGCGCCGGGCCTCCAGGCAGCGCCGGAATCCCTCCACAGCCGCCGGGCTGGGCCGCTGGAACTCCTCCTCGGCGATGGGGTTGTAGGGAATCAGGTTGACGTGGCTCTGAAAGCCGCGCAACAGCCGGGCCAGGGCCTCGGCATGACGGGGCTGGTCGTTGAGACCGCCCAGCAGGATGTATTCGAAGCTCACACGCCGGCCAGTGATCGCCACATAGCGGCGACAGTCGTCGAGCAGGGCCTCAATCGGATAGGCCTGGGCCGTGGGGATCAGCTGCTCGCGCAGGCGCTGATCCGGGGCATGCAGGCTCACCGCCAGCGTGAACTGGGCGCGGCCGAGACGGGCCAGGGCCAGCTCGGCCAGGTGCGGCAGGGTGCGGGCCACACCGACCGTGCTGACGGTGATCTGCCGCTGGGCCATGCCCAGATCGGTGCAGAGGCAGTCGATGGCGGCGAGCACCACCTCGCTGTTGAGCAGGGGCTCGCCCATGCCCATGAACACCACGTGGCTGGGACGCTGCTCCATCACCTCGCGCACGCTCAGCACCTGATCGACGATCTCGTGGACCGCCAGCGAGCGCTGAAGGCCGCCCTTGCCGGTGGCGCAGAAGCGGCAGGCCATCGGACAACCCACCTGGCTGCTGACGCAGACGGTGAGCCGCCCCTCGGCGGGAATGCCCACGGTCTCGATCGTCAGACCGTCGTGGGTGCCGAGCAGCAGCTTGGTGGTGCCATCGCGGGCGACGCTGCGGTGCAGCTCCCGCGAGCGACCGATCCAGTCGGCGGCTCCGGCGGGAGGGGCGGCTTCCAGCTGCTGGCGGAAGACCTTCGGCAGCACGCTCACCTCGGCGAGGCTGCGGGCACCCCTGGCGTAGAGCCAGTCGTGCAGCTGCCGGCCGCGGAAGGCGGCCTGGCCATGGGCCACGGCCCACTGCTCCAGGGCCTCCCGGCCGAGCCCCAGCAGGGGCTTTGCCTCGGCGGCAGCGGCCGCGGGCGCCATCAGGGCCAGACCAGCAAACCGTGGCCGAGCTGGATTTCCACCGCCAGCAGGGCGATGAAGCCGAGCATGGCCGCACGGCCGTTGAGCCGCTCGGTGTGGGTGTGGAAGCCGTAGCGGGGCAAACGCCGCTGCGGCACGAGCTTCGGCTGGATCATCGGGGGAGTGTCGGGTGAGCTGATGCTGGCGCGGCGACTCACTCGTCGGTGAGCAGCCCCTCCTCCTGCAGACCTTCGAGGGCGGCGGGATCGGCGATCAGCTCCTCCTCCAGACCCTCTTCCACCACCGGGCGGGTGAAGGCGGCGACGGTGCTGGCGCTGGCCTCAATGCCGTGGCGGCTGCGGGTGGCTTCGAGGTCCTCATCGGAGGGATCGTCGAGCACGGCACCGGCTTCGCTGGCGGCGGGAGCGGCCGGCATCTCCACGGTGTAGTCCGGCCGCAGGTTCTGCATGCGGCGGTAGCCACTGGGATCCTCATCGAGGATGTCGGGATGGGGGCCGGCCTCAGCCCGCAGCTCCTCCTCGAAGCCGCTGAAGCCCGTACCGGCCGGGATCAGGCGACCGATGATCACGTTCTCCTTGAGACCGCGCAGCCAGTCGCTCTTGCCCTCGATGGCAGCTTCAGTGAGCACGCGGGTGGTCTCCTGGAAGGAGGCCGCCGAGATGAAGCTGTCGGTGTTGAGCGAGGCCTTGGTGATGCCCAGCAGCACCGGCGTGAACTCGGCGGGGGCACCGCCCGTGATCGCCATGGCGCTGTTCACCTGCTCCACCTGACGCAGCTCGATCAGCTCACCGGGCAGCAGGGTGGTGTCACCCGCGTCCTCGATGCGCACCTTGCTGGTCATCTGGCGCACGATCACTTCGATGTGCTTGTCATCGATGGTGACGCCCTGCGACTTGTAGACGTTCTGCACTTCCTGCACCAGGCGGAACTGCAGCTTGGAGATGGCCTCCATCGC
>Ga0315899_10004841_pt1 | contig 14530 bp, 19 predicted proteins | sample LakEriMetagenome_2_FD_203518 | JGI IMG/M metagenome (GOLD analysis project Ga0315899, IMG submission 203518) | Freshwater fungal communities from buoy surface, Lake Erie, Ohio, United States - Buoy 4 MA112 | ecosystem: Environmental > Aquatic > Freshwater > Lake | place: USA: Lake Erie, Ohio... | reverse complement strand
AAAAAACTGGAAGAAAGGGAGGTCTCTGTCTGAGAGACAGAGACAGACACAGAGACCTGTCGATGACAAGGACAATGGCGTGTGCATTCATGTAGTATGATTGCCAGCTCGGTCGTAATGTGTCCTGGTGGTTTAGGTTTTAAGGTTTAGGTAGTGGTTTGTGGTTTTGGGATTATTCATGTAATATGATTGCCAGCTCGGTCGCAGTGTGTCCTGCAGCATAATGCACGCCCACTCCCGCACCCACACCAACGATTTCAGCACACGCAGGTGTACACACGCACGAGCACGCACAGAACCCCCCCCTAAAGGCGCAATCAACAATAAGGGCCCTGCCACGTGTCAGGTTCTCGCACACCTGGCCACCCAAGTCCCACGCTTCGAAGGCGAGGTTTTTGTGGGTTATACTCTCCACATTACTCCCGATGGTTGGCTGCGTCACCACCACCTCCCCCAGATGTAACTTGTCTGCACAAGAGTGAGTGACAGAGAGAGCGTTTGGGTGAGCTTCGCGCGCGAGGGCAGACGCGAGCGAGGTATCTGGGGTTCAGACGGGTGCTCACAGAGTGTTGTAGTCTTCCCTGCATTGTCGAGTCCTGTCGAGAGACACGCGACAGGATTGTTGACGAGGAGCGTCACCGACAAGGAATCATGCGGTGCGCACACACGCGCACATGCGCACGCGCACATGCGCACGCGCACAAACAGCACGTGCGCAGAGGTCGGACGCTGGCTGCTCGCGGCATTGCCTCCAGCGACGCCGCCGCCATGCCGCGGCCCGCGTGGCGATGGCGGGATGGCGGCAGAGCATGCATGAGGGCAACAAGCGCATGGACATCGCACCCAGAATGATGATCTTGTAGTTCTTGCCGGAAAAGAGGCGCTCCCACAGCTTGGACAGTGCAATGCCCATTGTCGCCGGTGGCGCGTTCGTGAGAGCAACTCATCTGTTGCGGGCGACCAGGCGCGGCAGAGCACGAATCGGTGGTGCCGCATCGCCTTGCCGCGCCACCCAAGGGCATGGCACCTGCGCATGCAAGGCACAGAGCGCCAAGTCGCGTCCCCGGTCCGCCGCCCCCCCTGCCAGGCGCGTCGCGATGGGGGCGAGCACAGACCGCTGCGGCCAGATGCAGATGACCTTGCGTGAGAGCAGGAGCTGCTCGAGACCTGTGAAGCCAAGGCGCCCATCGCGCAGAGTCCCGGACTCAGGTCTGCAATGCCTCGAAACCCGAACCGGCACACGACCTTATAATTCTGCCCGGCCACTTTGCCACTGCTTTTCTCAGCAACCACTGCGTTTTTGTTTATCATGATACTGGCTGCATATGGACGCCCCAGATCAGGGCTTTGCACTCAAAGAAAACTGCACATCAAAGCTCTGTCGAGATATCGAACACGAATATTCACGGGTAAAACACGGCTAAGACCACTAAGCCTCCTTCCCTCCCTCAGATTATTGTTTGATGCCGATCAGAGCGCTGTGATTTCTCTCGACTACTCAGCGGCACTCAATTATGCTGCCCGCGCCCCTCGCCAGATCGCCGCGCTTCACGGGGGCACGTATGCCGTCGTGGCAGATACAGCCGGTATGGGTTCAGGGTTCAGGGCGGGCTTCTCTCTCCTCCTCCCTCGCTCTCTCTCTCTCTCACTGTCTCTCTGTCTCTCTCAAACACACACACATTTACACACACACACACACACACACACACACACACCCTGTCTCTGCTGGACAGTGGCACGCCACTGCGCGGCAAGTTGCTGCGTGCGGAGCCGTCGTCAGACCCCTTTCCGCATCAGTTGGGACCTTTTCCATCAAGTCTGCCGCCTCACTTTTCCTCCCTAAAGCCGGCGTCATGGTATGCGACTCCGGTCGGGGGAGCCTAACCCACGCAAGCCTGAAAGAACGGCGCGCGGGCCTCCTGCGTCGGCCCGCGCGCATTTTTTCAGGCTTGCCACGCGCGCTTCGAGCGTACGGGTCAAACGGCTCGCCCCCACCGAAGGAGCCGGTGGTCGTTTTAATTCAGCGTTTTGGGGTAGGAGGGGTTGCTCCCCCTTTTCCGCTTGCGCGGCGTATGCCGACGCTGTGTGATGCGCGGGAACGGCTGCTCCCACACATTCTCACAAGTACTTGTTGAGGGGCGCGGCAGGTCATGTGCCACAGCGCACGTGCAGGATGGTTTGCAAGCGCCCGGAGCCGCCCCGCCAACTACTGCGTCTGCTTCTCCGTAGCATAGTCGATAGTGCTGGGATTCGTGCATGGTTTCTGTTCCGCCTGACGATCTTCTTCCGTAGGGGGACCTGGCGGGGCACCGCGGTATGCTGTCATGGTGGTGGCCGCTTACTACCACGCTGGCAACCGCTTACTACCACGCTGGCAACCGCTTACTACCACGCTGGCAACCGCTTACTACCACGCTGGCAATACTCTTGATGCAGTTGCCGCGCCTTTGTTGTGCCCGCGGAATTGGTGTGCCTGCGCGGCTCTAGTTGAGTTGCGTCCTTTGTGGTCATGCTGTGCCGATCCATCCTCAATGACACTCAATTGCCGAAACCTCCCGTCCCGCACCCTCCTCGTGCACGCCCGAAGAAGCTGCCTGCGGATCCAAGTATTATGTTTAAAGATAGGTAGTATGTTTAAGGCAGCGCTAAGGCCAGGCTTAGAATGTTTAAGGAGCATGCTAAAGGGTGGGGCAGGATCAAACGTGACACTAAATTTAGGTCAATTTCCTGAAATGAGATTTTATCCCCACATCTCATTCTCGGAAATTGACCTACAACTTAACGCCACGTTTGATTCTACCCCACCCTTTATGACAATGTTCAAGGACGCTATTTCAATGTTTGAGCATGCTATGACGATGTTTAAGGATAGGTAGTATGTTTAAACGATGTTTAAGGTTTTAAGGCTAGGTTTAGTATGTTTAAGGAGCATGCTAACACAAGGTTTAAGGATGCTATTCCAATGTTCAAGCACCATTCCATTAGTGACAGATCGCCAATGGATTGGAACAGACAGTGGAAGGAAAGGACTGGGTGTGGGGGAGGCTGCGAGACGGCAGCTGTGCCAGTGAGGGGCGCGGGACTGTCCTGCGCGGGACTGTCCTGCGCGCCAAGCCCCCGGTCCTTCCCCGGCCGATGAGACCCTATGAGTCCTTGGCTTGTACTTCCTGCTCCTCCTTCAGGTCCTCATTTTCAACATATGCCGGCGTTGCGCGGTCGCGCCCAGCGTCCACCTCATTCATCGCTTTTGCTTTGAATAAACCTTCCTCCTCCCCCCATGACCATGAATAAACCTTCCTCCTCCCCCCATGACAATGAGGCCGTGACCAATTCGGGCCTGAGCCTGGGCAATAGAGCCTCGGTATAGGCCGCCTGGGCAGGGAGGAGGAGGAGGAGGGAATAAATGATTTATTCGTATTCAACGATACTATAGAGGGACCCAGGGCGCCTGGGCAGCGAGGGATTCTGGATGGGGGACTACAGGGGGGGGGGCCGGGTAGCCGCCCTTATGGCGCACCGATTTAGTCCTGGAAGGGGCTTGGCCCGGTGACCTTCAAAAAAAAACACTCGACACACACACCCTACGCGTCCTTGCCACTTGCTTTTACTTAACTTGCGTGTCACACAGAGTGACACATTAGGCACACATTAGGAACACCCCAAGACCTGCATGCCAGTCGCTTTTACTCGACTTGCGTGTCACTGTGACTACCTGCGCTAAAGTCACCTCGCGTGTCATGATAAAGAGAGAGAGATCTTTATTTCAATGCTACGCAGATGCAGAGTGCCAGAGATCTTTATTCGGATAAAATCAACGCTAATCAGATGATTCCCGATGCGCCAAAGTCATCTTGGGTGTGGTGATGGAATTGGAATAGGATGTGATGGAATTGGAATAGGATGTGATGCATCTTGCGATGGCCGCAGCATCTCCAGCGACGGTCGCAGCGACGAACAAGCTGAGTTAGAATTAGAGTCACCAGCTGAGTCCTCCACGTCCCCCTCCCCTGAGTCCCACTCACTCCACGTATCCTCGCCTTCGCTGCCGCTGACGCGTCTAGCGGCGAACACGGCAAGCAGCGACTCGGACGGCGACGGCGGGAAAGCGGGCAGAAATGGAGAGGAATTGTATGTCGCGCCAAGGTAATATGGCGGCGCGAGCCTATTAGGCGGACTGCTGTGTGGGCTGTCGGCATTTTCCGTGTCCACAGCGGCGGGCGCGGAGTTGCCACTGACGCCTCCTCCTCGTCCTCTCCCTCGACATCTGCGCGCCCCGCGCACACGCACAGCTGTGCTCTCGCGCGCAACGCCGGCGCTTGTTCCTGATGCGGGGCCATGGCCCTCGCTGGACGACATCCGCTCCCAAGATGACGGCGCGGACCCGTCCTCAGTCTCGCAAGTTGCATCGCGCGACGGGGGTGCGGCAAATAAAAATAAATCTTCCTCCTCCCCCCCCCACCCCGCTGCGGCGTGCGCATCGCTACTCCCACACGGCAATCCGCTGGAATACCAACGGGCAAAGCTTTTGCGCAAGATGAAGGTTTCTGCAAATGCCGCGAGCTTATGCGAGCGCGCCAGGCCAAGGGAACACCAGTCAGGATCCTCACACGTGCTTGACAGGTCCCGTGTGTCGCCTCGAAGGTCCCGGAAGCTGAGCTTGGCCACGTCAAAGACTTGGTTGACGTCTGAGAATGACACGCGGGGCCGGCACCTCTCGGCCCCACATTCTCGACTCCGAAAGCCCTGCCCACGGTCATCAACTCCCCCAAATGATGTGTGGGCAGGCGGAGAGGCGTCGGGCGAAGACCCGACCTCTGCTTGCGCCAAGGACGGGCCCGACTGTAACCCGGTAGCATGGAGCAGCATGTGCTCGTCACTGCACCGCGGGTTCGATGCCTCGAGATGCCAGTAGGGTTGGCCAACATCACTGTCAGTCCGCTCGCCCGCATGGCGCTCGTGGGCAGGATCCATTTCCCGACAGGGACCCGAAGTGGTACACCACTTCGCACTGTGTGCGAAAGCTGACAGGGAGCCTGAAATAGCGTGGCGGAGCCCAAGTCACCGCGGATGCCGCGCCCGCAGAGCCGCACCTGCCACGCGCTACCGAACTACTCAGCAGTGCACAGCACGGCGCAGCGTCCTCGCCGTTACCCCCACTTAAGTGCGCATTTCACGTGCCCGTCAATGACACGAACTCTAATTTTAATTTACGGACTTATAGTACTACAGGTTTCGATCGAAATAATTTATTTGGCCCCGCACAAATGTTTGGCCAGTACCCACAACGGGGTTTAAGTCTCACAGTACCAAATTTTCTCGTACAAATATTCTCTATTCATAATTGAATAATGCACATTGATCCTGTGTCCCAGGTAGCCTGAAGACTTTTTGCCTCCTCCGCCTCCTGAGAGCTTCACGCACGCTTGCAAGTGGGCGGGAGGGATTGCACTCAGGGCTTCGAAACTTGGCCGCCGGGTTCCAGGGCGCATGCCCTGACGGAGCCGCCTTCCTGCCCTCTCTACGTGTCGCACACCGCGTGTGCGGAGAGAGTGCGGCTCCGGTTCGCGTGCTAGGGCTCTTTCAGGCGCGGCCAAAGTGCACTTGTGATCCGCGCCCAGCATCGAAGCGCGGCCGAGGTCGTGGGGCTGCCTGCGGGGCGCCAGACCCGCGCAGGCCGGCGCGCAAGATGGCGGGCTGCGCCGTCGTGCCAAAGGCGATGCGGATGGCGGTAGAGTGCCCGATGTGCAGGTATTCGCTCTCTGCTTTCGCTCTCTGCATTCACTCTCCGCATTCGCTCTCGCGCACAGGTGCATCTGTGCATGACCAACGGCCGATCGTGCGATAGTCTCCCTGAGCCCTAAACCTAAACCCTGTGCTTTGGTCTCCTCGTTGTTAACCTTGAACCCCAAACCCTAAACCCAGCACCAAGCTTGTCTTCGAGGTACTGCCGCAGTATGTCGGCAGGACCGTGCGCGTCCAGTGCACGGGCTGCGCCACCGCAATCGATGCTTCGACGGAGCTGTCGGTTGCGCACCATCACTTGCAGCAGGCCAACCCCAATATGGGCTTACAGCACGACCCGCGGTCGAATCTCGCAAATGGCCTCGCTAACAGAATGCAGGGCATGCCCAACCAGACAGGCTACGGCGCGGGCGGTCCGCAACAGCAAACCCCAAGTGTGCATCAAGGCTTGCAGCAGCAGCAGCAGCAGCAGCAGCACCCAGGCTTCGGCGGGGCCGCTTCCCAACAGCACTTGCAGCCGCAGCATCAACAGCAGCAGCGCCCGGCGCAACACCCTGCTGGAGCCGGGAGGCCGCCCGGAGACGCCCTCAAGTACGAGGTCCTGTGCCCGAATAAACAGGTACGTTCGCACACCCCTCGAGCTTTTTCCTTCCTGCCTCGTCTTTGCGTCTGATGAGTCCTCGTTGCTCGGGCCCTTGGCCTCCGCGGACGAGGATGCGACGATTTCGTGCATGTGCGCAGTAGCATCACAGGTGTGCATGTCAAAAGCTTATCCGGGTTTACTTTGATTGATTTCTCTTTGTGCCCACCACCAGTGTGGCCAAAAACTCTCAGGCATTATTCAACGGAAAAGTCTTGGGATCATCCGAATCAACTGCCCAAAGTGAGATTCTTTCTCTCTCTCTCTCTCTCTCTCTCTCTCTCTCTCTCTCTCTCTCTATATATATATATTAGCACCCTTCCCACGCTACCGCGGCGGCACGCATTGATAGTCTCACCCGCAACTGGGATTCCCTGCGCTAAACCAAAACTCCAAACCCTAAACCCCCAACCCCAAACTCTGGGCTCTCTGCTCACAAGCAGCGAATCTTGAGAAACAAGCCACTGTTGGGTGGTGCTGCTCCTGTCTTGCACTGGAGCGATAGGTGCAAATCACTGGAGAAACAAAAAAAAGAAACAAATCACTGGAGTGATAGGTGCAAATCACACATCGACTGCATCCTGTTTCGGGCCTAGGCCCTAGACCCTAAACCCTAAACCCTAAACCCTTGAACCTAAACCCTAAACCAAAAACAGGTGCAAATCCAACATTGACTGCACCCTGCAAATGAACGGCGGAGCTCCCTCCCAGCCGCAGGGTGCCGGAAATCAGCTGCCATCTGGAGCAACACAGGGGTCTCGGGCTCCGCCTGCACCTCTTCCGCCGCTGCCGCGCCTCCCCAACCCCATGTCAGCAGTGCGCTACATTGCGATGATGATTCGCAATGATCCTGATCTCAACAAGGCCGACGTTGAATTGATCGATGAGCTGTCGCTGGACGAGGAGGCGGGGGCAAAGAGCAAGGAGGACAAGGAAAAGGGCGCCCCGGACGGGAAGCAGGCAGAAGGGACGAAAGAAGAGGAGAAAATGCAAGAGCAGGAGAAGAGCGATGACGTGGACAGGGCAAAGATAGACGTTGATGATCGTGGAGTGAAAAAGGAAGATGCTGCAGATGTGGTCAAGGAAGGGGCCGGTGGTGTGAAGATTGAAGCGGCAGACGGGCAGCACGCTCCGGAGCACAAGGGCGATGCCGCGCCGTACGGCTACCAAGGGGTTGCAACGCGGCTAGAAAAGAAGGAAACTGTTTCGCAGAGTGGCAATGTGGTCAAATCTGAGGAGACAGACAAGTCCGGGATAGGTGGGGTGGAGTCGACGGGGGACGCTGCCAAAGTGGCGAAAATGGCTGACGCCATGGAGACTCAAGGCAGCAAAAGCGCGAAGGGGACAAGTGCGGGTGAGGCGGACGGCGCGGGAGTGGATAGCGAGGCACAGGTCCAGGATGCGGCGATGATGGAAGAGGACGCGAAGAGCAACAGTAAAGGAGCGGGAGGGAAGTTGGACAGAGAGGAGGACAAAGATTGTGGGTTGACGCACGAGCTTGTGGGGGAAATTCTTATGTGCTGGAGCATGCTGCGACGGTTGGCGAGCCACCTCACGCTGCCCGACTTATCCCTCGATACGTTTGTGGCAGCAATTTGTAGCACGCAGAGCTCCAGGATGAAGAGCAGTGTGGGCATTCGAGGTGGCAAACTTGGCGATGACAGCGAGGAGGACTCTGGGGGGGATGAGCAGGGTGGGTCAGCGCCCAATGGTGGCGTGGACACGTCCATACGCGCTACATATGAAGGTGATGTGTATATATCGCTCCTGTATGAGCTCTGCAGTGAGCTTCGGCGTCGCGAGACGCTGGTGCCCAGCTCGGGGGCTCTCAATGTGCACACGTGGCCCGAGGCGCTGCGCACGTACCTCATCTGGATGGCGCACCATGTTTACCTCGTGTCTGTCGGGTGCGAGCGCGACACTCAAAACGAGCGCCCCGATGCGCAAGATGGGACTGAGGAGGGCAAACGGCGGTTGAATGCTATGGAGGAGGAGATGTACACGACCAGTGACAAGCTGCTCAACGTAGCTGACTTCCTGAAACATTTCGAATTTTCGAGTCTCGCGCTTTCGGACCGCATTCTAGTCCTCAGCACCCTGTTGAATCAGCTGCTTCACACGGGAAAATTCCATCTACAGGTGGACCAGGAAGAATCGCGTGCGAACCAGGTGAGATACAGCCTCGCCGAGATGATGTCGGTCCTCATTGAGGAAGACAACTTCTCGAGCAAGAAGCTCGAGAATTTACCCCTGCCTGCCGCACCTTCGCCGCCACTGGACGCCGACGAGGAAACACGCGCACAGCGTCAAGCGGAACGTGCAAAAATGGAAGCAGAGCAGAGGAGCCGCGCTTTGGACGACGCCGCAAAGCGCGTTGCGCATCTCAAGCGTATCGTCCGGCCTAGTAAGGCGCTGCTGAGTGAAGATGGTACCAAACTGCCATATGGCGTTGTAGAGCTCAAGGGCACCAAGGTCTTGATAAACGGGCTACCTGACGGCCATGAGCTCCCGCCCGGCGTGCGGCGCTGCAAAGGAACAATCTTCCGCACTCTCATGCCTGGGTGGCACGAGGTGCGGCGCGTGGACTGGCCAGGTGCGCATGCGGGCGGCCCGGGTTTGCAGGGTCTCATAAAGGCTGATAAGGCAGCATCCGGAGGGGGTGCTGCTGCGGCGGGCGGCGAACCCCCCGTGGACGAGGGGGCGCTGCTTGATTTCAACTTTCTCTGTGATGAGGAGCTGCGCAAGTTGCACCAGGTCAAGGTCAAGACGGCGAAGCTGGAGCTGATAGCCGAGGCCGACCGTCGCTGCACAGTGCTCACATGCCGCGAGGAGCCGCTGGGCTACGACCGCCACGACCGCGCAGTAATGCGCTGGAATGGCTACCTGAACGAGGTGTTTGTGCAAGATCAGCGGCACCGCTGGGGTGTCTACCGCGGCGAGGCGTTTGACCGTTATGTGACGGCGCTTGAGGGGTCACAAGAGCGGCATAAGAAAGGTGGGGGAACACAAACCACGGAGGATATGCAGATTTCATCCAACGAGAGCAAAATCCTCGTGGCGCTTCGCAAGGTCAAGGGATACATCGGCGAGCTCAAGGCGGCGGGCGGGCAGGTGGATGCGGTGGCTGACATGATGCGACCCCGCGAGGCCCAGGTGCTGACGGAGGACGCGCGCAGAGTGCGCAACGGCGAGCTCAATGCCACGCCCTTCCTGCGCGAAGAGCCGGGCGAAATCACCTGCGCCTTCACGGGCGAGACCTACAACCCCAAGACGCACGTACACTGCCCAATCACGTTCGTCACCATCGACAAGCATCGCTACAACAGCCAGAAACCGGGCAAGACAAAGAAGGGGTCCAGGGGTGCCAACTCTATGCCTGCGCTCAAGACGTGGAAGGCCCACATTGCCGACCTGCGCACCATGCTGTCGGATGACACGACCAAGTGCGCAAAGCTGCGCGCGGAGCTAGAGAAGCGCATCCAGCCGGAGCAGGTGGGCGCTGCTGCGCAGAGAGAGCCGAGCGGGGCGGGGGGGGGGGTCGAAGGCGGAGGCGGAGGCGGAGGCGGGGGAACGGAGTTGATAAAGGGGTACAATGATGTGGTGAGCACGAGCGACTTTGAGGAGGTGCTCAAGGAGCTCGAGCTGGCACCTACGCCCGAGCACCTGCTAACGTGGCGGTCGCTTGCGGGTCCCTGTGTGAGAGAGGCGCTCGTTTACTTTATGGGAATGTTCAGTTTGCTCGAGGCGATCCAGAAGCACGAACCTCCGGCGCTGCCGCCAGAGCTCGCGTCGATCAAGAGGGCGCTCATGGTAATGTATCTATAATTTTTTTTTTGCGCCCGCGTCGATCAAGGGGGCGATCATGGTAATGTATCTATATAATATTCTAAATATTTCAAGTAATGTAAAAAATCATGAATATTTATTATTTTTTACTTATTTATTATTTATTGTAAGCGCTCGCGTCGATCAAAGGGGCGCTCATGGTACGTGTGTTCTATATATATATATATATATATATATATATATATATATATATATATATATATGATGTGTATTCGATACTATTATTATAATTCAATATAGGACATGGAGGCCGCAATACCCGAGCAGGCCATGCCCAATTGGAGTAACGAACGCCGAGACCAGTGGGTGTACATGGTCAAGTATGCGGCGGACGTGGAAGAGCTGCTCGTCTCGGTCTTGTACTTGGAGGCGTGCATTGAGCGGTTTCAAAGTGTTGGAAAGTCCTCTATAAAGCAACTTTGTATAGGAAATATCTACTGGGGCACTCACTTTCGAGAATTTGTGATAGTTCGTGGATGAAGCTCCGCTCCCGGCCCATTCAAAAGCGGCCCAAGCTCAAGCACGTGCTCGCGCGCAGCCCCGCACTCGATGAGGAAGACTTGATGATGGCTGAGGCCACGGAGGCGCTGGCGGAGGACGAGGAGATCGCGGGTATGTGTCTGTGTCTGTGACTGTGGCTGTGGCTGTGTCTGTCTGTGCCTGTGTCTGTGTCTGTGTTTGTGTGTATACATAAATAAATATGTACATATTCATATACATACATACGTATACTGCAAATTTATATAATGATTTAGATCATCGTTATACACTACGTCCTTAAATAATATTTTCTGAAGGTCGTGGTTTTTTGACAACAATGCTCTAATTTTTAATCCTGAAGCTAAATGTGTGGCAATAATAAATTTTAAATCATCAGGTAGGGCTAAAAAATTCATACTCATGATGTGCTCAAATATTCAAGCAGTACTGCTTTACAATATCTATATGATATATATAATTGTCATGTCTTTAAGCCGTTTTTGAAGCAATTTTTTTTTAAAAAATTTATGAAGTAATTTACATCGAAAATAAAAAAAAATCTCAGGGCTCGACGAAGCAAATTTTTTTTAAAAAAAAATATGAAGTAATTAGCATCATAAATAAAAAAAAGACATTATTTAAGGGGTTTACAAGGGTCCCCTCTTGGGTACCCTCTCTCACGAACCGAAATTTAAATAGGACGTAAAAACACGAAGCAAACACAGCGGCGAGGACGCAATATATGGCATGGGTGGTTTATTTAGGACGCAATACGTATGTACATACATACATATAGGGGGCGACAGCAAGGATGCCGACGAAGATGATGAACCTGGCGTGGGGAGCAAACGCAGAGCAGGCGATGGGGACGCGGGCGACGCGCAGGCAGAAAGGAGGGAGACGAAAATCCTTGAGCCGCAAGTGCACGAGCTTACGCATGCTAACCCGTACCAAAACTTTGTCAGGTATATATATACACGCACATACACACACACACATACATACACACACACACACACAAAAGCAGAGAGAGAGAGAGGGAGAGAGAGAGAGAGAGAGAGAGAGACTTTTACGTATACAGGGTTATGGCGGCGGAGCTGCGCATCACTGAGTGCATACACACAGAGAGAGAGAGAGAGAGAGAGAGAGAGACGCACTCACGCACTCACGCTCACGTATACAAGGTTATGGCGGCGGAGCTGCGCATCACTGAGTTCACACACACAGACACACACACACACACACACACACACACACACACACACACACACACACACACGAACACAGAGTGATGGCGGCAGAGCTGCGCAGCACTGAGTGCAAACACACACACACACACACACACACACACTTACGTATACAGGGTGATGGCGGCGGAGTTGCGCATCACTGAGCCGGAGCTCAAGGGCCCCAGCAAAATGAAGCGCCTCGGACAACTTTGGCAGAGCCTTTCTGAAGACCAACACAAGAAATGGGCAAAGCAGGTGAAAAAAAAATCAACGAATAAATTTTGCAGAGCCTCTCTGAGGATGAGCAAAGAAATGGGCGAAGCAGGTGACAAAATGCCATAAAACTATTGCGAAAAAAAATAATGACTATTGCTTTGTTGCTGCTGGAGATATTTTCTGCAAGTTTTTTTTTCTAACAAAAAAAGGTTGAAGCAGGAGCAGCCTGCGCAGCCGCCCCCAGACGAGGACGCCATGGAAGCGGGCAAGGACGACGAAGGGGGAGAGGTCACAGGCAACAAATTCGCAGAAGTCACTATGTGTGTGTGTGTGTATGTGTGTGTGTGTGTGTGTGTGTGTGTGTGTGTGTGTGTGTGTGTGTGTGTGTGTGTGTGTGTGTGTGTGTGTGTGTTTATATATATATAGGGACTGTATGTAGTAGATATGCTAGGCACTGGCTTGTGAGAATTTGTGTCATCGCCACATCCGCCATATATATATATATATTTAGTAGGTTGAGGAGGTTGAGGAGGTTGATAGCTTAAGAGGTTGAGAGCGTTCGTGGTAAGGGCCCGTGAGGAGGTTGATGGGGCTGTGGTAAGGTGATGCCGTGATGGTGGTACATAAATCTGCTGTGATGCCGTGATGTTGGTACATAAATCTGCCGTGATGCCGTGATGGTTCGTGGGTCATCCTTAATAAAATATATAAAGGCGGGAGGCCCCGGGAGGCATTTGTATATATATATATATACATAGTAACTTGATGTAGAAGATATGCGACACTGACTTGCAAGAATGTGTGTCAGGGGGTACTCGGTCATGGAAAAACAAAAACAAGGAGACAGAGAGCGGCGACGGAGGGACGGTGGGGGGAGAGGACAAGGGGGGGGGGGCGGGGAGGAGCGGCAGTGGGCGGGTGCGGCGGAGCGTGCCGGCTGTGAGCACGGTGAACCTGGACAAGCACTCGCACGTGACTTTGCTCCAGGTTTAGGAGTTTAGGTTTAGGAGTTTAGGCGTTAGAGTTTAGAGTTTGGGGTTTAGGACTTAGAGTTTAGCTGCAGGTTTAGGGGTTTAGAGTTCAGCGCTTGGGATTTAGCATGTGATATTGCTGCAGGTAAATTGCTCTCACTTTCGTGTTCAAAAGAAGCCTTATTTGGATGTACGTCAGCGTTTAGTTTACTAAACGTTTCGTGTTGAAAAGAAGCCCTATTTGGAAATGTTATATGATATTAATCAATTGTACATGTCACGTCACGTGGCCTGTTTGGAAACTTTACATCAAGTTGATTGGAGATATGCTGCAGGATGGCGAGAGCGAGAGGCGCCAGCTGCTCGAAGATGTGAACACATTCTAACGAGAGAACACATTCAAATGTGCTGCAGGATGGCGAGAGCGAGCGGCGCCAGCTGCTCGAAGATGAACTCACCAAAATCACGTCGCGAACCTACGAGGTGGCGCACGTAGCGATGAGCAGATGTGCTAGGGCTCTGACTTGTGAGAGCAGATGTATATACATACATACATACATACATACATACATATATATATATATATATATATATATATATATATATATATATATACTGACCTGTGAGAGCAGATGTGCTAGGGCACTGACTTATGCGACTAGATGTGCGAGAGCACTGACATTATCGACATCATCTAGTAGATGCGCTAGGCCACTGCCTTAGGAGAGATTGTGACGATGAGGAGAGATTGTGTTATCGCCACATCCGCCATATATATATATAGATATAGTGACTTTATCTAGTAGGTGTGCTAAGGGCACTGCAAATGTCAGTGCCCTTGGTGTCAAAAGAGACCTACTACAGTGTCAAAAGAGACCTACTACAGTGTCAAAAGAGACCTACTACAGTGTCAAAGTAGGTGTGCTAAGGGCACTGACATATATATATATGTATATATATATATAAGTCACTTTATCTAGCAGATATGCTGGGGCACCTACTTAAAGAATTTTTTTTGGGTGTCGGGTGGCGGATGTGGCGATATAAAAGAGACTAGCGATGCCAATCGCTAGTCTATTGGTGTCAAAAGAGACCTACTACAGTGTCAAAAGAGACTAGCGATGCCAATCGCTAGTCTATTGGTGTCAAAAGAGACCTACTACAGTGTCAAAAGAGACTAGCGATGCCAATCGCTAGTCTCTCTCATTGGCATCTCTAGTCTATCTCCTCGATCTATAGTGTATCTCCACCTGACACAATAAAATTTTTTTTTAAAAAAAGGTGGCGGATGTGGCGATGACAAGCGCTGGGTTGGCATCTATAGTGTATCTCCTCGATGCAAGTTTTGACTTTGATCGCGGGGGGGGGGAGGGGGGGGGGCAGAGTATGCCCGCCCGGCAGAGCAT
>Ga0315899_10004840_pt1 | contig 14531 bp, 23 predicted proteins | sample LakEriMetagenome_2_FD_203518 | JGI IMG/M metagenome (GOLD analysis project Ga0315899, IMG submission 203518) | Freshwater fungal communities from buoy surface, Lake Erie, Ohio, United States - Buoy 4 MA112 | ecosystem: Environmental > Aquatic > Freshwater > Lake | place: USA: Lake Erie, Ohio... | reverse complement strand
CTCGGCTCGTCGTCTCTCATAGCACATGTCCTCCACTCTCCTCCCCCCCCCCACGCGAACAGCTTTGTAATAGGTCCTGCAGTAATAAAACACACACACCGCAGGGGCGAAACGTTCGGAATGTATCTTTTACATTTGGGCAGCATGCGCAACGAGGTGGCCGCTCTCTGGAGGGGAGTGAAGATGGTTTCGATGAGAGAGAAGGAGAAGATGCCGTAGTCCGGAGGGGAGTGATTTTGGGACGGAAGAGGATTATGAGGGAGGTGACTCAAATGCGGAAGAGGGTCACGAGGAGGAGTGGGGTGAGGTGCATGAAGCCTTGTCAACGATGGGGCGTGAAGATTACGACGAGACCACTCTTTGCGCAAGGTCTCAAGCGTCGCGATCCTCTTCATCATCATCATCCCGGACGTCAGTGCGGTCTTAGGATGTGTTCAGTATGTCTGTACCTTCTTGAGTATTAATGTGTACAACTCCATGTATGAGTTAGTTCGGAGGATTTTCAATTATATAGTTTAGTGGGTCTAAGATGGTGAACACGCACACGCACACGCACACACACACATGTGGATAAGTCAATTACAATTACAAAGTTGAGGGTTAGATCGAGTTGATGATACCATCATATTGACACGTGCGGTGTCAGGTGTCTACGTGTCTCGTATTGATACGGCGTTGGAGAGTGTATATGATGGGGGTCTCTTTTGGACATCTGAGCAGGAGTGGCTTCTATGTTGATTGATTGTAGGATTTTTATACATGTGAGTGTTGAGGGACAACATACATAACAGATTGACACTGTCGGTTAAGTCAACGATATAGTACCGTTTTTGACTGTAAACTAGAATGACTTGTTTTATAGTCTATTGTTATCACATCATTAACGCCAACGAATTCTAGAGTTCGTTTGGTTGCGGGAAGATTGTGTTAGTATTTGTCACAACACATTAGAGGCCTGTTGGTAAAATCTATGAGATGATCGAACGTCAGTACCGACAACGGTCCTTGCAGCCAAAGGCAGGTTGTCAGTGCTGGCGTGCGGGGATCCTCTTGGATGTAAACAGGAGGCGCTTTATATGTAGTTGGTTTGAATACTTAGGGGGCTCAGCTGCAATTTCTTTTTTGCCTGCTTCCTCTTCACATTCGCATTGTTTCGATCGAGGGCGATCGAATGCTGGAGGGGAGTAGTGCGCAGCATGCCAATGTGTATCTACGCAGTAGGCGTATACTCGTAAGGGATATATGGAGGGATTATAGAGGGTATGCCTACGTAGTATACGTATGGACATGACGTATGGGTTCGAGTATAGAAAGTATAGGAGTTAGATATATATATATATATATATAATTTCTGTGATTCTACGCTTGTACGATGGATATAGTTTATGTTATTATACACTCACGCATAATTACATTACCCTTATTCATATTCGGTACATACTTACGTGATATGTTGAAATGCATGCGGTTTTGGTTTGCAGCTTACTGTAGCTTGCGGATTAAGATTCCATCTCATATTTACGTAATATGTAACTAGCGGACCTCTATGGGTGACTTGAGGAGTGTTGTAATTAGTAATAGAATAACGGACGCCGAACACAGTACATACTTTGGAACTAGCAAGCAAGGTGATCATGCATGCAGTAACAACTGCCTTGCATTTGAGTTGAGTGACTTGTTATATGGCGAGGTTTGGGATTCAATTGACGCGAAAGATAGCTATTGCTAGGTGTTGTAGTCCTTAGGTTGTACTTGGGTTCTAGCTGGGGCATGTCTCGACGAGGACGACGAGACGTGGAAGAGGGTATTGTTAGAGTTGAATATTCGGGGGTCTACGAATTAGGGGATATCGGTCATATCGGTCTGGGGTTCGTAACTCGGGGAGCTCGTGGGCCTCTCTCTTTTAGAGCAGTTGAGAGGAATGGGCTAGGCACGCGCGCAGTAGCACCAGCGCACGGGCCGGTCACGGAAGGAAGCGGCGGTCCCGTGTTTGTGGGTACGTCAATAAAGATGGCGATGAGTGACCGTGAGAGCGTTCGCCAAGACACGTGTGCGCGCGGCGTGAACCTGCATTGATCGTCCCCAGGGAGCATCAGAGCGGCACTGGGTGAAGTAGTTCGTATCAGTCAGTGCGGTGGACAAACGAGTAAGAAAGCTAAATTTTGTTTCTGTAAGAACAATAAAAGGATGATCATCATCATCATCGTCGTCGGTTTTCCGTTTGTTATGAAAATAGATTCAGGTTGCTCTTGTTCATGTTTCGGCCGGTCTTCACCTCCGTCGTAGAGAGCGTCACAGCCGCCTCGAGAATGCGTCGGGACAGCGCGACGTATCTTGAATCTTTCGCAGACGTGCTTGGTCTATTCGCAGGCACTGGCCACCACTGCGAGGCAGCTGAGAGGAAAACGGTGGCAAAAGCACTTCTCATCTTCACTCTGCGAGCAAACGCATAGCAAAACTCAAAAGTGCCAGTCTGTGCTGAATCCATCGCGATGTACCGCTCCTGGATCTCAAGGGCCGGCGGCGCGACGCGCATCGCGACGACGAAGCCATTCGGCGATGGGGACAGTTCCATTGAAACCTAACTCTTCCATCATCTGATCATCCTGAAAGTCAAGATATCTGTAAATTCCACTGCCAGTGATGGATGAGGCCTCCTGTTCACAAGAGTCTGAGTCCGCACCCTTGCTTCTGCGGGATCTCTTGCGTGCGATGCAACCGCAGGCTGAAGCCGTGGGTGTGGAGGTTGAGGACTGGCTTAAAGAGTGTGGCCCTTGCGGTGCCGCAGACGCAGCCCGGGGCGAGCTCGCGGAGGGCTCGATTTGCGACTGCGTCCTCCTCATTCCTGCCTGGCTTACTGAGGCGCGCTTGCCGCGCAAGCACGGCTCCCAACACACGCTCGGATCCAGACTCATAATCGTGGAACTCGACTGCCCCATGCTGCCGGCGCTCTTGAAGCCGAGAGAGTTTTCCGTGTTTGATGATATCTAAATATGGATCCATCTTACCGGATTTATTAGTACCCGGGGATTTATTTATATGACTGTTGTCAGGGATTTATTAGTACTAAATAGTAACGAGGTGTAAAATCCCGTGACTGATAAACGTGATGATGACAAACATAATTTTCGGATGTCGTGACACCCCTCGGCCGATCACGGTTGCCGGCGGCGAAAAGTAAGATTTTCCACCGGCCATGACACATTGATTTCATTTTACGTTGCGAAAAGTAAGATTTTCAACGGCGAGCGTTGGATAAACCTCCTTTGTATAAATCATCATAATTGTCATGCATTCACAAACATCATCACAAGCACACGATGGACCTAATCAAGCTCTTGCGCGTACTGGGCGTGGTCAACTCGGACTTGGAGCAGATGTTGCCCCCAGCTTCAGCTGCGCCCACGAGTCGGCCCAAGTCGGCCCTGAAAATCCAAAGTCCAAAAGCGCCACCTGCTTGCGACGAAGTTTGCGACGATACGACACTCGCGAGTCTCGTCGCAAACTTTTTCAATGTTGACAGTCCACAGACCACGGTCGACAGTGCACCCGCAACAAGGCGCGTGCGGTTTGCTCCGACGGCCTACGCTCCGATTGGCAAGGCGTCTTGAGCGCATCGTCTCAAGCTCAAGACAAAGTTCGACACAACGTGCCTACCTCTAACTCCGCTGATCACGAAATGGCGCGCGTCGCAAGAGAAAGTGCAGCCCGTGAAAGGCACAGCAAGCAAATCGACAAGCTCATCCTGAGTGCAAAACAGCTCTCGGGTCCAAGAGGTGACTCCGACGCGGCGCTGAGGGTGACATCAAAAATAAACACTGGACGCACACCGTCGGCGCTGACGCTTGAGAGGAAGGGAGGGGGAGGCTGTGAGTTGGCATGTGGATGGCAAACATGCAATGGCTGCCGGTCAGATCCCCGCGGTCTCGGCGCCGTCGCGGCGCCGTCGCGGCGCAACCACGTGCACCTCAGCTTCACCACAGCCGATCCCCCCCCCTCGTTGTGCCTGCGCAGCGTGCGCCTGCCTGGCTGCGCGACCAAGGCCGCGGGAGGGAGAGGCACGAAGTGCTCCGCCGCGGGTTGTCCGCGCACGAGAAATTATTTGCTGTGCTGCGACCCACCGGTACCGCATGGTGCCGGCAGCGCCGACGGCACTGAGCACCGGCATCCCCTGGCAGATGCGGTGAAGACCGAAGTCACGGTGGAGGAGTTGGAGGCGACGCTGATGATCAGAGAAATCGGAATGCTAATCACATCTTTGGTGTAGGAGTGGGGCAAGGGCGTGGGGATTGGAGTGAGGTGAGGGTAAGGGGGCAGTATAGGTTTATGAAGCTTATGATGATGATAAATGGATTTTATGTAGAGCGGCAGGTGGCCAATCCCTAAGTGCTCATGATGAAAAGGGGGCGCTGGCTATTTCCTCGACTATGGATACCCGTGTTCTCCTGCCGTCCTCCTTAGTGGCGCCTGCGGGACACTGTACTCCGCTGATGAAGTAAAAAAAACAAGAGAAAAAATACGCTGTCTTTTACGTCTCCGGATTTTTTAAAAAAATTCTGTTATGAAGTGTTTGCGAAGCAAAAAAAGAAAAAATACCCCAGACTTTTGAATCTGTCCTAAATCTGGGCCGATGATGGATGCTTACTATTGTATCTCGAACAAGCCGTTGGCGAGACGAAGAATAAAAAAGTTCTATATACTATAGAGTGGTACGAGCCGGATGTGTGTCCTTCGAGGCTCTTAGCACTCTATAGGACCTAGAACTTTCTGTCGCCACATGTCCTTGGCCCGAAGTGCGAATGACGGCAGAGGCCCCGTAACTCACAAGGGTTCCGGATAGGGAAGAGCCAGGGAAACCTGAGCAGTGACATCCGACGTGGGCAGCGGTCACCTCCTTGAATAACTTTCTGGGTCCTGTGGGTGACGGCGGTTCTGCGAAGTATCTTCTCCTAAGTCCTAAGTCCTAAGTCCCCTCGTCTTGCACAAAGCACTCTATAGTACCCCGAATTTTCTCTAGATCTTTCGGCTCGGTGAGTCTTGACCGCAAAGTTCCACTCATCCAAGGTCATTCTCTCGTAGAATCCAAGACTGTGGGGTACACCGCATGCACCGCATGCATGCGGTGTACCCCACAGTCCACCGGTGCTGTCCTGACCAACAACGGAGGCTACGAGGTTGGGCACCTACACATACATGTGTGTGTGTGTGTGTGTTTGTGTGTGTTTGTGTGTGCGTTTGTGTATGTGTGTGTGTGTGTGTGTGTGTATGTGTGTGTGTGTGTTTGTGTGTGTGTGTGTGTGTGTGTGTGTGTGTGAATTCCGTGCAAAGATTACGATATCCCTCGTCTAGGGTTTAAAGGTTTGGGTCTTGGGGTCAGGGTTAGGGTTTATGATTTTGGTGATCAGTGTTTAGGTTTAGGCGACTCGTAGGCGCAGTGCTGTGTCGGTGCTCGGTGCTGCGATGTGATGGGCATTGACGTAGTCTTCTCTGATGGAGAGACTGGTTGTTCATTAGCACATTAACGTCTGATGGTGTGCAGGACGGCCGGGTTTGGGACTATGAGACACTATGGCACGCTTGCAAATGGTACAATAGTACTGTGCAGACAATAAACACAGGCTTCTCCACGATGCCTGCGCCACATGCGACACACGCGTCGCCCGCATGGGACTGCATGCGCGCCACCCCGAGCTCCTTTCTCTTCCCCTCTCCTTGCTTTTTGTCGCACACCCGCATTTCCTGGCAAATCGGCGCACAGCTCCGTTCTGTCAAGCAACATCACTGAGTCATCAAGTTATGGCCAACCTGACCGCGGGTCTGTACGGCCTTAGAATCCTGTGCCCTCATCCACAACACCCGAGTGAATACGTAGATTTCAATCCCGACCTGCGCCCTCGATCTTATTTCGTGTCCACAAATAATGAGAGGCCAAGCTGGAATCCAGCACTGAAAGCTGTCTCTGAGCTCTCACTCAGATGTTTTCTTCTAGAGTCAGCGCCCTTGGCCTTTCGCCCTCCGGTAGCCGCAATGGAAACGTTTGCACTTTTGAATTTAGCAGCTGGTTGGCCCTTTTTCGCAGAGCCTAAACAAGCCTGTGCTTCTGCTGACGTGGATATGGCTGCGGTCAAAGAAGATGCCCAGCCCTTAAAAGTTGTGGAAAGGCTTGCATTTAACACCGCCTTCCAATGCATGTCGCGGGATAGTGTGCTCGCGTGTCCTGTATAATGAAGTGAGACTGGGTGGGCTCTTACAACGACAATGCGACCGAAGTGTGAACGAACAATTGCATGAATGCGAAGAGGCTGAGTCTCTCATCATCAGAGAGGATTCTAGACTAGAACAAATACACGGTGAGTGGAAATGAAACGCATAGGTTCTTACCAACGACAATGAGTCCGAAGCGTGCGCGAGAAATGGCAACATTGATGCGTTGTTTGTTTGCAACAAAGCCAATTTTGCCCTCCTTGTTCGCGCGCACGGTCGAAAGCACAACATAGTCGAATTCGCTGCCTTGAGAGCTGTCTACTGTGAGCACCTATACAACCACCTCGCGGCATTAAGAAGCATAGTGTTCAATAGAAACAAAGGGAATGAAGAAAAATACTTTATGACAGAAATGACAGCATTAAGAAACACATAGCATGAAAGATAGCTGCAAACGAGAAACCTGGAGCGCGGAAAACTGAGAGGTATGCTTCATCAGTTCGTCAAATTGACCCTTGTAAAAGGTAAGCACGGCAATTTTAGCCCAGGGTCTTGCCTCTAGCAGATGGGGCACCACTTGCTGTACAACAGAGATCTCATCATGATTGATGTATGATTTGCTCTTCTGTGGGGTGGTCTCACGGCTCTCGACATTAATCCAGATCATTCTAATTGGGGCGGGGGGGGATTAAAAAAGCAAGTCAGTATCATGAGCTAGTGGAAACAAAGGCCAAACTCATCTTCATCAAACAAGCAGGTCAGTATCATGAGCTAGTGGAAACAAGGTCCAATCTCATCTTCATGTATGCTCATGCTCGGTTTGTGATAATAGAGAGGGGAGGGAGAGGACGGTTGCTTTTCGACACTAGCTCGGTCGTCCCGGATCTGAGGAGGCGTACGCAGCACGTCGGCATAGAATTGCGTTGAAACAACCTTGCAGATACATTCATGCATTCGGTACTGCTCCTTAAGACAGTGCACTGTCTTGAGCGCAGTGCCTTTGCGGCGATGCAAAGTGACGGTCTCAGAGGCAACCACGCACCGCTCCAGCAGAGAGCGATCGTGTCCTGTGCCTTGCAGCTCCTGATGAAAATTAAAACAAGCAGACTCGTCAATTGTTCGTCAGATCACCGGCAAGATTTCCATTCGTCACCATTATATCCCTGATTTGATCTTTTGTGGCATGATGCAATGCAGATTGTTCACCTTTGGAGGGATGAGGGACGTAGGAGGTAGTTGCTTGTGATCGCCCACTATGATAAGATTTTTGGGGTGCATCCGCATGAGCAATGCGACGCTTGATTCGGTGGTGCAGCCGCACTCGTCAACTGAGAAGTGTGCGTTGATTTTAGAATCATGGGACACATATGCAATTCTAAAAAATGAGCACATCATGTTTGGCAAATGCAGAGCCAGACGTAAATTCACTGCAGAGTCAGACGTAAATTCACTCTTAAAATCGCACCTATTATCGTGTGCATTTGAAGAGGTTCTGGAACGCTTAAGTGTACTTCCCAACCGAGCACCTGTGCGGGGCTGGCGGCTGGATACGCTTGAGCTGTGATTTCAACGAGTGTGCTTAGAGCTCCCTGAGAGGCAGAACATGCAGACATCTCGAGCTCAGCCAGCTCAAGCTTCAGGGTTGCGATTCTCTCCGCCAGGTCCTTCTTGTCCTTGGCCATCTCTCGAGTACATGATGCCAATGTCGGTTCTACGATTGTGAAGCTCTCCTCCCACTGCTTCAAAAGCAAGCGTGTGCTAGCGATTGTGCACAGCATGATCGGCGCGTTTTGAAGCACCTCGCTTCGAGAAGCAAGTGCCAGAATATGTGCTCTTTTTTCGCCTGCCTGAGAAACACGCAGCGCCCAATCCTTCAACCATTGAGGCAAAGAGCAACGAGCTTTCATGTAGGCAACCCACGCCCTCTGCCAGAGAACGTTTCGGAGCCTTTTGCACACTTTTGCCTGCAAGTGCTGCACATTGGCGATCGCAGTCTGGAGCTCTTCGCTCGCCTTTTCCATTCGAAGTGCAAAAAGCTTTAGCTTGAGCACGCGAGGCAGTCTGTAGCACTTGGCCATGAGAAGATACTTCTTTGCAGTATCTCCGACTCGAGAGTCACTGCCGAATACCACAAGCTGCTTACCATTGTCGGAACACTTTTCCAGTTTTTGGGCAATCGATTCTACAGCCACGTTGCGCGAGCATGTGACGAGCACCCGTGCGCCAACTGGAATCCGCGAAGCAATGATGTGATAGATAGTCGTCGACTTTCCCGTACCTAGCCAAGACAAACATCAAATCAACGCTCCCTTCTCAACAACAAGGTCGTACAACATACTCCTTAGGCATTCAAGCGACCTGGTGGGCCTTGAATCTTCTCAAGCGCAAATTTCAGCGATTGAACGGTTCTCCTCTGAGACTCGTTGATCGGCACTTGTGAAGTGATCTGCCTCATGGTATAGTCGCCCAAGAAGTTGTCTTTTGGATCTAGGACAGATTTCAGCACACTGGAAGGGCTCGCCGTTGCCGTTGCAAGGTCTTTCAGGGCTTCGAATTCCTGGTCGCCATATTCATACTCAGTACTATTGATGCTTGTAAGCTTGGCATGGAGACTGAGGCAGACTTGTAAACTCAACTTACATTCATGTAACTGCCGACGTAGCCATAACTCTTGCAGACTATGGAGCCCATATCATCAAGCGGTGGGAATAGTGTCAACAACTTTGTGTTTCCTTGCGGCTTTTTTGGCTTTTCGTCCTCTTCAAAAGAAACAAGGTGCAGGTTGCCTCGGACAGAGAGCAGGTGGTGCATCATGCTCTCGTCTGAAATGAAGTTCTGCAACATCATCTCATTGTATCCCTTTTTAGCCTCCCGACTGGTCTGTGAGAGATCAGGATGCACACATAATCACAAAAGCGTCATAAACAAGACAAACTATGGTTTCTCGGGAGAGGAATCCTGGTTGCAATTGGTTCAATGGTGGTGTAAAGGGAGCATGCATAACTGACCATGACACCTTGAAACTCTGGTCCTCGAGGTCCTTCGCGGTACATGTGCCAGAACTCTGCCAACTAAAGGGATTTTGCAACATCACATCCGTGTCCACAAACATGAAACACGCGGAGAAAGCACAAGCCAAAAGAGGATGAAAGCATCGCGCGGCACATACCATGTTGTGCGCAATCAGAGAACAATACTGCTGGACGTTGTCGAATGAATCTGGAACTTTCACCAGCGACCGAGCTTTAGGCTGCAAGAAGTGGGTGAGTTTATCCGCGTCAAGCACGCTTTTGACCGCTTGATCCGAGCTTGTAGGTCGCACTTGCCCGACTCGGCCATGCCCCAGAAGTCGAGCGGCACCCCTGCCTCGAGCCCCCCCTCCTCCACGGTATTCCGCCCTACCGTCCTGCCATGCCAATCCAAACCCTGCCCCTCCATTGCCTCCTCTTTGTCCTCCGCGATGAGAATGTCGCCCCCCTCTCATCATAGGTGGGAGTGCGTGGGGAAAGCGTGCGAGTTTGACAATTAGATTTTCCGTGAGGATAAGAAAAAGTTTTGACAAGTTACGCTTAAATCGTTTTTTTACAACAGTTTACTGAGTTTTACTACACAAAAAATTGGGGTTTAATTGATTGTCGACGTTTCGATTTCCGTGAGAGTTGACTATTTTTTCCATTTGCATTTCATGCCAGCGTGGGCATGGATGACTTACCGCCGACTTTACTAAGCGACAATGCAAACAATGACCAACGAGCATCAACCCCAATGATCCATCTTAGCGATTTTGGTGGTGTTGGGGATAAGCGCAAGCCTTGGGAGCCACCCTTGCCACCGGAATTGGACCGGGGCAGTGAAATGTCAGAACTGACTGCCGATGAGATAGGAAGGATGCTCAATGCCTTTCGGCAGGGCGAGTTCGAGAGCTTGTACCCTCACGTTCCTGTACTTCGTACCTGGCCGTCCTCCACGCCGTGTACTGTAGATCGCATGATAAACAAATATTCTCTCCACAAAGATGCAGGGAACTTTGGCGTTGAACTTGAGAAGGGCGTGTTTGCGCCGAAGTTCTTCATCAGGTACTGTGCCTTCCACTGACCGCTACATTTTTCAATGCTACGTATTATATTCTGAACAGTATCTCATTGAGTGTAACACACCAATCATCGTCAGGGACCTTAAAACCTGTCAAGATAAGCGCCAGCGCAGTGACGATGGACCATTCTACCAATGTTCGGGACAGAGCCAGAAAGCGGTCTCAAAAAGCCAACAAGAGACTCCATTCGGTATCATCACACACGGCAAGGTAACTTGGAGCAAGGACGACAGAGATTACATGAAGTGCTACATGATGGAGTACAAGTTTACGAGTAACCCTCCTTTGCTGCCTGTCACCAGCGCTGCTGCTGCTTCTTCTTCATCTGCTTCCAGTTCCAAGAGTATCAAGACATCTGCGTTCAGTCTTGTTGTCTTACGCAGGTATGACAAGTGCAATGAGCCGCCAAAGGCATCCGGCGGTCGTGACGTCTTCACGACAATTGCTGAAGTCGGAGGAGGAGGACCACTATCACCAGTACCTCCTCTTTCTCCTTGGCAGGCAGATGACTTTTTCGAGCGGGACTCGTCATACTCTCCATGTCTTCCCTCTCCTGCACACTCTACTCCACAATCCCTCCCACCGGATGTGAGTCTAAGCAAGGAGGACTGTGACTTGGATTTTGTGCATGAAGGTGGAGGGATTTACAGCACCCTAGTCGAGGGGGGACTTGCGCAAATGTGGTCAGGGGCTCGTGCAGAGGTTGGTCTGCGCGGACAGGAAGGCAGGTTCATGTTCGAAGTGCGAATACTGGATGAAATCGACGTTCCTGTTTGCAAGACGGCCAAGAAAAGGACGCATTTATGTCGCGTTGGTTGGAGCTGCCGTGACGTGCCGACGTACGCACTTGGACTAAAAGGAGATGGATGGGCGTTTGGAGCGACAGGATTCAAATCTCACGGCGGTAATTTTGAGAAATTTGGAGAAGATTTTCACGTGAATGACATCATCGGCTGTGGCATCGATTTGCAAACGAGAGGGGTTTGGTTCGCCAAAAATGGCAGATCCCTCGGACAAGCTTTCACAACAGGCCCTGCTGCAATCGAACGTGGGATTTTCCCTCACGTGATGCTTAAGAATGTGAGAGTGGAGGTGTCATTTGCCTCTGGTCTCAATTCATCTAACCTTGGCAACTGTGACTTTCTTCGCTTTCAAATTGCCCTCGAGGTGGAGCAAGCACAGCTTGGACTTACCACTAGCCCAACGTTGCCTCCTGAGCATCCTGAGGTGCTTATGCTTGTTGGACTTCCTAAGGTAGGGAAAACGGAATGGACTGAAAAGCACATGGCAGAGCATCCTGAGAAGAACTTTTATGTGTTGTCGACCAACGAAATCATGTCTCGGTACCACTAAACTAATGTTTACAATCTATAGAAAGAATTTTGAAAGCTCCGTGTTCACCGTCACCCAAAGTTTTGCCTGGGGAAGACAGAGGGTGCACGTGTTTCTACGCATGAGCGCAAGCTCGCACGTTTTGTGACGTAGATTTCTCTTCATTAAATAGGATGGAAGTACGCTTTGATGCCGGCATTGACATGGCAAGCCAAGTCCTAGACAAATTTCTGGAATTAGCACCTCAGAAGAAGCGCAACTTCATCTGGGATCAGACTAATGTTACCAGAGGTGAACGGGAGAGAAAACTATTATCCTTTCGAAGACCGGATCAAGCAAGTTACAGGGGCATTGATTTCAGATTTGTGGCCCATGTTTTTGTCAGCCCTGATCAGGTGACAGGCAGGCAGCAACATAAAATGTAGGCATGCATGTGCCAGTATGTCTATATAGATACATTTGTACATATGTATATGTAATACATACCTGCTCAAACATAAAGCACATAAATGTTTGCTTATGCCAAAGTACATGTACAGGAACTAGCACGAAACACAGAGGCGCGCGAAAATCGATGTGAACGCAAAGTCCCCGTCGAAAAAGCTATGCACATGAAGCGCACCTTTGAGCTTCCCGATCTGTCAGAGGGGTTTGAAGAGGTGTGAAGACTGTTTGTGTGTGTCTTTGTGTTTGTATGTGAGTATGTGTGTGTGTCCATATCTCTGTCTTGGTCGCTCGTTTGCGCACGCTCTCTCTCTTTTCTTTTCTCGAAGCGTGTCTCTGTTTCTCCGTGTCGCTCGTTTTGCTCACTTGCGCGTTCTCTCTTGCATTGCATCGGCCATCATTGCGTACGATCATGACACTTACGTTTTCCCCCATTTTTTCTCAGGTCATATACAGCGGCACTCTCTCTGGTGATGAAGCCGCAAACCAAGTACGCAAGGACCGTGAAGATGCTTCTCTTTGGGTTGAACAAAACATAGACCGTTCATCTCGCTCTCGGGCAATTCAGAGAGAGTGTCTTGTTCATGCGGAAAATGCCCGGCTGCAAGATGATGTGAAGATGCTGAAGGAGAAAGTGGCCGCAATGGAGGAGGCAATGGCATCAATGGTAATTGCAGGAGCAGCATCTGCAAGAGAGACCTTTATGCTGGAGCTACCAGACCAAGCAGGAGCAGGCGCGTCAGGAGGTGTTGCTGTATTTGAGGGGAACAGTGCGGTGAGGATGCAACCACTCATATCAAGAAACCTGTACTACAAAAGAGCCATGTGCAGGTTTTGGGCAAGTGGAAACTGTACAATGGGGCAAGATTGCAGATTTGCGCACAGTTCTGATGAACTGCAGCGCTTTGCCCCCGCCCGTTCTGTCAGTCAAGGATACCGGAACGAGCAGGAGGAGGAGGAAGAGATGGATCAGGGCCTATGGCCCCCACAAGAGCCGTAGGCCCCGGGTGAGGGGCGGGAGGAGAGCAGCGGAGGGACCTGGAGGGGCTGAAGTGGCATGCTGCGAGTATTAACAGCACGAGGCGAAGTGAGAAAGCTGCAGTGCTGGAGAAGGCATCACTGAAGGTTCAAAGGCTGAGAGATCTGAGAACGTTCGAGCACACGTTCACATACACACGATGGGTGTGTATGTGTGTTCATGTGTATATGAGATACTCACATATGCACAACGTATACATTATGCAAACAACCACGCGACCCTGGCTGGCGCATCCACTGCTGTGTAGAGGTTACTGAATCGAGTACCAATAAACAACACACTTTCTGTATTAGACCGTGTGGCAGTAGATAGGCAGGGCGGGGCTGGTTTGTGGACATCTTGATGTGGCTGATTGTTGGGACAGGAGGATAGCCTATGTCGTGCGTGCGGGCTGGCTCTAACGATCCAGCACACTATCGAGCTCCTTGAAGTTCCTCTCATCGGAAGCATGAGACTTACAGCAGAAATGCGCAGCTTTGCATGCACGTGTTTGGCTGAGCTGTAAGGAAGCCCTCAGCTCTGTATCCTTCCTGAGTAAGCAAGCTAGACTCTTCTACTATACTCCCCCGGGTGATTAGGCGCATAGCGCATAGCGCTATGCGCCTAATCACCCGATTTTAACATATGTTATTTTAACATATGTTATTCAACTCCTCAACGTACGTCTGGTCTGTGATGACCTGAGCAGCACGACGCTCGGCGATGACATGCTGCGAGATGACCTGCTGCCCGAGCCTGCTCGGCTGCCGGATGGTGCCTGCCAGACGCAGCTACACTATCGGCTCGATTCTCTCTTGCTCTCGTGACGCACCCTCTCTATACGGCCCTTATAGAAATGGCCGTTTCTATACGGCCCTTTGAGCTCTTTGCATAAGGCCCTTAGGAGTAAAGTGCTGAGCCGTTACTCCTTAGAGCCTTATGCCATATTTGGGGCGTCTCTTTGCTGAAGACGTGCTGACTCAAGACGTGCTGTGCTGACTCATTGAGGTTGAACACCGAGTCAGGAGCTATTGAATAGATTGCAAGGCGCGCCGCTGGAGCACGCGATATCGCTGGCGATCCGCGCATGTTGGAACCTCGCTACACGGCAGCCGATGCACGTCCTCGCCCCGCGTTAGTCCACAACAGGCACAAGTGTCACGTCCCCGTTGCGCACACCAAGAAGGTGCTCTTTGAGACGTGCCAGCCACGTGTCCTCTTGCCCCCGCCTCAAAGGAGAGGTGCGCCAGGTGCAGTGGTGCAAATCGATGACCACCATCGAAGGCAGCCTAGAGCCACTTTGTCGCTTCACGCACTTTATCATCCCGTCTATGCGGTGCAGGCCTCCGGACCTTCTTCCTCAGGGGCGTAGAGGGCCGTCGGGCCCGTCAGAGCATAGCTATAGACCAAAACGGTACCAGAATTGTAACCTAAGTGGTC
>Ga0315899_10004839_pt1 | contig 14534 bp, 4 predicted proteins | sample LakEriMetagenome_2_FD_203518 | JGI IMG/M metagenome (GOLD analysis project Ga0315899, IMG submission 203518) | Freshwater fungal communities from buoy surface, Lake Erie, Ohio, United States - Buoy 4 MA112 | ecosystem: Environmental > Aquatic > Freshwater > Lake | place: USA: Lake Erie, Ohio... | reverse complement strand
CTGCTCCTGCCTGGTGTGCTGCTGGCGGTGCTGGTGGCGCTGCTGCTGGGTCTGATGCTCGTGGCGGTCCTGTATTTCAGTGTCAACCAGCAGTTTCTGGCCCAGGTGGCCTTGCTCGAGCGTCGCGGCCCCGTGGCGAGCGTGCAGCGGGGCCGTGCCCTGATCGATCCCCACTGGATCCTGCTGCTGCTGCTGCTGCTGATCAAGGCCACCCTGCTGCTGCTGGGGCTGCTCACCTTCACGGTGGGACTGCTGGTGGCCTGGCCGGTGGTGAACTGCATCACCACCGCCGCCTACCGCCAGCTGACACGGATCGAGGCGACCCAGGAACGCCTCAACCCCGCGCCCCCGTACTGAGCAACACGAAACCGAGCACCCCGATCAGGGACAACACGAACTGGGCCAGACGGCTCACCAGCATCCCGGCCACCACGGCCAACCCCACCAACAGGGAACGTCTCAGGCGCAGCAGGCCGAAGGCCCCCATGGAGGTGGGGGCGCTGAGCATCTCACCCACGCTCGCCCCCAGCAGGGGACCCACCAGGGCCCCCACCAGCGGCCCGCCCACCGGCAGGGCCGGCAGCAGCCCCAGCAGACCCACCAGCAGGCCGATCCCTGAGCCGATGTAGGCCCAGCGGGTGGCCTGCATCCGGGCCGCGCCCAGCACCAGCCCGAGGGCATCGGCGCCCCAGCCCAGCAGCAGCAGCACGCCCGCCAGGACCAGGGTGGGCCAGCCCGTGGCAAATCCCACCACCAGGCACCAGACCAGGGCGCCCAGGGGCAGCAATGCCAGGCCCGGAAGCACCGGCAGCAGGGTTCCCGGAATGGCAAGGGCCTGGATCAGCAGGGCCCCCCACCAGGCCAGATCAGCGCGATGCACCGGTGGCAGGGCCGGGTGCCAGGGCAGCGAGGGGGGACTGGGCAGCGCCAGGTTGAAGGCCAGGGGCAAACCGTGCCAGCCGCTCAGGAAGGCAGGCAGCGAGGCAGCCAAGGGATCAGGCAGGGGGAAGGTCATGGCAGGCGGCGGGCCACCCGCAGCTTGGCGGAACGGCTACGGGGATTGGCATTCTCTTCGGCCGGATCAGCGACCAGCGGCCGGCGGGTAATCCGCTCCAGCCTCCCATCGGCCAGGAAGGCCTGCTTCACCAGCCGGTCTTCCAGCGAGTGGAAGCTGATGATCGCCAGCAGGCCTCCGGGCAGCAGCCAATCCGGGGCATGCCGCAGCAGCCGCTCCAGGGCGCCCAGCTCATCGTTCACGGCGATGCGCAGGGCCTGGAAGCTGCGGGTGGCCGGATGGATGCGGCCATGGCGGGCCTTGGGGGGATAGCAGCCGGCCACGGCGTAGGCCAGATCGGCGGTGCTGCGCTGGTGCCAGGGCTTCGCCTGGCGCTCCCCAACCAGCCGCCTGGCGATGCGGCGGGACAGGCGCTCCTCTCCGAACTGGAAGAGCAGGTCCGCCAGCTCCCCCTCCTCAACCCGATCGAGCAGCTCGGCAGCGCTCTCACCAGCCTGGGGGTTCATGCGCATGTCGATCGGGCCGTCGGCGCGGAAACTGAACCCCCGCTCGGGCCGATCCAGCTGGGGGCTGCTCACGCCCAGATCCGCCAGCACCGCCACGGCGCGCCGGTCCGCCGGCGGGGTCCAGACGCCGAAGTTGGCGGCCTCAATCCGCACCCGGTCGCCATAGGGGGCCAGCTGCGCGGCCGCCGCCGCCCGGGCGGTGGGGTCTTGGTCGAGACCGATCAGGTACCAGTCGGGATGGGCTTCCAGCAGCAGGGCACTGTGGCCGCCGCCCCCGAGGGTGCAGTCGATGAGCAGAGGCGCACCCTCGCCGGGGGCCGTCGCAGACACGCTGCAAGAGCTGGCTGGGGCGGACCCGGCGGTTTCGGCGAAAGCCTGCACCACCTCGGCGGCCAAGACGCTCTGGTGGTTAAACGGGCTGGTCATGTCTCATTCCTAAACGAAGGCAATGAACGATCGGACCGATGCGACTCGGGAAATTTCAGACCGTTGCCGCGATCGCGTTTGCTTGGCGATGGGCGCAACGCACCCCGCGGAACGATGGATCGGGCCAGCGGACGCGGGCGGACACTCTGCGGGGAGTTCCCGGGTGGGCTTTCCAATTCGTGGATCCGGTGGATCAGAGGCTGGAACGGCCAGGTGGTGATGGCCCATGCCCCGGATGTAGCCTCGAATCCGCATCCCCGACCTGCTCCAGGATTTCAGCGATAGCGGTGGCCAGCTGATCGGCCAGAGAGGCGGTGTGGAAGTGGTGATGCTCCTCGAACAACTGGCGAACGACCACGCCCCCACAGGCCATGGCGCGCCATCGGTGATATTTCAGCCTGGCTTCGTGCCTGGAGGTCAGCAGATGCACCCGCAGCGGCTGGGGCTGCGGCCGATAGCGCTGACAGAGTCGTAGGAAGTAGTCGATCGGTGGATCCTTGTGGACTCCATGGGCCGTCGCAGCTTCCTGGGGCAGCGGCGCAGGCAGCTCCCGAAAGCGTTGCAGGTGTGCCGCCAAGTTGCGCTGACGCTCCTGCAGGAACGCCAGCAAGTTGCGCGGCCGTTTGCTGTGCCGCAGCAGGTGGAGATAGGTCGGCAGCCGGCGAGCCGTGCGGCGCGCCAACAGCGATGCCCGCAGGCGCGCTGAGATCGCCGCCGTGGGCCCGCTGTCGAGGATGGCCACCGTGCCGATCGAGCGACCACGGCTCACCAGCACCGAGGCCACGGCCCACGTATACCAGCCACCGGCCGACTGGCCCAGAAGATGCACGACACCCTCGGGGCGATGCCGTTCGATCAGGTCGGCGTAGTGCTCCGCCATCTCCTGCAGGCTCCGGTGGCGCTCGCCGTGCCCATCAACCCCGCGGGCCTGCAGGCCATAGACCGGCCGTGTGGGAGCCATGGCGTCGGCGAAGGCGGTGTAGCAAAACACATCGCCTGCGTAGCCATGGATCACGAAGAGGGGGGCGGCCCGGCCCTCGCGCTGCAGGGGCACGAAGCAGGGATCAATCGCCGCCGGGAGGACGGAGGATCGCCCCAGAAGATCGGCCAGCAGCCCGATCTCGGGAGTATGGAAGATCGTGGCAATCGGCAGACGAATCGAGAGTTGGTCGTTGAGGGCCGCGATCAGCCGGGCGGCGGCGAGGGAGTGGCCGCCCACCTGGAAGAAGTTGTCGTGGATGCCGAAGTCGCCGTGGCCCAGCACCTCGGCCCAGAGGGCGTGGAGGTGCTGCTCCAGATCGGTGGATGGTTCGACCCGCTGCTCCGGAGCCACCGAGAAGCTGGGGGCGGGCAGGGCGCGGCGATCGAGCTTGCCGGTGCTGGTGAGGGGCAGGGCCTCCAGTTCCACAAACGCCGATGGCACCATGGAGTCGGGCAGACGCTGGGCGAGGAAGGAGCGCAGCTGCTCGGTTGCGATTGGCGTTGCGGTGGTCGTCTGCCGTACCCAGTAGGCGATCAGACGTGGATGGTCCGGATCGTCATGGCGGAGCACCACCACGGCGCGGGCCACGGCAGGGTGGGCATGGAGATGGGCCTCGATCTCACCGGGTTCGATGCGGAAACCGCGCAGCTTGATCTGCTGATCGATTCGACCGTGGAAGGTGAGGGTTCCATCGGCATTCCAGGCGGCGAGATCACCGGATTTGTAGAGGCGCGCGGCGGGATCGGAGCAGAAGGGATGGGCGATGAATGTTGCAGCGGTGAGCGCGGGGTCATGGAGATACCCGCGCGCTAGGCCTGCTCCGCCGATATGGAGCTCGCCCAGGATGCTGATCGGGCAGGGAAGGCCACCCTCATCCAGCACATGCAGCGAGGTGTTGGATAGCGGTCTTCCGATGGGAATGCGAGTCCCAGACTGTGTCTCTAGGTCCTTGCTTCCAAGCCTGGGCACATCATGAAACGCACAGGCCAAGCAGGTTTCTGTCGACCCGAACGAGTGCATCAACCGGCTTGGATCGGCTCCGAAAAGACGGTCGGCCAACGATTGTGAAAGAGTCTCGCCACCTGCTGTCACCGTCACCGGGCCAAGTGAGGTAACGCCGATCAGGGTCTCGAGTCGACTGGGCGTCCCTGCCAGGTGGGTGCAGCCACGGCTGCTGACCAACGCAAATAGACGAGCCGGGTCTTGCTGGTCCTGTTGACTCGCCACCAGAACAGACGCGCCGCAGGTGAGGGGCAGCAACCATTCTCGCGAGGCACTGTCATGCCAGAGATCACTCTGGAACAGCACCCGACTCCTCTGGTCGAGCCCCCAGACTTCTGGATATGTGCAACAGCGATTGACAATGGAAGAGTGATCAACCGCCACTGTCTTTGGCCTGCCTGTGGTGCCGGAAGTGGGGAGCAGATAGGCGAGGTGAGAAGACTTTGCCCCAGCTTTAGGATTGTGATCAGGACCGCTCGCATCAAAAAGCCTGGAAATCAGAATCGGCCTTGCATCGACTGGGCTCACATCGGCGTAGCCATGATCCAGCGAATCGGAAAGCAGAATCCAGCGACTACCAGAATCGGTCAGGATGTTGCCGATGCGAGCAGCTGGCTGGTTTGTGGGAAGCGGCAGGAATGCGCCACCGGCTTTGAGAATGGCAAGGAGTGCCACGATCAGCTGAACGGAGCGCTCGATGCACACCGCCACGATCAGCTCGGGGCCCACCCCTTGATCGATCAAGTGATGGGCCAGCTGGTTGGCGCGGGCGTTGAGTTCGGCGTAGGTGAGCTGCTGTTCCTCAAACACCAGCGCAATCGCCTCCGGCGTGCGCTCCACCTGCTGCTCAAACAGTTGATGCACGCAGAGATCGGGCACATCGATGCGGGGCCCCTGCTGCCAGCTTTTGATTAGTTGGCTCTCGGCCTCCGGAAGAAGGTTGAGTGCATCGGCAGAAGTATCCGGGGCCTGCACCACCGAGGCCAGCAGGGTGAGTAGATGCCCGGTGAGCCGCTCGATGCGATCACCATTAAACAAATCCGTGGCGTAGGTAATCGCAGCGCTCAGGCCTTGATCGGCACTCCGGCGGAGATAAAAGGAGAGATCGAGCTTGACGGAATCACTCCTGGAGGGCAGGGATTGCACCGCAAGGCCATCCAGTTGCTCCAAGCCCGCCTCGGGAAGCTCGATCAACTGCAACATCACCTGCACCAGAGGGTTCCGGCTGGTGTCCCGCGGCAGGTTGAGCGCCTCCACCATCTGCTCGAACGGCAGCTCCTGGTGGTCGTAGGCACCGATCGATCTGTCACGCACCTGGACCAACAGCTCACGGAAGCTCTGCTCGCGCTCAAAGCGTGTGCGGATCGGCAACGTGTTGATGAAAAAGCCGATCAAGTTCTCCAGTTCGGGATGGTTGCGGCCCCAGATCGGCACACCAATCGCAAAATCCTCTTGGCGGCTGTAGCGATGCAGTAGCAACGCCACCACCGCCAGTAACCCCATCTGCAACGTGGCGCCCTCCCGGCGGCAGAGCCCCTCAAAGGGCTCCAGCAGTGCCGGCTCGATCTGGAAGCAGACGCTTTCGCCCCGGTAGGAGGGCGTGACCGGCCGGGGATGGTCGCTCGGCAGCTCCAGTGGCTCCAGATCCCTCAGCTGGCCGATCCAGTAGTCGTTGAGCTCCTGCAGCCGCTCACCGCTCAGGCGCTGCCGCTGCCAGGCGGCGTAGTCCGCTCCATCGCCCGCCGCCAAATTCCTGACAAAGCTCAGAAATCGCTTCACGATCATCGACATTGAAACGCTGGAGCCGGCCTCGAACACCGCCATTCCCTCGCGACCATCGCGGGGAAAACGCATCACAAGATCGTGCCCGAAGCCGGCATCCTTTTCGATCGGTTCGATCTCAACCGCAATCGCAAGCTTGCTTCCGGTGCATAGATCAACCCTGTCGCGCAGGCCGGGCGAACGGGGGACGAGATCGCGAGGGTAGGTCAGATGTCTGGCGATGCACGCTCGCTCTAAACACACCTGCTCGAGAATGCCCAAGAAATCATCGTCGATCTTGAAGCAAAAGGGGACATGTCTTGCGAATATGCCGCAGGATTCTGTGGCTTCCGCGCTACCGTCAAAAAACTCCACATCGAATCGATCTTGGCCTCCGAATTGGGCAAGAAAGGCACCGAATGCAGCAAGAAGAAACCCGTCTAGCTTGCATGGATTCCCATAGCGGTCCAGCCAGCCGTCCACCTCCTCTGGCACGCGCCAGGCCATCGATACCATCGCACCACCCTTGACAATCTGTGTCGCTCTCGGCTTACCGAGCAGTGAGACAGTCTGGAGCGACTGGAGCCGATCACTCCAGAACTGCTCGTGACGCGCCACCTTCTCGGACAGACTCGTCACTTGCGCAACGCGTTGCCGGGACAGCCCAGGAAGCAGCAGGCCGATGCAAAGGTGATATCTTCTCGCCGCCTCCGCCACTGATAGCGGCTCTCCATCAATGGTGGCTAATCCACCGAGCGAAAGCGGCCGCGAGGCGGTAGCTATCGTCAGTGATGCTTGATCGATTGCAAGCACCGTTCCCGGGAGGCCACCGACAAGCATGTTCCCGAGCTTGACCTCGCGAACAATCAGACACTCCTTCCCGGTCCAGATTTTCGGGAGAACAAGTGGGTTGAAATATGGGCCAAAATCGGTCGCTCTGGCCATTGCCTGACTTTCCTCGCCCGGCCTGCCCCAATCGAGGATGCCGCCCGCTGTGGGCCGGCGCGAACCGGCAAAGTACGAGCGAAGGGATAGACCCTGCTGAGTGGCCTTAATCGTTCCCTGCGCAAGATCTGGCAGTAGCTCTTCCAGCAGAGAGAGCCCCACTGTGAAGCACTTGAGATTGAGACTCAGAGCAGTCTCGTCTTCGACTACGTCGAACGACCGCTGCCTCACGATGGCACCGGTGTCGATCGAGGGATCCATCAGGTGCCACGTGACACCGTAGGTTTTTTCTCCATTGATCAGGGCCCATGACGTCGCGTGAAGGCCTGCATAGCGAGGCAAGGGGCCACGATGAAAATTGATCGCCGCGATCCGTGGCAGCCGCAGGGCCTCCAGCGGCAATATTCGCGGGTTGATGACACTGAGAAGGTAGTCAACGGGCGTACTTTCCAGCCAGGCGACGAGATCCGGGCCGTGGCCGGCCGTCCGGAGCCCCAGCGACTTGGCCCATTGCTGAGCGGTTCCGTCGTCAGAAATCACTCCGCTAATCTGAATGCCCGCCTGCCGCAGGAGTATCCCGCTGGCGGCTAACATTTTCCCCTCACCTACCAAGAGGCAACTCCGCTCCGAGCACTTTTTCGACACTGCTTGCTGCGGTGCGTACTCCCGTTTCGTACCAGGTGCATCATCAGTTGGGATGGATGAACCGTTCAGTGCAGTCATACGAGCGGGTGCAATCGTGGGGGGCGGTGGTTGCTGCAACATATCCGCAAAGGTGTGGGCCATCAGTTCCTCCAGCTCACCGCTGAGGGGCTCGTCTGCAGGAAAAAGAATGGCGCCAAGCTTCTCCGCCAGGCCGATGCGCTGCAACTTGCCGGTGGCGCCCCTCGGCAGGGACTCCAGCAGCAGGATGCGTGACGGCACCTCATAGGGGGCGAGCTGGGAAAAGGCATGGCCACGTAGGTCCTGCTCATCCGCCACAGCCCCCGCCCGGAGCACCACGGCTGCAGCCAGATCCTCGCCAAGGGTGGGGTGGGGCACTGCGAAGGCCAGGGCCTGCTCCACAGCCGGATGCCCCAGGAGCACCTCATCCACGCGACGGGGAATCACCTTCTCCCCGCCGCGATTGATCATTTCCTTCAGGCGGCCCGTGAGGGTGAGCCGCCCCTGGCCATCCATCAAGCCCTCGTCGCCGGTGAGAAACCATGCATCTCCGCTGGCATCGTGCACCCAGCCGCTTTGGTCGGCCGCCTCATACCCCTCGGTCACGTTGACCCCACGGATGGCCACCTCGCCGCTTTCACCCGCAGGGAGCGGGCACCGGTCGGCCCCCAGCACCGCCACCTCAGGCCCTGCCGCTGCACCCACGCTGCCGGGCTGGCCGCCAGGGCCTGCACCCGGCAGCCGGTTGCTGCAGATCTGGTGGGCCGCCTCCGTCATCCCATAGGCCTCGATCACAGGAACCCGAAAGACCACCTCAAGCCGCTCCAGCACCGGCGGCGGCAGGGGGGAGGAGGAGGAGCGGAGAAACCGCAACTGATGGGGTGGAAGTGGATGCTGGGTGCGATCCAGTTCAGCCAGGAGCCCCTGGAGCAGGGTTGGCACCGCCGAAAGCCAGGTGGGCTTGAGGCTTTCCAGGGCCGCAAGCAAGGCCTGGGGAGCGTTGCTGCGGCAACAGATCACACTCCCACCAGCCACCAGAGGGGCCAGCAACGAGGCCACGATGCCGTGGATATGAAACAGGGGCATCGCCGCCAGGCTGCGGTCGCGAGGGCCTAGGGCCAAGACCTCGGCCACCGAACGGGCCGAGGCCAAAAGATTGGCGTGACTTAAAGGAACCACCTTGGGCCGGGAGGTTGTGCCTGAGGTCTGCAGCAGCAGGGCGAGATCCGTGGCGGCCGGGGCCGTCACCGGGCGGCGGGCTCGGCGGAACAGGCCAGCGGATCCAGGTGCAGCACGGGAAGCCCCAGTTCCTGGGCCGCCTCCAACACCGCCGGGGGAGGGTCCCCATCCACGAGCACATGGCTGACCCGCAGCCGGCGCAGATCGTCCAGCACGATGCCCAGGGGACTCGACGGCACCAGGGGTGCCACGGCTGCCACCCCCATTCCGGCCAGCAAGCAGATCGCCTGGTCCACCCCGGGGGCCATCACCACCGCCAAGCGGTCTGTCCGACCCACCCCCTCCCGGACCAGAAGCCCGGCCAATCCGCACACCGCCGCCACCAGCGACCGGCGCGTGATCAGGGCACCATCGTGAGCGAACAGAGCCGGGCGATCGGGCTCGTTGACATCGGGCTCAAGCCACCACCAGCCAGGAAGAAGCAAGGGCTGAGGGAAGGGCTGAGCGAGATCGCCAGAGCCGCGTACGTCCAACACCAAACCCCAAATAGCAATAACTAAACGCGAATATATCACGCCCAAAGCCTCAATAAGGGCTCCTCGAGAAACCAATAAGCGCACGTAGTCCAGGAAAGCTAGAGAGCAGACTCAGTGCAGCGGCATGAGCCCGAGATCGGTCTTGGATGGGAATTAGTTGTGTCTGGCTATTTTTCGAGGTGCCCATCGGTCACACTAAAATCATCGTGGCCCAGCACTTCTGCCCAAATGGCTTGGAGCTTCAGCTCCAACTCACTAGAAGGTTCAACTCGCTCCATTTTAGGCTCAGGTTCCGTAAGATCGAAAAGTTTTGGCCATCAACGCAGCAGCCTCTGGCAATACCAAATCTTCGTTGATCCGTTCACGGTAACGAAGTAGGGAGGCAGGGCTGACTCCTGTTGAGAGCTTGAAATGCCACCGAGCCGATGGGGGTGCGAGTGGGTAGGGGTCAGCCTCAATGGGGATGACGTAGTGGATTCATGCCCATGACGCAACCTGCGTACCAACGTTCAGGGCGCAGGGGAGCGGGGGTGAGCCGTTGTGCTCCCCGCCTCGATCTCCCGCAGCCTTTGCCTGAGTAGATCAGCCAGCGGTGGCATCAGCGCGGCATTGAAGAAATCATCATGGCGATCCAGCACGGGATGCCAGCGCACACCCCGGCGGGCATAAAAGCGCCAGACCCACTCCTTCTGCAGCCTGGTGGAACGGATGGAGATCACATCCACCGCCACCGGCAGCCTGGGTGGTCGGTAGAGGGTCTGAACCTTCACGTAGTAGTCGGAATGGTTGACCAGGGTGGGATTCACGGCCCGCGTCTCCAGATCCTCCGGCGCATTGATGGGTTGCTGGCGCCGCATGCCGGCCAGATGGAAGCGCATCGCGCTGGCGCGCTGGTACAGGAAGCCACCCAGTTGGCTGGGGCCCGTGTCGACCAACTCCCGCAGCCTCAGCGGCAGGCGGCGCAGCAGGTGGCCGGCCACCATCGGTGCCCGCACGCGGCGATGCAGATCGGCGGTGGCGCCGGTGTCCACCACGGCAAAGAGGCCGATGGAGCCGCCGAGGTGCAGCAGTTCGGCGGCCACGGCATGGGCATACCAGCCACCTGCGGAATAACCGATCAGGTGATAAGGCCCGCTGGGATGAAAGGCGCGGATCTCGGCGGCATAGGCGGCAGCCATCTGCTCCACGCTGGTGTGGCGCGGCAGGTTGCCATCGAGGCCGATCGCCTGCAGGCCATAGACCGGCCGATCGGGGGCCAAGGCCTTGGCAAGGGCAAGGAACACGAAGACATCGCCGGCGCCGCCATGGATCACGAACAGAGGAGGGGCCTCGCCGCGGGACTGCAGGGTGACGAGGGAGCGGCGGGGATCGTGGGGCCGCTCGCCGCCGCTCAGCTGGACCAGTTCGGCGATGGTGGGGTGCTGGAAGAGAGCGGCGACGCCGATCTCGGCGATCCCGGAATCGCTGATCCGCTGGATCAGCCGGGCGGCGGCGAGGGAATGGCCGCCGATGTGGAAGAAGTTGTCGGTGATGCCGAAGTCGCCATGGCCGAGCACCTCCGCCCAGAGGCCATGAAGCTTCTGCTCCAGCGGGGTGGAGGGTTCAAGCCGCTGCTCCTGGTCCGCCGCGAAGGAGGGAGCGGGCAGGGCTTGGCGATTGAGCTTGCCATTGGCCGTCAGCGGCAGCGCCTTGAGCGCCACGAACGCCGAGGGCACCATGACGTCGGGCAGGCGCTCGGCGAGGAATTGACGCAGTTCCTCCACGGCAGGAGCAGCCGCGGACAGTGCTGGCGCCCATGGCGCTTGAGCTGATGAAGAAGCTATCTGCGGCACCCAGTAGGCGATCAGCCGCGGGTTGGCCGGATCGTCGTGGCGCAGCACCACGGCGGCCTGGGCCACTCCGGGATGGGCCAGCAGATGGATCTCGATCTCAGCGGGTTCGATCCGGAAGCCGCGCAGCTTGATCTGCTGATCGCGGCGGCCGTGGAACGCCAGGCTGCCGTCGGGATTCCAGGAAACGAGATCGCCGGATCGGTACAGGCGAGCGGTGGGATCGGTTGAGAAGGGATCGGCGATGAACTTCTCGGCTGTGAGTTCGGGGTTGTTGAGATAGCCGCGGGCCAGCCCGGCTCCGCCGATATGAAGCTCACCGGGCACGCCGATCGGGCAGGCATGGCCATCGGGATCCAGCACCCGCACAAGGGTGCCAGCGATGGGCCTCCCGATCGGTACCCCGGCCGGATCCACCGATGTGCCGGCGATCAGGGGATGGCAGCAGGTGAAGGTGGTGTTTTCGGTGGGGCCGTAACCATTGACCAGCCGGTGACCCGGCGGGAGCTGATCGAGGAGCCGTTGCACTGCGCCGAGAGCCAGCACATCCCCACCGGCAAGGATCTGGCGTACGCCGGCCAGAGCTTCAGGTTGTTCCTCGACCATGGCCTGGAACAGCCCGGCGGTGAGCCAGAGGGTGGAGATGCGCTGCTGGCGCAGCAAGGCGGCCAGCTCCTGCAGCGAAAGCTGCCCCGGTGGCGCCATCACCACGGTGGCGCCGTTGAGCAAGGCCCCCCAGATCTCAAACGTGGCCGCATCGAACGACAGTGGCGCCAGCTGCAGCACCCGATCACCGCTGCTGATCGCATAGGGATTGGCGGGATCCAGCAGCCGCAGGATGCCGCGATGCTCGATCAGCACCCCCTTGGGCCTTCCCGTGGAGCCGGAGGTGGTGGTGAGGTAGGCGAGTTGGCGGGGGTGATGCTCTCGCGAGAGCGGATTGGGAGCCGGCTGGCCGCCGAGCGCCAGGGGGTGATCGTTCAGGCGCAGCAGCCACGTTTGCCGATCGGTGCTGGAGGGGATCTCCCAGTCGGCCGGGCTGATGACCACGGCGGGAGCAGCATCCTCAAGGATCTGCCCCAGGCGTTGCAGCGGCCAGGCGGGATCAAGGGGCAGGTAAGCCCCGCCGGCCTTGAGGATGGCCAGCAGGGCCACCACCAATTCGATGGAGCGTTCCAGCGCCAGGGCCACGATCACCTCGGGACCCACGCCGCGAGCGATCAGGGCGTGGGCCAGACGGTTTGCTCGGGCGTTGAGTTCGCTGTACGTGAGCTCCTGATCCCCGAACACCAGGGCGATGGCGTCGGGGGAGCGTTCCACCTGCAGTTCAAACAGCTGGTGAACGCACAGCGCCGGCACCGTGAGGCTCGGGCCCTGCTGCCACAGTTCGATCCGTTGCCTCTCGGGTGCGGGGAGAAGCAGGAGGCTGTCGGCAGGAGCATCGGGGGCCTGCACCGCCGAAGCCAGCAGCGTGACCAGATGGGTGCTCTGCCGCCTGATGCGATCGGCGTCGAAAAGATCGGTGGCAAAAAGAATCTGACCATTCAATCCGCCGCGCCGCGCCCGGCGCAGCACGAACTCCAGATCAAAACGGCAGGTTTCGAGACCACTGGGTAGTGGCTCCGCTTCCAGGCCGTCCAGCATCTGGAGGGTCGCCCCTGGCAGCTCGATCAGCTGCAGCGTCACCTGCACGAGCGGATTGCGTCGGGTGTCCCGGGGAAGGTTGAGCGCCTCCACCATCTGCTCGAAGGGCAACTCCTGGTGGTCGTAGGCCCTGATCGAGGTATCACGCACCTGGACCAGCAGCTCCCGGAAGCTGAGCCCGGGCGCCAAGTGTGTGCGGATGGGCAGGGTGTTGATGAAAAAGCCGATCAGGGGTTCGAGATCGGGATGGTTGCGGCCCCAGATCGGCACACCGATGGCGAGGTCGTCTTGGCGGCTGCTGCGATGCAGCAGCAATGCCACCAGGGCCAGCAGCCCCATCTGCAGGGTGGCGCCCTCGCTGCGGCAGAGCCTTTCGAAGGGCTCCAGCAGCGCCGGTTCGATCGTGAATCCAACGCTTCCCCCACGGTGCGTGGGCATCGCCGGCCGCGGCCGATCGGCAGGCAGCTGCAGCGGCTCCAGATCCATGAGCTGGCTGATCCAGTCCTTCCGCAGCTCCCGGAGCCGGTGGCCACTCAGCAGTTGGCGCTGCCAGGCGGCGTAATCCTGGTAGTGAACCGAGAGGGGCTGAAGATCCGGGGCGCGGCCGCTGTGGTGGGCGTTGTAGAGCTCCGCCAGATCGTTGCTCAGCACCGAGCGCGACCAGCCGTCGGAGGCGATGTGGTGGTGGTTGATCAGCAGCACATGCTCCTGGCCATCCACCTCCAGCAACCTGGCCCGCAGCAGCAGGCCGGTTGTGAGATCAAAGGGCGTGAGCTGCTCCTGCTCCAGCCACTCCTGGATCACCGCCGCAGGATTCCTGGAAGCCAACGCTTTCGCTTCCAGGGCAAAGGGAGCGGCAGGGTGAACGATCTGGACCAGCTCACTGTTCAGCAGCTGAAAGGAGGTGCGGAGAGTGGGATGGCGCTCGATCAACGCCGCTAGGGCCTGCTCGAGCGCCGCCATGTCGAGCGAACCGCTGAGCCGCCAGACGGCCGGCAGGTGGTAGGCGGTGAGATCCGTTTGGAGCTGTTGGAGAAACCAGAGGCGCGCCTGGGCGTGGGACGCGGGAAAGGCCTCACAACCTGCTGGCCAGGCTCCGGCCAACGGCTGCGCGGTGGGGATCCGCTTCAGCTCGCCTGGGTCTGCGCAGAGCTCCTGGCTCTCGCCCTGGTAGCCTGAAAGGGTGTTGCGCATCGGTGCCAGGCGCTCCGCCAGGCTGCGGGGGCTGGGGCAGGCAAACAGCAGCGATGGCGGCAGCGAGAGGCCCAGCTGCAGCTCCAGCGCCTGGATCACGCGCATGCCGGAGAGAGAGTCCCCTCCCAGCTGGAAGAAGTTGGCGTGGCGGCCCGGCTGCTCCTGCCGCAACACGGCCGAGAAGGTGGCGGCGATCTGATCCTCAAGCGCGCCGCTGGGCTCGTCGTGCGGTGGGATCAGATGGGCGGCGAAGGCCTCCGCGAGAGTGTTTCGCTGCACCTTGCCGGTCGGCCCCCTGGGGAACACCTCCACCACCACGATGCGGCTCGGCACCTCATGGGAGCACAGAAGCTGGAACACATGCCGCCGCAGCTCCTGCTCATCAAGCCCGGCCCCGGGGTGCAGCACCACCGCTGCCGCCAGGTCATCACCCAGGGTTGGATGGGGCAGCGCAAAGGCCATGGCCTCGCGCACACTGGGATGCCGCAGCAGCGCCGCGTCGACCACGGCAGGGATCACTTTGAGTCCGCCCCGGTTGATCTGCTCACTGAGGCGACCGCGCAGCTCGAGATAGCCCGCGGGATCCAGCCGGCCTTCATCGCCGGTCTGCAGCCAGCCATCGCGGAAGGCGGCGGCGCTGGCCTGCTCAGCGCCGAGGTAACCCGCCATCACCGGTCGACCCCGCACCACCACCTGCCCCCAGGCGCCCACCGGCAGCGGCTTGCCTGCCCCATCGACCACCTCCAACTCCTCCACCACCGGCCTGCCCACGGACCCGAGCCGAGGCGCATCGATCGGGTTGCCACAGATGTGGGGGCATTCGCTCATGCCGTAGGCCTCGATCACCGGCAC
>Ga0315899_10004838_pt1 | contig 14534 bp, 7 predicted proteins | sample LakEriMetagenome_2_FD_203518 | JGI IMG/M metagenome (GOLD analysis project Ga0315899, IMG submission 203518) | Freshwater fungal communities from buoy surface, Lake Erie, Ohio, United States - Buoy 4 MA112 | ecosystem: Environmental > Aquatic > Freshwater > Lake | place: USA: Lake Erie, Ohio... | reverse complement strand
CCGCGTAACTAAAAATACTACAACAAAAAAAGCCGATAGATTTCTCATTCGGCTTTTCATCTTTTTGTAGCGGGGGCTGGACTCGAACCAACGACCTTCGGGTTATGAGCCCGACGAGCTACCACTGCTCCACCCCGCATCCTATGTTTCGCTCCATATCCGTTCTATCGTTTCCGAAAGCGAGTGCAAATATACACATTATTCCCTTCCATTTACATCTACCGGAATTTATTGTTCCTCAAAGCTGATCATCAATGTCCTAAATGCATTTAGTATATTCGTGTTGCTCAATACGAATCGCAACATTTTTATGAAAAAATTACTCGTCCTCGCTGCTTTGTGTGCCGCACCGTTATTCGCTTCGGCGCAACAAATGCGCAAACCTTCCGCGGTTATTATTCAACAAGCACCTCAATGGGCGCAGGCCATGTACAACGAACAAACGCCGCCGGAAACGGTGGACAGCCTATACACCGCGTACTACAGCAATCACACGTGGGAAAAAACCATTCATACGGCGTACTACAAAATGTGGAAACGCCAATTGCGTAACAACGTCTCCGCTACTGCTCCAACAGCTTCCGGAAACCGCTCGGCGTCGTGGACGCTTAACGGCCCGCTGCGCACGTTCTACGACAACGGCAACCGCGCCAACGAACAAACCAACGTGTATTCCATTACACAATGTACCGCGCATCCCAACATTATTTATTGCGGCACCGAACCGGGAGAAATTTACAAATCAACCGACGGCGCAAACAATTGGACCAACGTTTCTGCCGACTACAACCTGAACGGTGGTGTTACGGCTATTGCCGTGGACGCGAATGATTCCAATCTGGTATTTGCGGGAGCGGGAAGTAATTTATACAAATCAACCGATGGCGGCATAACTTGGAATGTTTCGTATAGTTCAAATAACTTGGGCGTGAATGAAATTTTTATTCATCCGACCAACGCGCAGATTATTATTGCAGCTACGGACAAAGGTCTAATTCGCACGACCAACGGGGGCGCCACTTGGACATCCGTTTACACACAAGCGTGTTACGACATCAAATTGAAACCGGGCACCTTGAATACGTTGTTCGTGGTTAAAAACAATCCATCACAAATTCGTTGCGAGTTTTTTCTTTCCACAGATACAGGTGCCACATTTACACAACAAAATTCGGGTTGGTACAACTCCACCGATCCTGCCCGCAGCGATGGCGGTGCGCGTTTAGCAGTTTCTCCGAACAATCCGAATCGGGTGTATGCATACTTAATCGGTGAAGCCAAAGCCAACGATTACGGGTTTATCGGCGTGTATCGCAGCGATGACGGAGGCGTAACGTGGACTTTGCCGAATTCACCTGCAGGCGGACCTTACACTACTGCGCATCCAAACTTAGCCATTGGAACAACAACCTGGTTGTATCATCAAGGATTTTACAATTGCGCTATGGTTGCTAATCCGAACAATGCGAATGAAATTTTAATTGGTGGTTTAAATTTATGGAAATCTACAGATGGTGGTACGACGTTTTTTCCACAAGCGGGATACGTAGGCGGCCCGTTGGATATGCATGTAGACATGCAGGATTTCCGCGTCACTCCAACCGGAACATGGATTACCAATGACGGAGGCATAAGCTTCTCGAATGATTTTTACACGAGCAACGTTCAGATAAAAATGGACGGCATACACGGTGCAGAATGGTGGGGCTTTGGAACAGGCTGGAATGAAGATGTGATGGTTGGCGGATTGTATCATAACGGAACAATTGCATACTATCAAAATTACAGTCCGGGCGATTATCTCGAACTAGGAGGCGCTGAACCCGCTTCAGGATACGTCAATCCGGGCGTTAACCGAAAAGTATATTCCTCTGATATTGGTGGCGCGATTTTACCTCCTGCCATCAATCAACCTATTCAGCGTTTTGGTGTGGGCATGTGGCCGAACGAAAGTTACTGGGCATCTGAGGCGAGTGAAATGAAATTTGATCCTTCTTGTTATAATAATGTATTTATCGGCAATCAAAATAATTTATATAAATCAACTGATGGAGGTGCTTCTTACAATTTAGTATACGCTTTCGGAACAAGCGTCAATGCGCGCATCAGTTATATGGAAATCGGCTGGCAAAATCCGAATGTGATGTATGTGGTGCAACGACCTGCAACGGGCAACGTGGGTAAAATATGGAAAACCACAGACGGTGGCGTCACGTTTACACAGTTGACGATTCCTACAACAACGGGAAGCAGTTCCAGGATTTTATTGACCATCAATCCCGAAAACGATAACGAATTATGGATTGCATACGCCGGTGGTGCCAACGGACAAAAGTTATTTCATACCAACGACGGCGGCGTTACCTGGAACAACATCAGCAATGCTTCACACAACAGTCAAGAAGGACGTTCCCTGTTATACGTTGCGGGAACTAACGGAGCTTTGTATTATTTCACCAACACTACCGCACATTATTCTCCAGATAACGGAGCGACGTGGAGTGTAGTCAATAGCGGACTTCCGTTGTACCTCAACGCGTTATATGCACGACCATTTTACCGTGACGGTAAGATTCGTATTTCCACGTACGGTAAAGGAATATTTGAGGATGATTTTATCGATCAACCACAGCGCGTTGTTGCGTGTCCGCAAGTGGACAAGTTGAATTACGTAATTAATTGCATTGCAGATTCCTTTTATTTCGAAGATCACTCCGTGATGAATCATCAGGGAGCAAGCTGGCAGTGGCAATTTCCGGGCGGTTCGCCTTCATCATCCACGTTACGCAATCCTGCAGTGTTGTACACGACACCGGGAACTTATGTGGCTACTTTAATTATCACCGACGGACAAAATCGCAGCGATACGGGAACAGTTCAAATAACCGTGGCGCCGTATGTGCAAAATACCAACTTGACTGAAGGTTTCCAGACTGTATTTCCTCCGCAAGGTTGGTTCACGGCATCTATTGGCGGTAACTTTCAGTGGCAACTGGGCACAGGTGTTGGAGGATACGGTAACAGTACGCAATGCGCAATATTTGATAATTACAATATAGATGCATTGGGATCGAAGAGTGATTTGCGTATTCGTGTAGATATGACCCAGCAACCTGAACAGGAATTGCGTTTTGATTACGCGTACGCAGAATACGGCTTCCCATACTCCGATTCATTGGAAGTATTGATTTCCACCGATTGCGGCGTAACGTTCACTTCCTTGTGGCGCAAAGGCGGATCGCAGCTGGCAACGGCACCTTCCAATACATCGTCCACATTTGTTCCTATCGCATCACAGTGGAGATCCGATTCAATTGATTTGAGCGCGTACGCTACCAACACAGATTTGATGATTATTTTCAGAAACATCGGCAGATGGGGACAAGCGTTGTATGTTGACAATATCAATTTACAAGCCCCTACCTCTATCGCCGAAAATCCGGCGCTGACAGGCGTTGCAATGCTGGCACCAAATCCAATCGTGAATAACGAACCGATTTATTTAATCACGGATTCGAAAGAGTTGTGTATGGTTGAAGTATTTGATGCCAACGGGAAATTGGTAACGCGTGAACCTTTGCAGAACAAAGGCGTGGTGCAAGGATTGAACAATTGTGCACCGAGTATTTACACGTATCGCATCATTAGTGCTCAGTATATTCGCACAGGCAAGATCATCAAACGCTAACGAATATACCAAAAGAAAGAGGCGAACAATATTGCTCGCCTCTTTTTTTATGCATTGAAGTACGGATTACTTCGCGATATACACGCGCTTCACGTACGACTTATTTTCGCGATCAACACGAATAATATAAACACCTGTTGCTGCACCGCCTGTATTTACAATATGTTGCGCACTTGTCAATTGCTCTTCAGAAATCAATGAACCGGTTGCAGAATACACCCGTACCATACCTTTCACATCACCTTCGGTAACATTCACGATCAACTGATTGTTTTGTTGAACTACGTTTACACCGTTGTCCACCACCTCCTGTACGCCTACCAACTGTCCTGCAGTTAAACCAGTGTTCGGTAAAGCCTGATACGCCATATCTTTTACGGTAATTTGAGAGCTACCGTTATTCACGGATAAGCGAATCCAACCGTAATGAGTATTGTTTCCTGCAACAAAACGAACACCCACATATTTATCCGTTGCTCCGTTCCAATAACCATAAACAGCTGGGCCATACACTATCGACAAGTATTGCACTCCTGAATTTATAGAGCCGTTATTCCAATTCGGATTGCTTGCCGCAATAGAATCTCCGTTATTCAAATTAAACGGTAACGGATATTGACCATAATACAAGGTGCCCAATACGCCATTCGCCGCATTTGTAACCTGACAAACGGCCAGCGTAACGTATGGGTTACCCAAAGAGTCGAGATATTGCTCAACACCAAGTTGAAAGTCATTGACGTTATCACCATTAATGTCAATATTGACGATTTGACTTGGATTAACTACCGCATCCGGATTGATATCCGTATAGATGATTTGAGCGTCAGCTCCTGCACCAACAGCAGTCATTGCACCGGCAAGTGCTGTGTAATTTTTGAGTTTTTGTTGTAAAGTAGGTTTCATGAGTTGTAAAAATTTAAAAGTAAATATAGACGATTCAAATTATACTGCTGATAACTTATTCCGATAGAGATCGGGTTTCACTTTATTTAACATGGCCTGCACATCCATGGGTTCATTGATGAACTGTAAAATAGCATCAACGGCTTGTTCCGGATGTGCAACCACATCGCTGTAATTCAAAGTCAGGTGCTGCACGTGCGGCTGTGCATTCATCCAGGAGATAGCTCGTTCCGATTGCTTTTTAAACGCATCCATTACCGCAGAATTAAAGTTGGCCGTGCCGTTGTATTTACCCAACATCTTTTGTTGAGAAATCATCACTTCGTTTAAGTCACGCTGCATATAAATGACTTTGTACTTAAACCCGATTGGTAATGATGGCAATAATGGGCTTACCACCTTTAATACTTTTCCATCCGCCTGATTTAACCACGACGTATCTTTCATTAAACTCTTCACACGCTCATCTTCGTAATAACCTTCCGGATTATGTTCGTCTTGGGTGCGAACTTTATCGGTTTGTATTTCCAATCCGCCAGCCTCTAACACTTGCATCATCATTGAAGTTCCAGATCGCGGTAATCCCGAGACGATGATGATATCTCCGTAAGTATGTTGTTCCATAAACTCGTTATGCGATTTTGCCTTTTCCGATTGATGTAATTTCTCGTCGTATATTTTCACTAACCAATGGCGCGCACGTCGGTTCATCGGAGTCATTGATAACACTACTTCAAATGCCAATGCTGCTCGTTCAAAATCGCCGTATTTAAATAATGCCTCGCCGAGAAAATAATGTGCATTCGGAAAAGCATATAATAATTCTATGGCATTCATCAGATGCTCGATGGCACCTTCGATTTCACCCAAACGCAATAAGGAAACACCCAATCCGTACTGTGCCCCGGCGTGCTCTGGATCCATGGTTACAACACGCTCGTACACGCGTCGTGCGTCGTGCCAGTTGCGCATCAAATGGTACGATTTCGCGACCTGAAATAAAATCTGAACGGAAGAACCGAGGACTTTTTCCGCACGCTGAAATTGTTGCAAAGCCAATCGTGGTCTCCCTTCTACCATCAACACATTGCCTTCCAGCCATGCAAATCGTTCTTCAAAATTGGATACTCCCGTTTGCTCCTTCAACTCATTGAGGTGCTTCCGCGCGAGTTCTACATGTTTACTTTGTAAAGCGACTGCAATCAGTTTCGATTTAAATCGAATGACTTCGGGATATTTATTGACCAGTTCATGAAGCACTTCTACCGCCTGTTGCGGACGCCCTGTGCTTGCATATACCTGCGCGAGGTAAAAGCGCGATTCCCGCAAATTCAATTCCACCGCTTTTTGCGCATCTTCTCCGGGGTCTTCAATATATCCCAACTCAATTAATTGCTGCACGGCCTCCTGCGCAGTCCATGGATCTTCGCGCATTTCATCCGGCAACAATCCCGCTTCACCGTGTACTTCATCCCAGCTCGGAATTCGTTTTTCCGTCACAACATTGTCAAATGCCTGGTGCAACACTTTACCGTCCATATCTTCACCAACTTCCAGTCCGCACAAATGCAAAATTGTCGGTGTAATGTCCAATAAAGACGCGCCCCACACACGTTCATCTTTTTTAATGCCCGGACCCGAAATACAAACTACACCGTATGGTGCATGCTCAAATGCAGGTGCAACGGGATCTTTAGGCAATTCTTTCAATCGCAAATGGTCGGAATGAAAACCGTGATCGGATACCAGCACAAACGTCACTTCATCGCCGGCCAGATCCATTAAGCGATCCAGCAACATATCGTGCCACATATAAGCACCGTTAATCACTTCCTTGTACCACTCAAATTCCTGCTCACTCACATGCTCCTGGCGAGGAGGATGATATTTCATAAAAACGTGACTGAACACGTCTATTTCGTTCAGATACAACGCCAGAAAATCCCACTCCTTATTTTCCAAAATCCAAGTAGCTACTGCGTGATACGAGGCACCACTACTGATGAGTCCTGCTAATTTTCCGAGCAAATTTTCCTGTTGTTCGCTCACTTGTTGCCACTGTGGCACAAAGGGCGCAATATGTTGCCACGTTAATTCCTGCGGAAAAACGCGTAAGCTGTGCAAGTATTCCGAATGTTCCGCAGGCCATACGGCGTGAGGAATCAATTCCTGCTTACCATCCGCCATTTCCTTGCTACGCGCAAAGTGATTGCTGACATATACGCCATTCACGGGTTCCGCGGGATGGCCCGGCCACCAGCCGACCACATTGACATTGTAGCCATTTTGCATCAGGATATTCCAAAGTGCCTTGGTTTTTCGTCCGGCGACTGTTACCGGTTTTATTCCGCCATTCACGGTGTCCGGCTCTACAAAGCCCAAAATTCCATGCTTGTCGGCTGTTTTTCCCGTAGCGATGGACGTCCAGAGCATGGGCGACAAAGGCGGATCCAACGTGGCGATTTTACCCATTACACCGCGCTCGATGAGTCGTTGTAAAGCGGGCATTTTCCCGGAATCCAACAAGGGAGAGATAATTTTCCAGTCGGCCGCATCCCAACCAAGTAAGATCACTTTACGCTTTGCTGCCACGATTGCTTTGTTGGGATTTCAGCTTTTCTTGTTGCACCTGCCACTGTTCGCGCGACTTTCGCCACGCTTCAATACCCCGATAACCCAGTGCCAGCAAGCCCAGCGAACCTTCCGGTGTTACCGGCGCTGATTGCGACGAATTCTGCATAGGCGTAAGTGGAGATTCGTTTTTCATCTAACTAGCTTATTAAGACGTAGGCGATACGGAAAAGTTACCGCACAAATGTAAAATAAACTACTATCGCTTGTAATGCGCAGGATTTGAACTATATTGCACCATAATTCAATCATTTATTAACTATTACTCAATTTTCATGAAAACGGGTGTTATCAAATTCTTTAATGCAACCAAAGGTTTCGGTTTTATTAAAGAAGACGGCACTGATGCCGAAGTATTTGTTCACATTACCGGGCTGATCGATCAGCCTGTTAATCAAGGTGACAAAGTAACTTTCGAAATCACCGAAGGCCGTAAGGGTGTAAACGCTATCAATGTTAAAAAAGCTTGATCGATTAACATCTTATAACGACAAAGTGCAAAAAGCTCCGGTATCTTTATCGGAGCTTTTTTTATGCAACTGCTCAACACATCGCCTGATCAGTTGTTGTAAAACAGCAACTTTACTATGAATTTCATCAAAAAGAACTTCAAAGTCCTTTCGAACTTCGCACTGGGTTTGGTAATCGTGATTACTATACTGGCCGTAATTTCATTACGCGATATAAAATTCGATTACGACTTCGAAAGCTTCTTTCCTACGGATGATCCCGAACTCGCCTATTATCTCGAACACCGGGAACGTTTCGAATACGACAATGAATTTGTTTTAATCGGCATTGAGAACAAACAAGGCGTTTTTCGTGAAGACTTTCTGCAGCGTATTGCAACGGTAACCGATTCGCTGAAAGTGGTTCCAGATGTTACTTCCGTGACATCGCCAACTAATCTGGATCAGTTGATTGTTACGGAGCTTGGACCAATCAAAAATCCGATTCTGCATTATGATGAGCCGGAACGTTACGATGCGGACTCTGCCGTTATCTATCAATCTCCGGAACTGGTGGGCTCCTTTTTCAGTAAAGACGCGAAATCCGTAAGTATTTATCTGAAAACAACAGAAGGCATTTCGAAAATAAAATCCGACTCGTTGCTGGAACGCATGAATCGCATATTGGCTGACGGAAAATTTGATGCCGTTCATTTAGCCAGTAAAATCAACGGACAGAAGACGTATCTCGATAAGTTGCAAAAAGAATTCATCATGTTCTTTGCGGCATCGTTTATTCTGGTGGTTGCTTTTCTCTTCATTTCATTTCGTTCGTTCTGGGGCATCTGGGTGCCTGTTTTAGTCGTAATGCTCTCCATACTCTGGACGCTGGGATTGATGACCGCAACGGGTAAAGCTTTAGACATTATGACCGTGTTGCTTCCAACTATGATGTTTGTTGTAGGCATGTCCGATGTAGTTCATATTGTGACAAAATATCTGGAAGAATTGCGCAACGGTCGTGAACGATTTGATGCATTAATTAAAACCATTAAAGAAGCCGGCTTTGCAACATTCGTTACACTGCTTACTACGGCATTGGGTTTCCTTACGCTGATCAATTCACAGATTAAACCGATCCGTGATTTTGGTATTTACACATCTCTAGGTGTATTTGTAGCGTTCGTGCTGGCGTATTCCATCATGCCGGTAGTGTTGAATAAAATTAAACTTCCGAATCTGCAGACAGAAAAGGAAACGTCCCGATTCTGGTATATGAACCTGCACCGCTTATTGCGCTGGATTTTCAGAAGAAGTAAGTATGTGATTATTGGGACGGCAATTATTGTGGCGTTGAGCATTTTCGGAATAACGCGAATTGAATTGAACAACTTCTTAATTGAAGGATTAACGACTCGTGATCAATTGCGTCAGGATTTTAATTATTTCGAAAATAATTTTTCCGGGGTACGACCTTTTGAAATGGCTGTGACGCCTGCTGATACAACAGCTTCTTTGTTCGATGTACCGCAATTGCGGGCGATGGATAAGTTGGAAAATTATTTAACAACGCAGTTCGGAGTAGGCTTTGTGACTTCACCGGTTGCTGTGGTTAAAGCTGCGAACAAAGCTTACAATAACGGGAATCCTGCGTTTTACAAATTACCCGATAGTGATGAAGAATAAGTTGAATTAACTGATGCTTTAGAGCCGTTTCGTAAGCGAAAAGAAATGAAACTCATCGTCACGCGCGATGGGAAAATCGGTCGTTTCACCGGCAAGATGAACGACATCGGAAGTCAGGCTTTTCGTGCACGTGAAGAAAAATTCAATCAATTTTTAAGCAGTACTCCGATCATGAAAAACATTAACGTTCACATGACAGGGGGTGCGGTGATGCTGGACAAAAACAATCAATACCTGGTGGACAATACGCTGCAAGGATTACTGATTTCCGTATTGGTGGTATCGCTCATCATTGCCATCATTCATCGCAACTGGCGCATGATCATCATTGCCATTATTCCCAATATGTTGCCCATTGTTTTAATTGGCGGACTAATGGGATTCGCAGGCATTGAATTGAAATCTTCCACAAGCATCATCTTCTCTATCGCGTTTGGTATTGCCACCGATGATACGATACATTTTCTCGCACGACTGAAACTGGAATTGGCTCAAGGCAAATCCGTTTTCTACGCAGTCAAACGAACGTTTTTGTCCACAGGGAAAGCGGTGATTGTGACATCACTCATATTGATAGCAGGCTTCTTCACGCTTATTGCTTCCGGCTTTGAAAGCACCTTCTATTTCGGGTTGCTAGTCAGCATTACATTACTTGTTGCTGTGCTGACTGATTTACTGCTGTTTCCTATTTTGGTTATTTGGTTGTTGCGAAAAAAGTAAGCGTTATTCCTCTTTGTTTTTTATCGCAGCCAATAAAACATACGCGCCTTTAACCGCAAAACGCGTCTGCCTATTTATCGTTGCAGGAAGATACACTTGTGTATAACCATCGGCCTGAATACCAATAGTGACGGGCAACATAGCGAATATACCCGCTGCATTTTCAACAAACACATAGTGCTTTCCTAAATAGCTGACCACTGCATCATTAGGCAAGACATCCGCCACAATTGAATCCGTAAATATTTCTGCGGTGATGTACGTTCCCGGCACTAAAAACGCATCTTCCCGTTCCAAATGACAATGCACGCCAACTGTTCTATCGTCTCCGATTTCGCGCCCGATCAAATACACCTCAGCCTTGCGAATACTGTCTTCCCCATTGACTTTAAAATTAACTTGCTGTCCTTCGCGCAATTTTCGTGCGTCCTTTTCGAATACAGCCAATTCCGCGTGTACGTGTTCTGTATTCACGATTCGAAAAATCTCCGCGCCCGGCGCAACATACGTACCCATGTTGACATGCACACGTGAAACGAAACCCGATACCGGAGAACGTAAAGTTATTACCGAAGAAATTTTTTCAGCGGTTAATTGTGCAGCGTTAATACCAACCATTTGCAGCTTCGCCTCCATGCCCTTTAAATCGGCAAGAGAAGAGAAATAGTCCGCTTTGGTTTGCTCTAATGTTTTGGTTGCATTCACATTATCCACCGCTAATTGCTGCTGACGACGATATTCTTTATCAAGAAATTCTGAGCGGCTCTTTTCCTTCAAATAATCCTGTTGCAGCTGAATAAAATCCTGATGCTCCAACACCGCCAATACTTCACCTTTATTCACTTTCATTCCCGGCAACATTTCGGAAGACTTGACGAAACCTCCGAGTGGAGCCGAGATGATCACCGTATTCTGCGGTGGAATATCGATTTTACCACTCACGCGAATCATGCCACTCATTAAACGTTGTTCTGCAGTGCCGGATTCCAAACCAGAGTTTTTTACTTGTTCAGTAGTCAATGATATGATAGAGTCTGCTGTTGTAACATTTTCCTGCTGTTGCGATCCTTCATCACCCGAACATGAGGTTAGCAGTATGAAGAATGCCGGCAATATGCTATAGTGAAAATAATTTTTCATGTTTTGTATTATTAAATTTTTCCATTCAAATAATCTAACTCAACTACCGCTCTGTTGTATAAATAAAAAGTATGCAGATACTCCTTCTCCACCAACAGTGCAGCTTGCAACGATTGCTGATATTCTATGCTCCCTACCTCGCCCGCTTTCCATGAAATTTGAGCTTGCTGATTCAGTAACATAGACTGAGGTAAAGCAGAAGATTTATACCAATTCAGTTTCAGTTCGAGCGCTTGAAGTTTACTGATAGCGGCGCTACGTTCTGCATTTACCTCTATTGCCTGTGCTTCTGCTCTTGATAATGCTGCATCGTAACTTAATTGTGCCGATTTAATACGTGCTGCTTGTGCATTAAACGGAAACGGAATTTGCACCCCGGTCTGAATACCGCGAAATCCCATATTGCTGCCGTAAAAGACATCTGTCCCTGTTGTGTTTTGATTTCCGTACAAGGATTGAGAAAAACCTCCGATAGTAAATTGCGGCAATAGTTTACTTCGCTCTGCACGTATACGACCGTATTGAATATCTGCATACTGAAAAGCAATCAGCACCTTAACGGGCTTGGATGCTGTATCTAGAGTATTCGGAGCAAATTTTGGCATTTCCGCCTCTGAAGGAATAATTAAAATATTGATGCCGCATAACGCCGTCAACATCATTTGCTCCGCGCGAATTTGTGATTCTACCTCCATAAGTTGCGCTGCTGATTGCAGTGCCAGATTCTCGGCGCTCAACTTTTGCAACAATGTGATCTCTCCTGCCTCGTATCGTTTTACACTTGCCGACGCATACGCATGATAAAGGCTGTCTTCACGCACTACCAACTTCTTTAATAATCGCAGGTACAATAAATTCAAGTAAGAAGCCTTTGTCTTATAGGCAATTTCAGCTTGCGTTGCAGTCACATTAAGCACAGCATATCCGGTTTCGGCACGAGCTACTTTGCGTGCAGCACTAATAACACCCGGCGAAGGCAATGTATGCACAACAGTAATATTCTTGTCGTTATAGGCACTGTTCATATTACCCGCAGTAAACGTTCCTGTGGTTGAACCGAAATCCAGCGCAGCTTTTTGAGAAGCTTTCGCTGCATTCCAATCCAGGCATGCTGCAGTAACATACCTATTCTTTTTCAAGGCAGAATCAACAACCTGCTTCATAGTGTACGTGCCGCTTTGTTGCGCATACGCTGTTCCTGCAAACAACAATACCATCCCGAATAAAACAGTCGTTGCTTTAAGTGCAGTGCTGCTTCTCTTCCTTATTGTCGCACTGAACAATTGATACAACACCGGTAATAGAATCATGGTAAGTAAGGTAGACGTGATGAGCCCGCCAATAACTACGGAAGCTAATGGACGCTGCACCTCTGCACCGGAAGAAGATGAAATAGCCATGGGGAAAAAACCTAACGATGCGACCAGCGCCGTCATGATTACCGGGCGCAAACGGGTTTTTGCTCCTTCCAAAATTCGTTCGTTCACATCTTCTACTCCGGAATCGCGCAAACGATTGAATTCGGCAATGAGCACAATTCCATTCAATACCGCTACACCAAAGAGCGCAATAAATCCTACACCCGCAGAAATACTGAACGGCATATCACGCCACCACAACATAAATATTCCTCCAATGGCTGACATTGGAATGGCAGTGAATATTAATAATGCATGTTTCATAGAATGGAATGTAAAATACAGCAGGAGTAAAATGAGTAACAATGACACCGGAACTGCAATAGACAAACGCGATTGTGCTTCTTCCAGATTTTTAAATGTCCCTCCGTACGTTGGATAGTAGCCGGGATTGAACTTGACGTTCTTATTGACTTTGTCTTGCAACTCCTGCACAACACTTTGAATATCGCGGCCACGCACATTGAAGCCAACTGTAATTCTTCGCATAGCGTTGTCGCGTTGTATTTGATTGGGTCCGATTTCGGTTCTGATTTCCGCTAATTCGCTGATAGGAATTTGTTGTCCGGCTGCAGTGGTTACGTTGATGCTCCCCAGATCTGTTTCATCTTTTCTATTCTCACTTCCGACACGAACTACTAATGCAAAGCGACGATCACCTTCAAACACCAATCCTGTTTCCGCACCTGCAAAACCGGCTCGTACCGCGTTGTTCACTTCGTCAACAGAAACACCATACCGGGCTAACGCACCTCGGTCAATGCGTACCACCACTTGTGATAGTCCTGTTACTTCTTCCACATACAAATCCTCAGCACCCTCAACAGTTTTAGCCAAATCGCCGATTTGCTTCGCGTATTCACTCAGCACGTTTAGATCTTCTCCATACACTTTCACCACAATATCCTGACGTGCTCCGCTCATCAATTCATTAAAACGCATTTGTATGGGTTGCTGAAAACCGAATGTGGCCCAAGGAATCGCGGCGAGTGCCTTAGACATTGTATCTGCCAACTCCTCGCGCGTTGTAGCTGAAGTCCATTGATCGTGTGGTTTCAAGACAACAATCAAATCGCACGCTTCCACCGGCATTGGATCCACCGGAACTTCGGACGACCCGATTTTTCCAACAACTCGTTCAATCTCCGGAAATTGCTCCAGTATAGCAGAAGCTTTCAACGCAGCATTCACTGTATTGTCCAATGAACCGCCGGTAAGTGTTCGTGTTTCAATGGCAAAGTCGCCTTCGTCCAATGTTGGAATAAATTCTCCACCCATTCCCGAAAACACATAAAACGCGAATAGCAGCATCGCAAGCGAAACACCAACAATTGTTTTCTTCCATTTCAACGCGCCTCGCAATAACGGGATATAGAGTCGTTCCAATCGTCCGATAATGCGATCGGAAATATTCTTCTTCTCGCTTTGATACCTGTTCAACACCACTGTTGCCATCATGGGAACATAAGTCAAGGACAACAAGAATGCACCCAAAATAGCATATGCTACCGTTTGCGCCATTGGTCCGAACATCTTGCCTTCTACACCGGATAATGAAAGAATCGGTAAATACACAATTAAAATAATGAGTTGTCCAAACGCTGCAGAACCCATCATTCTTCCTGCAGATGTTTTCACATTTTCTTCCAGTTCGTTTCTTGTCATTGTCTTTCCGCGGAAATTCACATGCATATAATGCAATGTGGCTTCCACGATGATGACTGCGCCGTCTACAATTAATCCAAAATCAATTGCGCCCAATGACATCAGGTTTCCGGAGACTCCTGTCAAATTCATCATACCTATTGCGAACAGCATAGCCAATGGAATTACGGAAGCCACGAGCAATCCTGCACGAAGATTTCCGAGTAAGAGTACCAGTACAAAAATTACAAT